>Ga0315542_1000027_pt1 | contig 63664 bp, 45 predicted proteins | sample SalMarSW160120MG_FD_202541 | JGI IMG/M metagenome (GOLD analysis project Ga0315542, IMG submission 202541) | Salt marsh sediment microbial communities from the Plum Island Ecosystem LTER, Massachusetts, United States - Salt Marsh Sediment SW1601-20 ...
ATATCTGACTGAAAAGTGTTACTTTTACCATTGATCCCTCCGTAAAGTTTGGTGGTTTATTTTTGATCAAAACAAATTTACCAACTTTACTAGAGGGATTCTTTTTTATTTATTTTGGACAGATATGGTTTTCATGTGCAAAATATCATTTAATAAAATTTTAACTTGTGTTAAGATAATTTATTACCAATATTTGTAACTCAAACATGAAGTTTAAATATCACAAATACCATAAAGAATTTGCAGCCATAATGCTGCTTTCTTATATATTTTTAGTTTCCCTTTCTATTCTTCATTATCATCATGTCGATATTGTAGAGGGTAATTATACTTTAGAAAGCAGCGGTCCGGAAACCGGTTCAAATCCTTTCGATAAGCTGATAGATTCCACACATGAATGTACAATCCAGCTGTTTGCTCATTCTGTACTAGATTATAATCACATAAAAGTATTTAACTTTGTTCAAAATACAGGCGAACAAGAATTATCTATTAGAGAAGAAAATCAGCATCTTTTAGATTCTAATTACGATAGTAATCCCCATAGAGGTCCCCCCTTAATCTAAATCCTTGCAAAAGGTTCCTTAAACATTTTAATAAAAAATAAAATTACGGAAATAATTTTATTCTGAACTTACAAGCTGCCGGTGTATTGTACTGTAGTCTAAATAACTCTAAAACCGAATTAGTGAGTTTTTAATATACAGATTCCCAAAAATGGCATAAAAGTATTTCACATTTTATGTGATTACTACATTATGGTTAAAAAGTTATTTCCGCATGACCGTTTTATAATTAATAATAAATAAAGTAGGAGTTTTATTAATGCTATCAATTTTTAATTTGAAAAAAATATTATTTAAAGTAAGCTTGATAGTTCTAATGCTTGGTTTTGCATTTAACAGCTTTGCTTCAAATATGAAGAAAAATGAAAAGAAAAAAGAAAACACAATCAATTATAAAGTTACGGTAATAGATTCGGCGCAAAATACACCGCTGGAATTAGTTACATTAATATTAAAGCAGGAAGATAAAACAATAAACATTCGCGAAACAAATTATTTCGGGGTTGCGGTATTCAGCGATATTGAAGCGGGGAATTATATTGTACATGCGCAGTATATCGGTTACAAAACTGCGGATATTCCGGTAATTATAGACAGGCGGCATAATAATATAAAAATCAAATTGCAGCAAAGTGCAATTAGTTTGAATGAAGTGGTAGTAACAGGTAAAAAGGTAAAACAAGTATCAAATTATTTAGATATAAGAACCGGAGTAAAAACATTCGAATTGCAGACTTTTCATCCTACCCCCGAAGCCAGAATGACAAGTGTAATTCAGGAAAACTTAGTAGGTGCAGTAAGAGCTCCTACCGGTGAAGTGCATATTCGCGGGCAGCACGGAGAATACTCTTACTTAATTGATGGTATACCGATACCACTGGGAGTTTTCGGCGGATTGAACGAAGTTGTAGATCCCAGCATAATAAAAAGTATTTCTTTTTATACCGGCGGATTTCCTGCCGAGTACGGCGGGCAAATAGCCGCAATTATTGATGTTAGAACTCAAGTCCCGCCGGGTAAATTTCATTTAAATCTTTCGACTTACGGCGGAAGCTATCTTACATCAAATAGTGAAGGTTTAGGTTCAAAAGTCGGAACCTTTAAAGCCCTGAATTCTAACGGACAAAGTATCTCACTAAGCAATCATATTGATAACTTCGGTTATTTCTTTTCCGGTTCAAGGGATGAAACCGATCGAAGGGTTGATCAGCCGGTTACAAAGTTATTTAACGATCATGGTTTCGATTATTTTGCTTACGGCAAACTGGATTATTTTTTGAGCGATAATGATTTTCTTACTGCCAACCTAAATTATAGTTCTACACAAACTCAAATTCCCTTTGACCCTGCGGAAGGGATTAATTTTGATACTCAGGGCAGCTATAATTCTTTTCAGACTCTTTCATATTATCATACAATTTCAAATGTAACGGATAATTCAAGTAATATATTTGCCGGTTTATATGTTAGAGAAGGAGGATTAAAGTTCAATACAAGTCCGCTTGATCAAACATTACAATATCTTGGGGGTGATACAACTACCGGTTACAGGGTAAATCAAAACAGAAGCTTTGTTACTTACGGTACGAGGTTTAAATATTACAATGAATTATCTCATCATTTCGCCTATTCCTTGGGCTTTGAATTAAGCGCAACCAACGGGAAAGAAAAATTTAATTTCCTGGATATTAATAATAACGGTCCGGTTAACAACGATAATTTTACCGGTTCAGACTTTGCACTTTTTGCTCAGTCAAATATTCATCCGTTTGAATGGACGAGAATTGAAGCCGGGTTAAGATATGATCAGCACATTGCTCCTGTAATTAATCTTCAAACTCAAATAGAACCCAGATTAAAGATTAGCTTTTTCCCGGATGACTTTACGACTTTTTATTTAAGCTATGATCGACTCTTTATTCCAACTAATATTGAAGGATTGTCTTCGATAGCGACGGTTATTGGCGATTCTGCTTCCGCTACCTTTCCGGAAAAAGATAATTTATATGAAGGCGGAATTATTCATAATTTTTTAAACGGCTTTACTACTAAGCTGGATTATTTTTATAAAGAATCTACCCCGGGTTTAGATGATGAAACGTTGGGCTCAAGTACGATTAGAGTAAATGTAAATATAAATCGAGTGATAGTGCGGGGAATAGAATTAAGCTTAAATTATAATGATCCCGCTAACTCATTTTCCGGTTTTATGAATGCTTCTTTAATACATGCATTCGGTACCGGTCCTGTTTCCGGCGGATTTATTCCCGCTGATTATTCAACGACTCCTTTTGATCTTGACCACGATCAGCGGCTTTCCGTTGTTATAGGATTAAACTATCAGCCGGCAAATTGGTTTTTAAATCTTGTCGGAATTTACGGCTCCGGTTTATCAAACGGGAATGATATTGCATTCAAAACAGGACTTTTTGATTTCAACCAGGCAGCGCATACAACACCGGCCTGGATATTTAATTTATCCGGCGGTTACACATTCCGGCTTGGAAACGGCGCTTCATTAGAACCGTCTCTTAGTATTACAAATTTATTGGATCATGCGCATTTGCTTAAAGGAGCTTTTTTCAGCGGTGCGAGCTTTGAAGAGAGAAGAAATGTGGTATTTAAAATTTCATATCATATTTAATATGTTTTATTTATTATAAAGGTAGTCTCAAAAGTAATATTTTTCTGAATGATGGAACACTGATGACACAGATTTGAACTGATTTTCACGGATTTTAAATAGATAATTACTTTTGAGACAGCTTCTTTTCGTTATTTGAAAATAATTACTTCAAAATAAGAGGAAATATAACGTCGCTTTTTTACCTACTTAAATAATTTTGTTTCTAAAAACAGTACAAGGGGCCAAAATTAAAAATTCATTTTATATGGAATCCGTAAAATATGTTTTGTTGTCATTCAATCGGTTTAAACTCATTTTAGGATTAATATTAATACTCGTTCTAACCGTAAAAGGACAAAATAAATATGTTACGGTAAAAGGGCATGTAGAAGATGCCAATTCCGGCATTCATCTAACGGGTGTAAATGTTTCTGTTCTAAAAATACATTTAGGCACTACAACAGACAGCCTCGGAAATTATATTTTAAATTTGAATACCGGGAAATACAGCATTACCTTTAGCTGTGTCGGCTACAAAACAATTACTAAAAAAATAAATATTAACGGGAGACAATCTAATTTCAATGTGGATGTTTCCCTAAAACCTAATATTTATGTAATGAAAGATGTAACCGTAAATGCAAATAAAGTATCCGATAACTTAACTCTTGATACATTAAAAGCAAAAGATCTGCAAAACATTCCGAATGTTTTTTCAAATATATTAAGCAGCATAAAATTCTTACCGGGTGTTACATCAAATAACGAACTGTCCAGTACATATAACGTAAGGGGTGGTAATTACAACGAAAATCTTATTTACCTGAACGGTTTTGAAATTTATCAACCTTACTTAATACAGGAGGGGATTGAGGAAAGTCAATCTATTGTTAATGAAAACATGGTCAGCAGCATGGAATTCTACCATGGGGCATTCCCGGTTAGTTTTGGAGATAAAATGTCTTCCGCACTTGCAATAAATTATTATACGCAGGAAAGTCCGGAACTCGGAGGTGAGATAAATGCCGACTTGTTTAATATGGGCCTGACTCTTCATGATAAAACAGGAAACTTTAATTGGAGAACAGGCGTACGTTATGCTTATCCTTATTTGTTTGACAAAGCTTTAATTCAAACAAAAGGGCAGTATAAACCGAGTTTTGATGATTTCCAATTTACCGGTTCTTACGACCTGCCTAATAAATCCCAGCTTCAATTATTGTTTTTAACAGCCAGAAATTATTTTGATTTAACTCCTCAAAGATGGTTTGGAAATTTTCAAACTGCGCCGTTTGTTGTTAAACAGGTAACTCTAAATTTTAACGGGCTAAATACATATAATTATAAAACCAATTTGGCAGGATTAAAATTCTTAACTCCTTTAAGCGAAAATTCCAATCTATCTACATCAATTAGTTATTACTCCGACAAAGAATTATACAGCAAAAATTTAACTTATGATGTTTATTATTCGGATGATGGTTATCATCCTTATGAAAATATGCAGTACATTGAGACAGGAAATGAATTTGCAGACAATTATCTTAATATGAGAAGGCTGGAGTTTAAAGCCGATTACAATTTAAAATATAATATTCATAATATCTCTGTCGGAACAACTTTCAGATATTCAAAAATGGAAAGTTCGCTCAATGATTCAACTTATTTTACCGGCGCCGACTCGGTCTTAAATTTTTCCGGTATTTCAAATCAGAAATTGAATGTTAATTTTAATTCTATTGCGGCTTATATTGAAGATAATATTTTCTTAAGCAGCCGGTTAAATGCAAATGCCGGTATAAGGATTCTGAAATATTATTTTAATAATCAGTTGTTATTCAGTCCGAGGGCAAGCATAACATACAAGCCGGACCCGTTAAATTCTTTTTATTTTGCCTGGGGATATTATTTCCAGCCGCCGTACTTTTATGAAACCTGGGATAAGAACATAAATACGGCAAAATCTCTGCTTGCACAGGAAGATATTCAATATAATCTAAACTGGGAAAATCATTTTAGAAAGAATGCCAAATTCACGGTAGAATTATTTTATAAAGATATAAGACACATGATACCGTACTATATTAAAGATTTAAATTTGGTTTACGGGGATAAAAATAACTATAAAGGATTCGCATACGGATTTGACCTCCAGTATGAAGGCGAGTTAAGTCAGAATTTGGAAACATGGATCGGTTATAGTTATTTGAATGCGGAAGAAAAAGAGACACCTGGGAATTTTCCTTATGTAAAAAGCCCGTTTGGGCAGTCGCATACAATTAGGATATTTCTTCAGGATGGGGCAAAGAAACACAAAAATTTTCAAGTTCACGTATTATTTCTTTTTGGTACGGGATATTTCTATAACCCGATGCAAAGCATACCCGGCCCGACTCCGGGGTCGTACCAAATCGTTCCAGATTATAATGTAACGGAAGTATACCCGTTTTTCATGAGAGTGGATATGGGACTCACTTTTAAGTTTAATATATTCAAACAAAAGGAAATTATTCTTACTGCTGATGTACTTAACATATTTAATAACTATAACATTACCTCATATTCATGGTATCATGTTCTTCCGCAGGTAACACAGCCTGTGCCTGTTGCCAACATTCTATCACCAAGATTTTTAAACGTAGGCTTCAAGTTTAACTTTTAACAAAAAATTAAACTTAAGCCAAGTTCAAACATTTTCTGCGGGTACGATTCACATTAAGAGTGCAGCCGGTTTATTTAATGCCGTTTAACTCATTCTCTAAAAAAGTTTTTTATTTTAAGTAAGTAATAATTTAATTTATTATTTTGAATTCCGAAATCAACAATAATTTTTACGGGGGCTATGATACCTATTTCCATTTCGCCTTTCAAAGCTGTAGATAAAGCTTATTATAAATCCAAACCTAACCGTACAGAGTTTGATAATTTTAAATTTCATTTAAATGTTCTATTAAAAAATATAAATGAAAAAGAGGGAGAAGAGCATAATAAGAACCTTATAAGAGATTTTCTAAAAAATACTTTTTATAAAGACTATTATGTAAATACTAAAAACAAGACCGACCTTGCTGTTTATTTGGGAAAAACCGCCAAAAGCAAAACAGGAATTATTATAGAAGCTAAAAGCCCAGTAAACAAACATGATATGGTTACTAAGGGCAATCTAAATGTCAAGGCAATGCAGGAAGTTATTCTTTATTACCTGCGGGAAAGAATTGAAGAAAAGAATGACGAGATAAAGTATATCATCATTACCAATGCATTTGAGTGGTATATTTTTAATGCTAGCGAATTTGAAAATTTATTTTATAAAAATAAAAATTTTGTAAATGACTATAATAAATGGAAGACTAATAAAAAAGTAAGTCACTTAACCGATCATTTTTACAATGAGATTGCAAGCAAATATTTGGAAGAAAATGATAGGGAAATTCATTTCGTTTATTTCGATTTAAGGGATTATATAAAAATCCTAGAAAGCGGAAACGACAAAAAGCTTATTTTGTTATTCAAAGTATTTTCTGCGGTACATCTCCTAAAAGAATCATTTCTTAACGACAGCAATTCCCTAAATAAACAATTTTACCAGGAGCTTTTATATATAATAGGCCTTGAAGAAACAAAAGCAAAAAACAAAAAAATAATCGGTAGAAAACCTGAAGGGAAGAGAGAAAACGGAACTTTAATCGAGAATACTATAAGGATGCTGGAAAACGATGATATATTGAATTCAATTGATAATCCTGAAAGATTCGGAGAAACAAAGGACGAACGTATTTTTAATATTGCTCTTGAGCTTAATATAACCTGGATAAACAGGATACTTTTTTTAAAACTGCTGGAAGCACAGCTTATAAATTATCACAAAGGAGATATCAATTATAGATTTCTCGATACAAAAACAATTAAAGAATATGATGACCTTTATGAATTATTTCACGAAGTACTTGCCGTAAAGGTAGATGATAGAAGCAATGATATAATTGATAAGTTTAAAAATATACCTTATTTAAACAGCTCGTTATTTGAACAAAGCGATTTAGAGAAAAAATCTATTAGGATTAGCAGCTTAAAAGATAGATTCGAGGTTGCTCCTTATAATCATTCGGTATTAAAAAATAATTCTAAAAAGCCGCCGGAAAAACTGCACACATTAGAATATCTCTTATTGTTTCTCGATGCATTTGATTTTGCGTCTGATAATGCGGGAGATATACAGGAAGAAAATAAAAATTTAATTAACGCTTCCGTGCTGGGAAGAATATTCGAAAAGATAAACGGTTACAAAGACGGTTCATTTTTCACGCCCGGGTTTATAACCATGTATATGGCTAAAGAAACTTTAAGGCGTGCAGTGCTTCAAAAATTTAATGATGTTAAAGAATGGAAATGCAGTTCTTTTGACGAAATAAAAAATAAAATTACCGACAGAAAAGAAGCCAACGAAATAATAAACTCGTTAAAGATATGCGATCCGGCAGTAGGCTCCGGTCACTTTTTGGTTTCTGCATTAAATGAACTGCTTGCAATAAAATCTGATCTTGATGTACTATGCTACAGAGATGGAACAAGAGTTAAATACTATAAAGTTGAAGTAGCAAACGATGAACTTAGTGTCTATGACGAGGAAGCAGGTGAGTTTTTTGAATATACCGTAAATGAAAAGGGGATTCCTCCGGAAGAAAAACAGAAACTCCAGGAAGCGCTATTCCATGAAAAGGAAACAATTATTGAGAACTGCCTATTTGGTGTGGATATAAATCCTAACTCTGTTAATATATGCAGACTGAGATTATGGATTGAACTGCTTAAAAATGCTTATTACAGCAGAGGAACTGTTAAACCGGAACTTGTAACACTGCCGAATATTGATATAAACATAAAGCAGGGTAATTCTCTTATAAGCCGTTTTGATCTAAGCGATGATTACAGTAAGCTGCCTATGCAGGTACAGCAGAAGATGAAACTGGCAGTACAAAAATATAAAGACCAAGTATTTATTTATAAAAATACAAATGATAAAACGACAAGGAATAAATCTTTAGAAGAAATTAAAAGCCTCAAAAAATACTTTTCCGAAATTGTTAACCCTACCGACAAAGATTATATACAGCTCAGAAAGAAAGAAACGGAACTTGGAGAAATACCACTGCTGTTTGACCGGAAAGAAAAGGAAGAATATGAAAAGAAGGTTATTAAGCTTGAAGCTGAAGTAAAAGAATTAAGAAAAAAGTATGACGAAAAATTAAAGACAATATACGGCAACGCATTTGAGTGGAGATTTGAATTTCCCGAAGTGCTTGATGAAAACGGCAAATTTGTAGGTTTTGATGTGGTGATTGGGAATCCGCCGTATATAAGAGCTGAAGAGATTAAACCATTTGCTAATCATTTCTATAACAATTATAGTGTTTATACTCGTGCCGCAGATATCTATTTTTATTTTTATGAAAGAGCGTGGGAAATACTTAGGAATTATGGATTTATATGTTTTATAAATAATTCATACGAAAAAACTACTGCTGGTAAGTCCTTAAGAAAATATGTTCTAAGTAATTTTTGTATTATAAAATATTTGAATTATACATTAGTAAATATCTTTGAAGAAGCAACTACATATCCAATTATATTCTTAGCTGAAAGATCTAATGACAGATCGGAATTTGAATATTTGAAAATTTATGATGAAGAATTGAAATTTAATAACGGATACTATGAAAATGCTGAATACATTCTTATTAAGCAAAATATACTTAATGATGATATTTGGAGCTTTGATAAAAATAGTGGGAATGAATTATTAGAAAAAATTAAAAGGAATAAGACTATTAGAGATTTATATGGTAAAACTTATTATGGGATTAAAACTGCACTGAATGAAGCCTTTATAATAAATAATTCTTCTTTGTTGAATTATGGCTTTATAAAAAAAATATTTGAGGGGAAAGATATAAAGAAATGGTATACTCCTAAAATAAATAAAGCGGTTATTGTTTTTGAAAATGGTTCAACACAAAATAAATTAGGTAAATTGGATGAGAAAACAGCATTGGTCAAGATGAAGGAATTATATCCGGAAATATTTTCTCATTTATTAAAATTTGAAAATAAAGCTAAGAAAAGATATGATAAAGGTGAATATTGGTGGGAGTTAAGAAATTGCGCATATTATAGTTTATTTAAAAAATCTAAAATAATTTTTCCTAATTTACAGAATGAGAACAAATTTTCATGGGATAATAGCAAAAATTATATAAATGCACCGGCAGTCTTTTTGCCAACAGAGGACAAATATTTAATCGCGATTTTAAACTCAAAATTAATTTGGTATTTTTTAAGATCAATTTGTGTTGTAAGAAGAGGGGGATATATAGAAGTAAAACCGCAATATTTTGAACAAATTCCTATCCCTAAAATTGATAAAAGTTTTTCATATAAATTAACAACCATTACTGATAAAATTTTGAACCAAAAACAACTCAATATAAGTTCAGACACAAGCGCCTTGGAAAATGAAATAGACCAGATGGTTTACAAACTTTATGGATTGACGGAAGAGCAGATAAGGATGGTGGAAGGTGAATGATTAAAAAAATAATTTCTGAAAACCCTATCTTTGATATATGGCAAATGATTCTTCATTATTCATATCCAAACAATATAATAAAATACTATAAGCAAAATAAAAGGGAATATGAAATTGATATTATTGATATAGTTGTGAATTCTTTGCTTCAGGCAAACGAATTTTTCCAGGTATCAAATGAAGTATCGCTGAATATTCTGCCTATGGTTCTTTATTATGGTGCAACAAATTTATTTAATGGTTTATTAACGCTTATTAGTGGTAAAGAATTACCTATAAAAACTCATGGTTTGAAATTAATAATGACTGAAAATGAAAAAAAAGGAATTGGTCCATTAAAAATTCAAATCTTAAATCCAAATAATGGTGCATTATCAAATTTTCTAAATAAAATAGATCCAAATACTCAAAATATTGATGGACAAGTATTTTCCTTTGCAGAACTGTTAGGTTCAATTCCTAGTTTAAAATATGATTTTGAAAATTGCTATGAGGAATTAAAGCCAAATTGTATCCCTGTTGAAAAAGTAAAAATCAATGATTCTGATATAGAAAGGATTTCATTTAATGAATTAACTAGATTTGAAAATAAAAATATTGAAATATTTAGAAATATAAAAAATTTTGAAGATAATTACTTAGAACCTCAAATTACAAATAATTATTTCGTTTTAAGAAAAAAAATAAAATCTAAAGAAATTGGAATATTTGATGAATTTGGGAAAAAATATTTTCAGTTAGGAATAAATAAAAGCAAAAGGATAATTCATTTACCTCAGCCTATACTTTTTCTAATTTGTTTATATTCACTATCAAATTTAGCTAGATATTATCCCAAGTTTTGGAATCCATTCATTAATAATGATTCAACTGGGGAAAGACAAATAATTGAAAAATTCTTACATATTAGCAAGAGATATTTGCCAAATTTATTGCTAAATGTTTTGAATAATAAAATTTTAATATTTATAAGGTCTTTTGAAGAGGAAATTATTATTAAAAGGAATGATGAAGAAAAAGAATTAAAAGAACTAATAAGAAAAGAGATTAATAAAATTTTAAAAATAAAATGAGTTTAAGAGATTCTACATATAAATTATGCAATTATTTAAGGAGATCAATTTATAGTGTTGAACTCAAAAATGTTATAGATAAATTAAATAAATCTAATAACGAAAATATAAATAGCGGACATTTCGGTTATGTTGCAAGACACCATACCTTGCAATTTTTAAGTTATCTATATGTAAATCAAAATTATTTAAAAATGAATCAACTTATGGCTCCTTTTAATTTGACCCCTTTGAACGAAAAAGAAATTAATATTTTCGAAAAAGGTCATAATTTATTACTTAAAATAAATAAGATTTTTAAGGATGAGTTGTTCAAAATATTACCAAATGCGGCCAGTATATTAGAAGTTTATCAAAAAGTGAATGTTTTGATTAATTCAAACGATATAATCGATTTACCAATCTCTTATATTGATGAAATAACTCAACAATTTTTAACTCATTCTTCTTTTAATGTTATTAGGAACTCAATCGATCAATTACCCAAAATAAAAGAAATTCCTAAAGAACAGTTAATAATGGGAGTTGATTTATTACTAAAAGAAATAAATCAGGGTGACTTTTTCGAAGTCCCTGAAACAATTAGAAAAATGAATCACATGTTGCCAATAGGGCATTTAGCTGAAAATATAAATAGAGTTATTCGAGCTTTAGCCTGTTTAAAAATTTCAACTCAAGTGTTCAACCAATTAATATATCAAGCAGCTAAAAATGAAAAATTAAGTGTATTAGATAATTCAAATATATTCAGAATCGTTAAGCACATTAATTTTTACCTAGGTGAAGTAGTAAAATTAGAGGTTCAACCTAATCGAAAATGTAATTCCTTTGAGTTACCATTAAGTTGCTGTTATTTAAATATTGAAGTTAGAGATGATTATAAAATTAAAGATCTTTTCTGGATAGCAAATAATAGTTTTTCATTTGGTCATGAAATTGGAAATGTCGGAAAATATTGGTTAAGGAAAATTGATACTGAGCTCAATTATCTAATCGACTTTAATAAAAGATAAATAATTAACGAATTATTGGTTTTTGATTTATAATTTTAGTATAACATATTTTTTGATAAGTTATATTATTGATATTTTAAAGTAAAGTGAAATAAACTAAAATTATAATTTATGATGTTATATTTTAGTTTATATATCAAGAAGTAATAAATTCTGAAAATGAAAAACGAAGTAGACATAAATAATAACATTTTGATTTGGGCTGTAGAAAGAGCCGGATTTAATGTAGACTATATTGCTGAGAAGATACCTAATTTTTCTGCCTGGCTTAGCGGCGATAAAAAACCGACTATTAAACAACTGGAAAAATTTTCTCAAAAGGTTCATGTCCCGTTCGGGTATTTATTCCTAAAAACAATTCCAGCCGAAACTATTCCTATACCTTATTTCAGACGTAATGATAATAACAAAGTTAGCCTAAATGTTTATGATTCGGTATTGATATTGCAGCAGCGTATGCAGTGGCTGCATGAATATTTGCAAAACCTTGACGAGCCTGCACTGCCTTATGTCGGTTCTATGACACAAAATAGAAATGTAAATGAGGTTGTACAAAGTATAAGAACAATCCTTGGACTAGAAAAGACCTGGGCAAGAGAGTTTGCTAGCTGGGAAGAAGCATTAAAGAATTTAACTATTAGAGTGGAAGATGCGGGGATAAATATAGTTTTCAACAGCGTTGTCGGCAATAATACTCATAGGACGATAAATGTGGATGAATGCAGGGGATTTGTACTTACGGATGAATACGCGCCTTTCATGTTTATTAATTCCGCCGATTCCAAAGCTGCACAGATGTTTACTGTTTTACATGAGCTTGCACATATATGGATAGGAAGGAGCGCCGGCTTTGACTTAAGAGAGTTAAGTGCGGCAGATGATCCGGTAGAAAAATTTTGCGATAAGATTGCGGCAGAATTCTTAGTCCCGGAAGAAGAACTGAAAACACAATGGGACAACAAGAATATCGAAATAAAAAAACTCGCCCATTATTTTAAGGTAAGCCAATTGGTAATTGCCCGCCGTTTAATGGACCTTGCCTACATAAGGAAAGATGATTTTATTAGTTTTTACTCCGGTTATTTGAAAAGAATTAAAGAGAGAAAAGAAAGTAAGAAAAGCAGCGGCGGAGATTTTTATAAAACCCAAAACAGGCGAATCGGAACTCAGTTTGCAAATTATGTTAGAAGTGCCATTAAGGGAAATAGCATTCTTTATAGAGATGCATGGCAGCTGACAGGCTTAAACGGGAAGACTTTCGATAAATTTATTAACCAATTATAAAATGCCTTTATATGTTTTAGACACTAATACGTTTATACAGGCTTACAGAGCACATTATCCCATCGATGTAATTCCGAGTTTCTGGAATAAATTAAAACAACTTTTCGAAAACAATAAAATAATCAGTATTGATAAAGTAAAAGATGAAATATATAAGAATGATGATTCGTTAAAGGTATGGATAGAAACAAACCTTAATGAAACTATTTTTCATGATTCACAAACAAATGAAATCCTGGATGAATACCGTAAATTGAGCGTTTGGACTGCTTCGCGTTCCAGTCAAATCCAGATGAGAGCAATAAATGAATTTCTGGATAGTACGAATGCCGATGCATGGTTAATTGCTTATTGTATGCATACCGGCGATACGATAGTAACGCAAGAAGTAAGCGCACCGCTAAGTAGGAGCAAAATTAAAATCCCCGATGTCTGCAGCGTGTTTAATATAAAATATATAAATACAATACAATTGCTTAGAGAGTTAAATATTCAATTGTAAGGTTTAAAATTTACTAATTTTATTCATTGGCGTCTTCCGGCGCCATTTTAGTTCACTACTCTAAACAGATTGTAGATTAGTAGTTAACTGCGTTGTTGCCCGCATCGATTGTTACTATTGCGGTATACATATTATACACGGAATAACTTTCAAATATTGCCTGATATGCTTTAAGAAGAAACATTGTAAATGAAAGCGGGTTTACCTTTCTGAAAAATCAGCCTGAGGAAATCTATACAAAGTTACTTAGCTGATTTTACAGGCATTTCTTTATTTTTCGAAACTATGACATTTCTATTGAGCTAATTTATTAAGGGACAAGCAAATGTAATACACTTGTATCTTCATTTATTTATACCTAGCTTATTCCAAAGTAAAGGAAGTGCATTATGAACGAGCCGATGAATATTTTAATTGCAGAAGCAGATGCAAAAATTGTAAGCCAGCTTGAATACTATCTTCTCCCTTTAGGTCATACGGTTTATCCGGCAGTAGCTACCGGGGAAAATTTAATGGAACAGGTGAAACTTTTAAACCCTTCGTTAATTATTACCGATTTCAATCTTGATGGTCAACTGGATGGTGTTGAAGCCATTGCCCGGTTGGAGGGCATCTATAATATTCCGTATATTTTTATTACTGCCTTTGACGACTTAAGCAGTCTTATTAGTTCTTATTATCTGAATCCTGTTGCCGTAATAAAAAAACCCGTTGATCATGCCGGCCTGCATGAATGTATGGATAAAGTTCAATTAAATCTTGAACTTGTTTAAATCCATATACAGTGAGAAATTTCATTTCGCATAGAATTATAAATACCTTTCCGGCCTCATGACAATATCTTAAATAATTGCCGCCTAACATTTTATTAATTTATTTATCCTTCAATATTTTTATGCGAACATTATAAACATGTGTGATTTTTATTGCAAAAGAAAAATGAAACAATTAATTTAGAATATAAATTTAAATCCCAAAAAATTACTTCCTAATTTGAATATATCCGGTTCATCGAAAATGAATAGATAGATGAAAAAAATCTCAATATTAGTAATTGAAGATAATCGTCTTCTTCGTGAAGGATTATCAGCGATGATAGAGGAACAAAAAGATTTAAAGGTTTTAGCTGCTTTTGGAGACTGCACAAAAGCGCTGCAATCTATACGCAAATTCCAGCCCGGTATAGTGATTCTGGATCTCGGATTGCGGAATCAAAACAGCCTGCAGTTGGTTAAAATATTAAAAAAGGATTTTCAAAAAATAAAAGTAATTGTAATGGACCTTGTTCCGTTGCAGGAGGACGTATTGGTTTTTGTTCAGGCAGGGGTTTCGGGATTTATCTTAAAAGATGCTACTGTCAACGATTTTCTTCATACAATCAGGTCGGTGGCCGGCGGTGCCAAAGTGTTGCCTCCGCGTTTAACCGAATCACTCTTTTCACAGATTGTTGATAAAGCAGTGAGAGAATTAGGCACTTCAAAAATAATAGGCTCCGTAAAAATGACGAGACGCGAGAGGCAGGTAATTGATTTAGTTGCCGATGGGCTCACTAATAAAGAAATTGCTCAAAAACTTCATCTCTCAACATATACCATAAAGAGTCATATCCATAATATTTTGGAAAAACTTGCTTTACATACCAGGGTGCAGATTGCAAAATACGCACATACCTCTCAAGATTATAGCGAAACACTAAAATCAATTTCATCTATCGATGTATAATTATTTTATTCTCCACAATTAAGAATTACTAATTTTATAGCTTATAATCTAAACTTGTTATATGTATTAAAAAGTGCAACTATGAAAAACTGTTAAAACAGTTACAGATTCTGGTTTTAAGGTTTTATTAACCCACGGATTAATCCGTGGGTTAATAAAAAATAAAGTAATTATTAACCGTTTTAACGGTTTATATTCTTACCTGTCTACCGATTGGTAGATTTACCCAAGTGGTTATCCAAATCAATATATATAGATCAAAAGGATTAATACTTTTTTCGTTCGTTAGAGTCATTTTTAATTGAACATATTTTCCATACTTTATGAACAATTAAAATTATTGCCGATGAAAGGAAGTATAACTGCGGATTCTTTTTATCAGCATGATTAATCCAAATGTAAATAGAGAATAATATGAGCCGAAAACTCCGAGTGGGAATAATAGATCTTGTATCTAAAAAACCGAATAAAAAATTATTTGCACGTATAATGAATGCAAATTTTGCAAGTATAATGCCCCAGGTTGTGGGAGTATGGTGCGAAGAAGAAGGTCATAATGTAGATTATATTTGTTATACGGGAAAAGAAGACCTGATACGGGAACTTCCGCAAGGAGTGGACATTGTGTTTATCGGCGCATTTACCGAGTCTGCACTTACCGCCTATGCTTTAAGCAATTTCCTGCGGTCCAGAGGTGCTGTTACTGTTTTGGGCGGCCCTCATGCCCGGTGTTATCCGGAAGATGCAGTTAAGTATTTCGATTTTGTTGTGGGATTTACAGACAAAAATATTGTTCGTGAAATCTTGTATGACTGTTCGCCACATCGTCCTGTTGGTTTGCACCTAACCGCCCCAAGACAGCCTTTATCATTACCAGGAGTAAAAGAGCGATGGAAATTTATCGAAACAACACTAAGGAAAGCTCCTTTAATAAAAATGGTTCCCATGCTCGGCAGTTTAGGCTGCCCATATACATGCAGCTTCTGCATTGATTCAACGGTAGCTTATCAACCGTTAAACTTTGACGTAATGAAGGAAGATTTATCTTTTCTTCTTACAAAGTTTAAACGCCCTCTCGTCGGATGGCACGATCCTAATTTCGGGATCCGGTTTAACGAATATATGGATGCAATTGAGGAAGCAATACCCGAAAATAGTATAGACTTTATTGCGGAAAGCAGCTTATCACTGCTATCAGAACCGCATGTAAAACGGCTTAAAAAGAATGGTTTCGGAGCTATGTTGCCCGGGATAGAATCATGGTTCGATCTTGGAAATAAATCAAAAACGGGAAGCCTGGTAGGAATGGATAAGGTAAAACATATTGCCGAACAGGTTAATATGATCTTAAGATATATCCCTTATGTTCAAACTAATTTTGTGTTAGGGCTCGATTCAGATAAAGGGGAGGAGCCCTTCGAACTGACAAAAAAATTCGTGGACATGACGCCCGGTGCATTCCCCGGTTACTCTTTATTATCTGCATTCGGGCAAGCAGCGCCTCTAAACTTAGAATATCAACAATTAAACAGGGTAGTACCGTTCCCGTTTCATTTCCTGGATAATAATCATGCAATGAATGTAATGCCAATGAACTATTCCTGGCCGGAATTTTATTCTCATATTATAAATCTAGGCGAACATACATTTTCCTGGAAAGCAATTGGAAAGCGCTTAATGGCAACAAATGCATTCATTCCACGGTGGATGAACGTTGTTCGGGCAATATCGGAAGAAGGTTTCGGAAGGGTTGCATACAATAAACTGATATTTAGGCATCTTACTACGGAAACTGACTTCCGAGATTATTTTGAACAAGAGACTAAAGAACTTCCACAATTTTATATAGATATCATTAAAAATGAAATAGGACCGTTGTGGGATTGGCTACCTGAAGGCGCAATGTTCCATGATCAGAATGCGTATTTAAAAACTATAGCGGAACGAATTGCTGTATAAGAAAATTGTAAAAAATTAAAGAGATTAGATGAATGTTCTTTTAGTATACCCGATGTATCCGGATACATTCTGGAGCTTTAAACATGCACTCAAATTTGTATCAAAGAAAGCAAGCTTTCCACCGTTAGGACTATTAACGGTTGCTAAAATGCTGCCAAAAGAATGGTGTAAAAAGCTAATTGATATGAATATAAATAATTTGACAGACGATGATATTCTTTGGGCAGATTTTGTTTTTATCAGTGCAATGTCTATCCAAAGTGAATCCGCAAATGAAGTAATCGAAAGATGCAAAAAGTTAAACGCAAAAATTGTAGCCGGCGGACCTTTGTTTACAAGCATTCCGGAAAATTACCAAAACATTGATCACCTGGTTCTTGATGAAGCCGAAATTACTCTACCTCAATTTCTCAGCGATTTGAGCGAAGGAAAAGCAAAACAAAAATACACTTCGGAAGATTGGGCGGAGATTACAACAACGCCGCTACCTCTTTGGGATCTTATATCAATGAATAATTACACTTCAATGAATGTCCAATATTCACGCGGCTGTCCTTTTGATTGTGACTTCTGCGATATTACAGTCCTATATGGAAGAAAACCCCGAACTAAAACAAAAGATCAAGTAATTGCCGAATTGGACGCATTATATTTTGGCGGCTGGAAAGGGCCGGTTTTCTTTGTTGATGATAATTTTATCGGCAACAAAGCAAAATTAAAAAAAGAAATTTTACCGGCTATTGAGGAGTGGAATAAAAAAAGAAAAAGTCCGTTTTATTTTAACACGGAGGTATCAATTAATCTTGCCGATGATGATAAACTTATGCAGCTAATGGTTAAAGCCGGATTTGAAGCCGTCTTCATCGGTATCGAAACACCGAACGAAGAGAGCCTGATTGAGTGCAATAAAATTCAGAATAGGAACCGTGATCTTATTTCCAGCGTAAGGAAAATTCAAGAATCGGGTCTGGAAGTTCAGGGAGGTTTTATTGTCGGGTTTGATAATGATCCGCCCACAATCTTTGATAAGCTTACAAACTTTATCCAGGAGAGCGGAATTGTAACAGCTATGGTTGGGCTTTTAAATGCGCCTCAAGGAACGAAGCTTCAGAAAAGACTGATTAATGAAGGAAGATTGTTAAACGATTTTTCCGGGAATAATACCGACTTTTCAATAAATTTTATACCGCAAATGAATCCCAAAGTACTTATGGATGGATATAAGAAAATTTTAAGCACCATTTACTCTCCTAAATATTATTATGAGCGTGTAATGCGTTTCATGAAAGATTTTGAACCGAAGAAGAAAAAAGTATTTCATCTTAATCCTAATTACGTGCTGGCATTGTTTAAATCTATAATAAAATTAGGTGTAATCGGCGAAGAAAGGATTTATTATTGGAAGTTATTTATCTGGTCGCTATTCCGAAAGCCGCAGCTTTTTTCATTAGCGATACTTTTTACTATTTACGGCTTCCATTTCAGGAAAATAGCCAATAGTTCGTAATAAGGATTTTAAAACTAAGATGCAAAAGAAAATAACCATTTACGGTTTAATCACCGTTGCTTCATTTATTATTATTTATTTCTTATTTATTAGGAGTGATAACCCCACAGTTAAGTTTACATTCGCTCAAATTAAAAGAGGGAATATTATTAATATGATATCAAGCACGGGGACTATGGAAGCCGTTTCCACGGTTGATATCGGTACACAAGTCTCAGGTAAGATTGCAAAGATATTTGTAGATTATAATTCCCATGTTAGAAAGGGGCAGCTATTAGCCATTATTGATACAACCGCTTTATCCCAGCAAGTTCACAATGCCAGAGCATCTCTTCTAAAAGCCGAATCTCAATTTATACTTGCCAAAGCTCAATATGCACAGAATGTGACATTAAATCAAAAAGGGTTTTTGTCCGATTTGGATTGTATTACCTCAAAATCAACATTGGTTTCAGATTCCGCAGATGTAGAATTATCTAAAGGCAACTTATTGCAAACAAAGACAAACCTCGGTTATGCATATATCTATTCTCCGATAAAAGGAATTATAATAAATAAAAACGTGTTGGAAGGAAATACCGTAGCAGCCAGTTTGCAGGCGCCTGTGCTGTTCTCGATCGCCGAAGACCTTTCTAAAATGGAGATTTTAGCTTCTGTTGATGAGAGTGATATCGGAGAAATAAAAGTAGGGCAAACTACCGATTTTACTGTTCAAGCTTACCCCGACAAAAAATTTATGGGTAAGGTTGTACAGATAAGATTGAACTCCCAAGTTATTTCAAACGTAGTTGAATATACTGTAGTGATTAATGCCGACAATAAAAACAATCTGCTTTTACCCGGTATGACCGCTACTGTTGATTTTTATATAGCTCAAAAGGATAGTGTTCTTATAATTCCGAACGAAGCGCTCGGTTTCCTGCCGGATCAACAAACGCTTGTGAAATATAATGTATCCTTGCAAAAAAATAACGGAATTTCTCCGGGCGTTGCCAACCTTAATCTTCAAAATAAAGAAGGAAGCTCTTTCCGGCAAGATTCAACAAAACGGCAAGACAAAATTTCGAATATCGGGAAAGTTTGGTCGCTTGATGAGAAAGGAAATCTTAAACAAAATTTTCTAGTTCTTGGCATAACTGACGGAAAGAATACCGAAATAGTTAAAAGCAAGGATTTAAAAGAAGGAATGAATGTTATTATAGGTACAGCATCCGCTGCAAATGGAAACAAAGTTAATTCGAACGCAGCCGGCAGGGGTATGCCAAGAGGGATTGGAAGAGGCTTATAATAATGGTTAGGACAATAATAAAAACCGTTGATCTGACAAAAACATACAAAGTCGGTGATGTGGAAGTACATGCATTAAATGCTGTAAATATTTCCATTGAGGAAGGTGATTTCGTTGCTATTATGGGGGCTTCCGGCTCGGGCAAATCAACATTAATGAACATCCTCGGATGCCTTGACAGTCCCACTTCCGGCGGGTACTATCTTGATGGTGTTGACACAAACAAGCTTTCAAAAAACGAGTACTCGGCAATTCGAAATCAAAAGATCGGGTTTGTCTTCCAGGGATTTAATTTGCTGCACCGGACTACTGCATTAGAAAACGTAGAGCTTCCTTTAATGTACGACAGAAGCAACAGGATAAAAGATCCAACCAGGAAATCAATCGAATCTCTTGAACGTGTGGGATTAAGAGATAGAATGTATCATGAGCCTAACCAGATGTCCGGCGGTCAGCAGCAAAGAGTTGCAATAGCAAGAGCTCTTGTAAACGAACCAGCTTTAATCTTGGCAGATGAACCGACAGGGAACCTTGACAGCAAAACGTCAGTCGAAGTGTTTGAGTTATTCCAGGAATTAAATAATGAAGGAATTACGGTTGTTTTGGTAACACATGAAAGAGACTTTGCATATTTTGCTCAACGAATCATTGAACTGAAAGACGGAGCTATTATCCGCGACTACCGGATTGAGGCAAGTCTAAACGCAAAAGAAGAACTTGAGAAATTAAAAAATACCGAGCTAAGCAAAGTATAGGAATTTAGAAGGACTGATCATGAAAATTAAAAAAATTTTGAAGGCGGCAATTAAGAGTATCTTAAAATCCCGCATGAGAAGTCTTCTAACTGCACTTGGAATTATTATAGGCGTTGCTGCGGTAGTTGTAATGGTGGCAATAGGAGACGGCGCACAGCAGCAAGTTGAACAGCAAATTGCAGCTCTCGGAACCAATATGATAATTATTTTCCCAGGCTCAAGCAGTTCCGGAGGAATAAATAGAGGCGCAGGCAGTATAAACAGGTTTACGATGGATGACGTTCAAAAAATAAAAGATGGCGCTTCTCTTATTCAATACGTTTCCCCTGTTATCAGATCAAGCGCGCAAATAATCGGAGGTGCCGGCAACTGGAGTACTCAAGTGCTCGGAGTCGCAACAAACTATTTAAATATCCGGGACTGGCCTTTATCATCCGGCTCATTTTTTACCGATAGAAATGTTCTTTCAAGAGCTAAGGTTGCTGTCCTAGGACAGACGATAGTAAACAATTTATTTCCAAATCAGGATCCAGTCGGACAGCAGATAAGAATTCGAAATGTACCTTTTAGAGTTATCGGAGTATTGGCTCCCAAAGGTCAAAGCGCAATGGGAAGCGATAACGATGATGTTATTTTGGCACCTTCCACAACCGTACTCGACAGGCTGGTTGGCGGCAGGTACATTAATTACATTCAGGCAAGCGCTGTTTCAGTTGATCAAATAAACCAAGCTCAAGCGCAATTAACTACAATTATGCGCCAAGCTCACCATATAAAAGCCGGAGACGACAACGACTTCACGGTTAGAAATCAAGCCGATATTACCGCGGCTGCTACCGCAACATCTGCTGTGCTTACAATTCTATTAGGTTCGGTAGCAGGCGTTTCTTTAATTGTCGGCGGCATCGGTATTATGAATATTATGCTCGTATCCGTTACGGAAAGGACAAGAGAGATCGGGATTCGTTTATCTATAGGCGCAAGAACTTCGGATATACTTGTACAATTTTTAATCGAAGCATTGGTTTTAAGTTTAGCGGGCGGTTTGATAGGCATTCTTCTATCATTCGGCATTACTTACATTCTTAACGCTTATACAAGCCAGGCTGCATATATAAAACCTGAAATTGTTTTGCTCGCGTTCAGCTTTGCCGGTATAATAGGAGTCTTTTTCGGATTTTATCCGGCGCGAAAAGCGGCAAATTTAAATCCCATAGATGCTCTTAGGTATGAATGACGGATAAATTAAATTGTTAAAATTATTGTAAAGGAATTCAAAGCGTATAACTTTTCTACTATATATGAATTCTCAATAACCTAATTCAATTTACAATATAATATTTAACGGAGTATGTTATGATTTTAAAACTATCGGACAAAAGCAATTATTTAACGTGACTGCTGTTTTTAACCGGTAAAAACATAAATATAGCATTATTAGAAGAAAAGATAATACACTTCATAGCAGGTGAATTAGGTTTTAATCATAATTTTATTGATGAATCTATTCTTAAGATTAAGGTTCGTAAACATATAATTGAAGAACTGCCCGTATTTTCATGTCGCGAAATTGCCGAAGCATTCATTAAAGATGCAATCAGATTTGCCTTTGTAGACAATACTCTGCATCTGAATGAATTTCAGTGGATATCAGCGATTGTACTGAGGAATAAATTATCAGGTCAATGGGTTATTTCAGAAATTAAATATTTTCTTAATAATAATTATTATTACCAATACGATTCATTTGAAATCCAAAAGCATGTTTAACAGGAATAATTGTCAGGAAAGGTCAGGTTTTCTATTGAATATTATGGTTTAACCTCACCGAAGTTAGTAAATAAATGCCCGCTTCACACCCCTGAAGTAATTCCCTTTTCATCCCTTTGGACGATTTAATTACCAAACAATTTTTGTAGTTTATTGTTGAGATTTAACTCTAGTCACTTGGGCTATGTTATATAATATTTCGTATAATCAATTAGTAACGCAGCACATTCGGCTTTCTGTTTCCCCTCTATGGAAAGATTATGAAGATGACCAGCCCTAAAATAAACGGATCTTTGTTCCGACTAAAAGTTCAGCTTAAAGAGGACTTTCTAACTAAAAAATTTGCAGCCGGAGAACCGCCGTTACGATCGGAGTTATTCAGCGCAGATCAGATGGAGCAGCACGGCAAGACTCTTGCGGGTTTGCATACTTTAGGCTCTCAACACAATCCTGATCAATACCTATTGACCAGATTATCTGAGAACGAATTATTTTTATTTGAAGTCCACAATTTGCTGACCAAGACAGTGAAGGCAAAACATCAGATTACGCCCGCCGGTGAATGGCTGCTTGATAACTTTTATTTGATCGAAGAACAGATACGCACAGGCAAAAGGCATTTACCCAAGGGCTACAGCCGGGAACTGCCCCGCCTACTGAACGGTCCGTCCAAAGGCCTTCCGCGTGTTTATGATATAGCTAAGGAAACTATTGCGCACGGCGACGGCCGTGTTGATCCGGAAAATCTTAGCCGGTTTGTTGCTTCCTATCAGACTGTCACAAACTTAAAATTAGGAGAGTTATGGGCAATACCTACTATGCTGCGGTTGGCGTTAATTGAGAATCTCCGACGCGTTGCCGTAAGAGTTGCTGCCGGAAGATTTGATAGGGATTTGGCAGATTTATGGGCGGATAAGATGTTAGAGGTTGCTGAAAAAGATCCCAAGAGCTTAATCCTGATAATCGCAGATATGGCTCGAACAGGTCCGCCTATGAGTACGCCCTTTGTCTCGGAATTCTCTCGCAGACTGCAGGGCTTAAGCCATTCCCTTGTATCGCCTTTAAATTGGATTGAGCAGCAGCTTTCCGAATCGGGTTTAACAATTGAAAAATTAGTACAATTGGGCAACCAGCAGCAGGCTGCAGACCAGGTTTCGATCAGCAATAGTATAGGCAGCCTAAGGTTCCTGGAGTCGACCGACTGGCGCCGGTTTGTCGAGAACATGAGCGTTGTTGAAGGGATATTGAGTAAAGACCCTTGCGGAGTTTACGGCAAAATGGATTTTACTACCCGCGATCGATACCGTCATGCGGTGGAAAAGATTGCTAAGAACAGTCCGCTGTCCGAAGAACAAGTCGCACAACATGCTATAAGCCTGGCTGAAGAAAGCGCTGTTGACAAGGGAAGCGAAGACAGAACGGCACATGTCGGATACTTCCTGATCGATAAGGGTCATAAACAACTAGAGAATCTGGCTAAGGTGCGGTTTTCTGCATCCTCGGCTCTAAGAAAATTGGGCTGCCGTATTCCTTTACAGATTTATACCGGCTCAATAATGCTAATGACGTTGATCTTTTCTTCGGGCCTGTTCGTGAAAGTCTATAACCTGGGATTACACGGTTGGTGGCTTAGCCTTATGGGCATACTCTTTTTATTGTGTACAAGCCATCTGGCAGTGGCATTGACGAATTGGCTGTCTGCACTTTTGGCATTGCCCAACCCTTTGCCTAAAATGGATTTCTCCGAAGGTATTCCACCGGAATACAGTACGCTTGTTGTCATTCCGGCAATGTTAATGAATACTCAAAACATTAAGGAACTGGCTGACTCCCTGGAAGTTCGGTTTCTGGCAAACCGTGACGACAATCTGCATTTTAGTCTGTTGACCGACTTTCAAGATTCCGCAAAGGAAACACTTCCGGAGGATGACTTGCTTTTACTTCTGGCGCGCAAGAAAATAGAAGAGCTAAATGAAAAATACAAAGGATTGCATGACGATACTTTCTTCCTTTTTCACCGGCCTCGGCAATGGAATCCTGAAGAGCGGTTATGGATGGGTTACGAACGCAAACGAGGGAAACTTGAAGAATTGAATTCTATGCTTCGCGGCGGTTCGAAAAACCGTTTCTCGCTTATAATCGGAAAGACTGAAATTTTATCGACTGTGAAATATGTAATTACTCTCGACACAGATACGCAATTACCGCGCGACTCGGCAAGACAGTTAGTCGGCGCTATGGCTCACCCCCTTAACCGACCTCGTTATGATGAAAGCAGACAACGTATATGCGAGGGATACGCTATTATGCAGCCGCGCGTTGCAGTTAGCCTTCCTGGAACGAACCGTTCGCGTTATGCTCGGCTATACGGAAGCCAGCCCGGTATCGATCCGTATACACGCACCGTCTCCGATGTATACCAGGATGTGTTCGGTGAAGGATCATTCATCGGTAAAGGTATCTATGATGTTGATGTGTTTGAGCGGGTCCTCAGAGAACGCTTTCCCGAAAATAAAATTCTCAGTCACGATCTTATCGAAGGATGTTACGCGCGCTCGGCGCTCTTAAGTGATGTACAATTATATGAAGAATATCCCGCCCGTTATAATTCGGACGTAAACCGCAGGCATCGCTGGATTCGCGGTGACTGGCAGTTAGTTCGCTGGCTGCTTCCAGTCATTCCCGGTCTCAACGGCGGTTTAAAAAAGAATCCTTTATCGAATCTGTCCCGATGGAAGATCTTCGATAACCTTAGACGCAGCGTAATACCATTTGCACTGACACTTTTATTTATGTTCGGCTGGACTATTTTATCACAGGCATGGTTCTGGACCTTGTCTGCGATCGGAATTATTCTAATACCTTCTATTTTCATTTCCGTCCTAGATTTTCTAAAGAAACCGGCTGAGATGCTTATGCGTCAGCATTTCGCAGCTACACTAAGGTCGGCAGGTATGAATTTCGCTCAAGCAGCGTTTACGCTGATTACTCTCCCTTATGAGGCGTTTTTCAGTATGGACGCTATTATCCGTACCGCCTGGCGGATGCTTATTTCCCACAAAAAACTTCTCGAGTGGAATCCATCCAATGTTAGAGGGCGTAAAAACCGCATCAACCTCTTCGGCTCTTACAGAACGATGTGGATATCTCCCGTCTTTGCTATTTTTTCTATCATATATTTCGGGCTTTCAAAACAAGCTGTTCCTGTCATTGCCTTACCGATACTAATTATTTGGGCTGCATCACCGGCTATTACATGGTGGATAAGTTTGCCTCTCTCACAACGTGAAGCAAAATTATCAGCTAATCAGAAATTATTTTTACGGAACCTTTCAAGGAAAACATGGTCGTTCTTCGAGACATTTGTCGGGCCGGAAGATAACTGGCTGCCGCCGGATAACTATCAAGAAAATTCCGTTGCCGCAGTCGCGCATCGCACTTCTCCTACTAATATGGGGCTTGCGCTCCTTGCTAATTTATCTGCGTACGACTTCGGCTATATTACTGCCGGCCGGCTCATCGAACGTACCTCGAACGCATTCCGAACAATGGAAAAACTGGAACGGTACCGGGGGCATTTCTTAAACTGGTACGACACACAATCTTTACAGCCTCTGCGGCCTCGTTATATTTCTTCGGTTGACAGCGGGAACCTTGCGGGCCATCTGCTCACACTACGCCAGGGTATTCTTGCTCTTCCCGATCATAATATTGTGGAACCGCAATTATTTGAAGGTATAAGTGACACTCTAAAAATTCTTATGGAACTTGATAAGGAGAATGATCGAGCTCAATTCGTTCAGCTTCAAAAAGATTTGGAGTTAAACCTAAACTCTCCCCCGGTTACACTTTCGGCGGTATGGCAAAGTCTTAAACTTCTAACGGCATCTGTAGAGAAATTAGAAAAACAATTTATTTCAAGCGCTGAAAATCAAACTGCATGGTGGATTAACGCGCTAGCCAAACAATGCCGGAATGCTCTTGATGAACTGACGTTTCTTGTTCCATGGATTGTACATCCGGCGGATCCAGACATAAAAAACTTGTTTCCCGGTTACGATGAAATTCCTTCACTGCATGAACTGGCAAGGCTTGATAGAGAATTGCCGCCTGTCATAGGGTGGCTTTCTCATGACTTAACTGCTGAAAAGAGTGAACGGATAAATAAGTTTCGACAACAGATAACAGAAGGTGCAAAACGCGCTGATGAGAGGATTGAAGTCATCAAAGGCATTGCTATACAATCTGGCAAATTTTCCGATATGGAATATGACTTTATGTATGACAATACACGTCACTTACTTTCTGTCGGCTACAGTATCGACGAAAAACGTCGTGATCCAAGTTACTATGATCTTCTGGCTTCGGAAGCAAGATTGAGCACATTCGTTGCTATTGCTCAAGGGCAATTGCCCCAAGAAAGCTGGTTTGCTTTAGGGCGATTATTAACTACAGTCGGTGGTGAGCCTATTCTCCTTTCATGGAGTGGTTCAATGTTTGAGTACCTGATGCCGCTGCTGGTGATGCCGACATTCGAAAACACACTGCTTGATCAGACATATAAAGCGGCTGTGGAAAGACAAATTGAATATGGAAAACAGTGCGGCGTACCGTGGGGTATTTCCGAATCATGTTTTAATACGGTCGATGTCAATCTCAATTACCAGTACCGTGCATTCGGAGTACCCGGATTGGGGCTTAAACGCGGACTGGCGGAAGATCTGGTTATTGCGCCTTACGCATCGGCTCTCGCGCTAATGATAGAACCCGAAGAGGCATGCGTTAACCTTCAGAAGCTTGCCTCTAACGGATTAGTAGGAAAGTTCGGTTTCTATGAAGCAGTAGACTATACGTCTTCCCGACTCCCCCGTGATCAGCCGAGTTTTGTGGTCAAATCTTTCATGGCACATCATCAAGGCATGAGTCTGCTTTCGCTTGCTTATCTTTTATTGGATCGCCCTATGCAGAAGCGATTTGAATCGGATCCGTTGATCGAAGCTACAATGCTGCTGCTTCACGAGAGAATTCCGAGAACCATGTCGCTTTACTTGCATACTTCCGGACTTTCTGATACTCATGCAAATACCGGAATTACAGAAATGCCGGTGCGCATATTAAAAAATCCTAGTACCGCGGTTCCGGAGGTTCAGCTGCTGTCGAACGGCAGGTACAGCGTAATGATAACAAATGCAGGCGGCGGCTATAGCAGATGGAAAGATATTGCCGTTACCCGCTGGCGGGAAGATAGTACTTGCGACAACTGGGGTACGTTTTGTTTTATCCGCGATCCAGACAACGGAGAGTTTTGGTCAACTGCATTTCAACCGTCACTAAAGCAATCGAAGAATTATAAAGTTATTTTCTCGGAAGGACATGCCGAATTTCGACGAAGCGATCAGAACTTCGATATGCATACAGAGATTGTAGTTTCACCCGAAGATGACATTGAACTGCGGCGGGTTCATCTTACTAACCGTTTGCGTACACGAAGAGTAATAGACATTACCAGCTATGCGGAAGTTGTACTTGCTTCATCAGCATCCGACGCACTGCATCCTGCGTTCAGTAATCTTTTCGTTGAATCCGAGATTAAACGTGAGCGACATGCAATTTTGTGCACTCGCAGACCACGCTCCCCCGAAGATCAAACATTATGGATGTTTCATATGATGTCTGTACGCGGTGCAAAAGTAGAAGAAGTGTCGTACGAAACCGACAGAATGCAATTCATCGGACGTGGAAATACAATTAATGATCCTCAAGCAATGAAAGAGCCGGCTGTGCTTTCAAACAGTCAGGGTCCGGTGCTGGATCCGATTGTTGCAATCCGGTATCATATAATACTTGAGCCCGAAGAAACTGCTACAATTGATATGATTTTTGGTCTCGGCGAAACCAGGGATAAAGCTTTAAGCCTTATAGATAAGTATCAGGACCGGCGTCTCGCCAATCGCGTCTTCGAGTTAGCATACACTCACAGTCAGGTAGTGCTGCGGCAAATAAATGCCGCGGAAACCGACGCACTGCTTTACGCACGCCTCGCAAACTCAATCATCTACGTTGATTCCTTCCTGCGTGCGGACTCCAGCATTATTATCCAAAATAGAAGAGGTCAATCCGGGTTATGGGGATATTCTATATCCGGTGATTTGCCTATCGTACTTCTGCAAATAGAAGACCCGGCTAATATTGGTCTTGTAGAGCAAATAGTGCAGGCCCATGCGTACTGGCGCTTAAAAGGACTTGCGGTTGATCTTGTAATTTGGAACGAAGACCATGCCGGTTACCGTCAGCAGCTTCAGGAACAAATAATGCGATTGATTGCCGCCGGCATAGAAGCCAATATAATTGACCGGCCCGGCGGAATATTCGTTAGGCAGGCCGATCAGATTTCAAATGAAGACCGCATTCTTATTCAGACCGTCGCCCGCATTATCATTTCGGATAGACAGGGAACTCTTGAGTCGCAAATAAATCATCGCAGTATAACTGAAGTACACGTGCCGCTTTTAAAACCGGTTCGAATCTTCAATAAAAACCACCGGGATGTTCCTATGTCGGCCCGCGCCGATTTGATATTCTATAACGGGTACGGTGGATTCACACAAGACGGACGCGAATATATAATAACTACTTCAGAAAAACAGGTAACACCAGCGCCGTGGGTAAATGTAATAGCAAATCCCGGCTTCGGGACGATAATCTCCGAAAGCGGACCGGTTTATACGTGGAACGAAAACGCACATGAGTACAGGCTGACACCCTGGAATAATGATCCTGTGAGCGATTCGAACGGAGAAGCTTTTTATATTCGTGATGAAGAGACCGGACATTTCTGGTCGCCTTCTCCGCTGCCGAGCCGCGGTGCCGGGATTTATGTTAGCCGCCACGGTTTCGGTTACAGCGTTTTTGAACATACCGAAGACGGCATCCGCTCCGAGCTATGGATTTATGTTGCACTTAACGCATCAATAAAATTTTCAGTGTTGAAAGTACGTAACCTGTCGGGCAGACATAGAAAACTAACAGCTACAGGTTATGTAGAACTTGTATTGGGCGATCTGCCCCCGAAATCGGTTATGCATGTAATTACGGAAATTGATCCGATCAACGGAGCGATTTATGCGCGGAATTCGTATAACTCTGAGTTCTCAGAAATAATAGCATTCTTTCAAACAGACTCCGCTGAAAGTACATTTAGCTGCAGCCGGGCAGAATTCTTAGGCCGTAACGGCAGTATCCAGAAACCGGCTGCTATGACCAGTATGCATCTTTCAGGTAAGATTGGGGCCGCTTTAGATCCATGCGCCGCGATAATGGTACCTTTCGACCTGGACGACGGACAAGAGCGTGAGATAATTTTTAAACTCGGCGCCGGCAATAATTATGAAGAAGCCGGAAAGCTGCTGTGGCGTTTCCAGGGAGCAATTGCAGCGCGAAGCGCATTAGAAGAGGTATGGCAATATTGGAAGCACGCCTTGGGCGTCGTACAGGTTGATACGCCTGATACTTCCTTAAATATACTAACAAACGGTTGGCTTTTATACCAGACCTTAGCATGCCGCATTTGGGCACGCAGCGGATATTATCAATCCGGTGGAGCATTTGGTTTCCGGGATCAGCTGCAGGATGTTATGTCGCTCGTTCATTCCGAGCCCGGACTTTTAAGAAACCACCTGCTTCTCTCGGCGAGCCGTCAATTTAAAGAAGGCGACGTACAGCATTGGTGGCATCCGCCATCAGGACGGGGCGTCAGAACTCATTGTTCGGATGATTACCTGTGGCTGCCTTTAGCGGTGTGCCGTTATGTAATTAGCACCGGCGACACCGGTGTACTTAATGAAAAAATAAATTTTCTGGAAGGCCGCGAGGTAAATACGGAGGATGACTCGTATTACGATCTTCCGAACAGGTCTGAAGAAACCGGCAGTTTATACCAGCATTGTGTGCGGGCCATAATAAAAGGTTTAAGGCTTGGCGTTCATGGTTTACCGCTAATGGGTACCGGTGACTGGAACGACGGCATGAATAAGGTCGGTAGTCAAGGAAAAGGCGAAAGTGTCTGGCTGGGATTCTTTCTTTATGAAGTGCTGATGAAGTTCTCAAAGATTGCCGGTATGCAAGGCGACTTTGCATTCGCTGAACGCTGCAAAATTGAAGCCTCCGCGCTGCGAGAAAATATAGAACGGAACGGATGGGATGGTAAATGGTACCGCCGCGCTTACTTCGACGACGGTACACCGCTCGGGTCGGAGAATAATCCGGAATGCAAGATTGATTCTATTGTACAAAGCTGGTCCGTATTTTCCGGTGCCGGGGATTTAGAACGATTACACATGGCTATGAATGAACTGGATAAACGTCTTGTTAGAAGGGATCATTTATTAATTCAACTTTTGGATCCGCCGTTTGATAAATCGGATTTGAATCCCGGTTATATTAAGGGCTACGTTCCAGGAGTAAGAGAGAACGGCGGACAGTATACGCATGCCGCTATATGGGCCGCTATGGCGTTTGCCGCTTTAGGCGACAGTACAAATGCGTGGGAACTGCTCCGAATCATCAATCCGGTGAACCATTCAAAAACTCATGAAGCAATTACAAAATATAAAGTGGAACCTTACGTAATAGCCGCCGATGTTTATTCTCTGTCGCCGCACACCGGAAGAGGCGGATGGACGTGGTATACCGGTTCCGCCGGATGGATGTATAGGCTAATTGTCGAATCTCTTCTCGGGCTTAGGCTTGAAGATGACAAACTTTTTATTGAACCGTGCTTGCCTGCTGATTGGGAAACTTACAAAGTGTCCTACAGGTTCCGGGAAACTTTTTACCATATCACCATACATCAAACGCATGACGGTAATTTCGGTACAGGTATAACCGTAAACGGTGTTAAGAATGACAATAAATTTATTTCTCTTGTTAATGATCACCGGGAACATTCGGTAGAAGTAAGAATACTCCGTCTCGATTAAACTATATAAATATCTCTTAGTTCTCGAAGATCGTTGATTGATTGATAAACATATGCTTGCACCATTTCATCCAAAGGACGTAATCCCTTTTTCATCCCTTTGCTCGATTGACAATGGATTACAATTAGTAGCATCTTTAATATATAAGTTTTCATGTATTTTCATTAAACATAGAGTTTATTATGCTATTTATTTTATTTCTATTAATTACCGTAATTTCAATTTTTGTATGGGTGGGAGCAAAAAATAAAAAGTCAAAGAATAATTCTGCATTTCGTTCTGCCGGGCCAATTAGCATTTTAGTTGCTTGCGTTTTTGGAATTCTTGCGCTGCTTCAGTTCTTTACGCAAATTCCCGCAGGACATGTAGGTGTGGTAGATTTTTTCGGTATTGTATCTGAAAAACCCCTCCCCGCCGGAATCAATCTAGTTAATCCGCTTGCCAATGTAATTAAATTTTCCATCCAGACTAAAGAACATAAGGAAACCATGCAGGTACTCTCACGCGAGGGACTTACAATCGGGCTGGAAGTGAGTGCGCTATACAGGCTTAATCCCGATTCCGCCGCCAGAGTTTATAAAACGGTTGCAGGCGGTGATTATGAAACCATTATTCTTATTCCCCAATTCCGTTCCATCAGCCGCGCAGTAACGGCAAGCTTTCAGGCTAGCGCGCTTTATTCAACCGAAAGGGAAAGACTCGGAACCTCTATTCAGGAAGAACTGGCAAGGACGGTTGCTCCCAGGGGTGTAACTATTGAGAACACTCCGATACGTAATGTTGCTCTGCCTGTACAACTTACGGAAGCAATAGAACAAAAACAGCGTGCCGATCAGGAAAGCCAGAGAATGGAATTCATACTGACTAAAGAAAAACAGGAAGCCGACAGGAAACGGATTGAAGCTAAAGGCATAGCCGACTTTCAGACGATTGTTGCAGCCGGCATCAGCGAACAATTGCTTCGCTGGAAAGGGATTGAAGCAACCTTGAAAATAGCCGAATCGAATAATACAAAAGTTATTATTATAGGAAGCGGAAAAGATGGGCTGCCTATTATTCTGGATTCAAAGTGAGATATTTCTACCATAGCAGATTTTAATAAATATTAATTCGCTGAAGTTATGCAACTGTCATGCTGAACCATGTCATCCCGGGCTTGACCCGGGATCTGCAATTGATTCAGCATCTGAAAATAACTTAAATATGCAGATTCCGAATCCCGCCAAAGGACGGACAAGCAAGTTCGGAATGACTATATCTGATTTTTTCTTATTTTGCATAACTTCAGTTAATTCAGTTAGAAATATTCGATTGTTGTTATAACTATTGACCGTATACCTCGTAATTAAATTTTTACTATCAAAATCTTTTAAAAGATATCGTTAAAATAGATCCATCCATTAATGATTATAAAATTATTATTGGGATTAACTATTCGCTAATTCAAAAGATGTAATCCATTTTTCATCCCTTTGCTCGATTGAATTACCGGGTATAACTGTTTAGCTTAAGAACGTAAAGCTAATATAAATCTTTTAGATTATAAGTTAGGAGCGTAAGGTTATGATTACTAGAACTAGCAGACCCCTTATCCTCGCATTTATAATTGTTGTAATAGTTTTCCTCCTTTTTTTAGGCGGTGCAATTACTGCGACTTTGAATGATGCCGGGATAAATGGGAATGGAATGATGAACAACATAAGCTGGATGCTGGTACCCGCCATGCTGGCGATGTTGCTAAGCGTTTTGCTTGGATGGACAATATTTTGGAAAAAGAGTGATTAAATAGTCAAAATTCTCATTAAGGAAAAGATATAACATGAGTCAGGTCCAGAAAATTATCATGGCCGCAAAATTAGCCTGCTTAATGATTCTAATAGAAAGCTGTTCATCGTCCACAATTTTTAGTGGTTGAAATTTCCCCTCATATTATGAAATTCATTTTAACAAGATACTGGTAATCGCTCTAAAGAAAAATCCCATAAAACGTGACATCTGGAAAAACTCTTTTGATGGTGAACTTTCATGACACGATGTCGAGGTAACATCATCTTACCGTTTATTCCCTCGTTTTTAAACAAATGATGGCAACTTCACTTCCAAAAGACTTAGTCCCTTTTTCATCCTTTAGAACGATTGAATTAAGAATGCTCTCTTTATAAATTAAAAAGTGGAAGAAGGTTCTTCTATAACATGTGAGTTACCAGGCGCAAGCATAAAAAATTTGATCTTTAAGTTCAATTGTAAAAGCCGAAAATAAAATGCAAGTAGGATTTCTATCAAAAATTAGAAATTGCATAAGCAATATTTAAGCAGGCTAAACTAATGCATAAAACAAACAAAAGATTCCTTGTCTTTGCGTTCATGGTTATAGTAGTGCTCTGTTTATACTTCTGCAGCGGCGAAATAATGAACAGCAGTATGAATGTAAAGATGAATGAAAACGTCTGGCTTGGCGTCAATAGCTGGTGGTGGTTCTCCACTTTAGATATAATCTTTTTTGGTGCTGCTATATACTGGCTGCTTTATAGAAATAAAAAATTGACCAAATAAAGGTTTAAAATAATAGTCATAAGGAAGGATAATGAAAGTAAACCCTCATGCCGGAAAACCAGCCGAACCAGAGATGCTGGTTAACGTGCCCAAACTTGTTACCGCCTATTATACAGAAGTACCTGATCCTTCGCTACCGGCTCAGCGCGTCATGTTCGGAACTTCAGGCCATCGCGGCTCGGCCTTCGATAGGGCATTTAACGAACGGCATATTCTCGCCATCACTCAAGCCATTTGTCTCTACCGCATTCGGCAAAAAATTGATGGGCCTTTGTTTCTCGGCATGGACACGCACGCACTTTCAGTACCGGCTCTTGCAACTGCTCTTGAGGTGCTTGCGGCAAACGGTGTGGAAGTTATGATTGCGGAAAAAGACGATTACACTCCAACCCCTGTCATTTCTCATGCTATTATAACATATAACCGCGGACGCAAAACAGGACTTGCCGACGGCATAGTAATCACGCCTTCACATAATCCGCCTCATGACGGAGGTTTCAAGTACAATCCTCCTAACGGAGGACCGGCTGATAAAAACGTAACCGGTTGGATAGAAGATAAAGCTAACAAGTTTCTGGAGAATGGTCTTAAAAATGTAAAAAGAATTCCTTACGAGAAAGCTCTTCTTGCCGGCACCACACACCGGCATAATTATCTCGATACTTATGTGAGCGATCTCGAAAATGTAATAGACATGAATATGATTCGTGATGCTAAGATTAGTATCGGAGTGGATCCGCTCGGCGGTGCAGGCATACACTACTGGGAACCAATTGCCGAGCGATACGGACTGAAACTTACTGTTGTCAACAAGGCAGTCGATCCGACGTTCAGCTTTATGAAGGTTGATTGGGACGGTCAGATACGCATGGATCCATCATCGCCATATGTAATGCAAAATTTAATTGACATAAAAGATAACTTCGATATTTCATTTGCATGCGACACAGACCATGACAGGCACGGAATTGTTACAAGAAGTTCGGGACTGCTTCCACCCAATCATTATTTATCAGTAGCTATTTTTTACCTTTTTCAACACCGTCCGAAATGGAGCAAGAAAGCGGCTGTCGGCAAAACAGTGGTCAGCAGTTCAATGATCGATCGAGTGACAGCGAAACTCAACCGCAAGCTTTATGAAGTGCCGGTTGGTTTTAAGTGGTTTGTTGACGGATTGCTCGACGGCTCGCTCGGCTTCGGCGGTGAAGAAAGTGCAGGCGCATCTTTCGTCCGTTTTGATAGCAGAGTTTGGACAACGGACAAAGACGGAATTATCCCAGCTTTGCTTGCCGCAGAGATTACGGCAAAAATGGGTCGCGACCCCGGTGAAATATATAATGAACTTACCCGTGAGTTCGGTGAGTCTTCTTATGATCGCGTTTAGGCACATGCCACTCCGGATCAAAAGAAGCTGTTGGCAAATCTCTCTCCCCAGCAGGTAAAGCTCACCGAACTTGCCGGCGAAAAAATCCAGACTGTTCTAACTAAAGCGCCAGGCAACTCAGCTTCAATCGGTGGATTGAAATTAATAACAAAAAGCGGATGGTTCGCTGCCCGTCCGTCCGGTACCGAAAATATTTACAAAATTTATGCAGAAAGTTTTCGCGGTGCTGATCATTTAAATAGCATTATCGAAGAAGCGCAGGTAATTGTTAACGATACAATTGCGGACAGTCAAAAGCCTGTATTATCGTTAAAGAAAAAGATTAAGGATAAATTATGAATAAACAAACAGGTGTAATAAAACAAAATTTGACTAGTATAAATATAGCATCGTTGATGAATATGCTTGCAAGCAAGGAAGGTTTGATTCGCCAGAAAGCAAGGAAATCATTAGTGGGTATTGGTAAACCTGCAGTACCTTTACTAATCCGGATTTTGCAGAATTCCAAATTAGATCAACTTCGGTGGGAGGCAGCCAAGACTCTCGGTTCGATCGACGATAACAGAGCTATACCATCATTGGTGAAAGCACTTGAAGACAGCGACCAAGACGTGGCTTGGTTAGCTGCCGAAGCACTAAAAAAGTTCAAAAAGACAGCCTGGCCGCAATTATTAAACCTGTTGATAAAAAGCAAACCGGATTCTATTTTATTAAGGCAAGGAGCGCACCATATTTTACGGAATCAGAAAGAGGACGGATTTAACGATTTGCTAGTAAATCTAACAAAGTCTTTAGAATCAGGCACAACTCCGGAACCAACAGCAATAGCCGCTTATAATCTTCTCAGGCAAATGAAGGTAAAATTATAAAAATTCATTCATAAACCCGGAGCCTGAAATGCCGTTAAAAATAAATATTAGGAGAAGCTATGAACGATAAAGCGAATATGAAAATGCTATACTCTTTTCTGCCGACGGAAGTTGACGGTTTCGATTCTCTAGCCGAACTTGCGCTTGATATGCGATGGTCCTGGAGTCATTACGCCGACGAAGTATGGCGAAAGCTGGATCCCGAACTGTGGGACTTTACTCAAAATCCATGGGTAGTACTTCAGACTGTCTCGAGGGACAAGCTTGAGCGCAAGTTAGCGGATCCTTTGTTTCGTCAGGAAGTAAATAACCTGATCAAGATAAAGAATAAAGCCACGGGATTACAGGCGTGGTTTCAAAAAAATCATCAAAAAACTCCTTTAACCTGCATAGCTTATTTCAGTATGGAATTTATGTTAAGCGAGGCGCTTCCGATATATTCAGGCGGTCTAGGCAATGTTGCAGGCGACCAGCTTAAAGCCGCCAGCGATTTGGGTGTGCCGGTGATTGGTGTGGGACTGCTATACCAGCAGGGTTATTTTCGACAGGTGATTGATAAGGATGGAGCACAACAGGCACTGTTCCCATATAACGACCCGGGACAATTGCCGATAACACCTCTTTTAAAACCTAACGGTGATTGGCTTCGTCTGGAAATTGCACTTCCCGGTTATTCGGTGTGGCTGCGTGCCTGGCAGGTTCAAGTGGGCAGAATTAAACTATACTTACTGGACACAAATGACACGGCGAACTTTCCGGCTCACAGAGGCATTACAAGCGAGCTTTACGGAGGCGGGCCGGAACTGCGGCTTAAACAAGAGATCATACTCGGGATCGGAGGATGGCGTCTGCTCGAAGCCCTTAATATCCATCCGGAAGTTTGCCACTTAAACGAAGGGCATGCTGCTTTCGCTGTTCTGGAACGTGCAAGAAGTTTTATGGAAAAAACAGGCCAATCTTTTAATACCGCATTGCATGTAACCCGGGCCGGAAATCTTTTCACAACCCACACGGCTGTTGCTGCCGGTTTCGACCGTTTCACTCCGGCACTTATCGAGCAATATTTAGGCGGTTACGCAGAACAGAAACTCGGTATAACGCTAAAAGATTTGTTAGCTCTGGGCCGCAGGAATCCTAACGACTCGTCTGAAAGTTTCAACATGGCCTATCTGGCGGTTCGCGGCAGCGGGGCCGTGAATGGTGTAAGCCGCTTGCATGGTCAAGTCAGCCGTCACCTCTTTGAACCTATCTTTCAGCGCTGGCCTGCAGATGAAGTGCCTGTCGGTTTCGTTACAAACGGAGTACATGTGCCTACCTGGGATTCGGCGGCTGCCGACGAACTCTGGACCGAGGCTTGCGGAAAAGACCGCTGGCTTGGAACAACGGAAAAATTGAATGAGAACATTCGCCGTATCTCAGATAAAAAGCTCTGGAAATTTCGTACCGTTGCAATTAAATCTTTAGTTGAATATGCCCGTAAACGGCTGTCAAGGCAGCTTGCTGAGTCGGGCGCTTCTATCGAAATAGTTAAAGACACAAAATATTTATTTGACCCAAATGCATTAACTCTCGGTTTTGCACGCCGCTTCGCTACATACAAAAGACCGAATCTGCTGCTTCATGACCCGCAGCGACTGCTTCGTTTGTTATGCAGCACGCAGCGTCCGGTACAGATCATTATAGCAGGCAAAGCACATCCGGAAGATCTTGCCGGGCAAAAACTGATTCAAGAATGGGTGCATTTTATACGCCAGCCGGAAGTGCGCCGGCATGCAGTATTCCTCAGCGACTATGATATGCTCTTGACTCAGAATTTGGTGCAGGGAGTAGATGTTTGGATTAACACGCCGCGGCGGCCGTGGGAGGCAAGCGGAACCAGCGGAATGAAGGTACTAGTCAACGGCGGAATCAATCTGTCTGAGCTTGACGGCTGGTGGGCGGAAGCATATACTGCCGAAGTCGGATGGGCGCTGGGAGACGGCAAGGAACACGGCGACGACCCGGCTTGGGATGCTGCCGAAGCAAATGCACTTTACAACCTTCTCGAGCAAGAACTAGTTCCCGAATTTTATAATCGTGATGAATATGGTATTCCTAAAGCATGGGTAGCGCATATTCGCGAAAGCATGGCGATTTTAACGCCACGTTACTCAGCCAATCGAACCGTCCGTGAATACACCGGTCAGTATTATCTTCCGGCTGCCGCATCCTATCTTGAGCGCGCTTCCGGTAAAGATGCAAAAGCTAAAAAATTTATTGAATGGCAGCAAACTCTTGAACAAGATTGGGCGGCAATACGCTTCGGCGAACTGAAGTTTGAAACTAAAGGACAGGAATATGCATTTGAAGTTAAGGTATATCTGAACCAAATCGACCCGGATGCGGTTCGGGTAGAACTTTATGCGGATGGAATAAACGGCAGCAGCCCGGTTAAGCAGGAGATGAAACTCATAAGTAAAGCAGCTGACATTGCAAGCAGCTGCCTCTATAGTGCGCAAATGCCGGCAAGCCGGTCTGCGGCAGACTATACGGCTAGAGTTATACCGCACTACGTCGGAATTTCTATTCCGCTTGAAGCTTCACAAATACTATGGCAGCGATGAAAAATTTTTAATTAGGATTGAGAATTGATATATAAGTTCAAGTTCTAGTGATAGCTATTAACAATCATTGGTCCGACGAATCGGACCTAAACAGAGGTTTATCATGAAATCAAAATCAATAATTGTCTTATTTGCCTTTCTAATTATTGCGTTCCTGGTGCTGTTCTCCTTTTTTGCGGGATATTACGGCGACTGGTTGTGGTTCCGGAATATGGGTTTCGGCGCAGTATTTACCACGATCCTGTGGGCAAAGATCCTGTTGTTTTTTATTTTTTTCTTCATATTCGGCATTTTTGCTTGGGGGAACATTGCCATAGCAAGGGTACGGGGAAGTCATACCCGCTCCTTGAAAGTGCTTTCCCCTGAACAACCCATTAGGCCTATTGATAACGTTTTCAATAATAAAAACGCCAAATATTCATGGGCGGTGATTATCCTGTTTTTTTCATTCATCATGGGTTCACAAGCATCCGGCGCATGGCAAACATTTCTGCAATTTCTCCATGCCTCCAAATTCGGGGTTGTCGACCCGATTTTTTCAAAGGATGCGGGCTTCTATGTTTTTCGCCTGCCGCTCTATGATTTTCTCCAGGGGTGGTATTTATTTTGTGTTGTCATTGTTTCCATAGGGATTGCGGCCTCCTATCTTATGGACCAGTCTATCGGTGTCCAGCAAAACCGCTTTTATATTAACGAGAAAGCCCGGTCTCATCTGGCGGTTTTGGGCGGGCTGTTTTTTCTGGGGATCGCCCTGGTTTTCAGACTGAAATTTTACGGATTGATGTATTCGAGTTCTGGTGTGGCATACGGCGCCTCCTACGCCGATGTCCACGCGCAGATTCCTGCCTACTGGACTGTATTGATCATTGCCTTGATTGTGGCGATTCTTTTTTTCCTGATGCCTTTCCTCAACAAATGGAAATTGCTTCTCTATTCCATCGGGGTCTTTTTTGTGGTTCTCATAGGTTTTTCATGGATTTATCCCGCCCTGATTGAACAATATGCGGTTAAGCCCACAGAGTTGACAAAGGAAACACCCTATATCCTCAATAACATAAAATTCACCCGTCTGGCGTTTGGGTTGAACAAGATCGAAGAAAAACCTTTCCCGGTGCGGCAATCCATGACCTACGATGATATAAAAGAGAATAACGCCACAATCCATAACATCAGGCTCTGGGATACCCGGCCGTTGCTCGAGACTTACAGACAATTGCAGGAAATCCGGCTTTATTATAATTTCAAAAATGTGGATGTGGACCGGTATCATTTCAAGGGAAACTATACGGAGGTCGCCCTTGCAGCCAGGGAATTACCTCCCTCGCAGCTTCCTGCCCGCGCCGGCACCTGGCTCAACATCCATATGAAATACACGCACGGTTACGGCTTAGTCATGAGCCCTGTAAACGAGATCACAAAAGACGGCATGCCCGATCTCATTGTACAAAACATCCCTCCCAGCTCAAACGTCTTATCTATTACACGTCCGGAAATCTACTATGGTGAGCAAACCAATCAGTTTGTCCTTGTCAACACCAAGACCAAAGAGTTCGATTACCCTAGCGGCAATCAAAATGTGTATACCTCCTATCAGGGAAAGGGTGGCGTCCGGCTTTCCGGTCTTTTTCGAAGACTGGTTTACGCATGGAAATTTTCGGACATAAACATCCTGCTGACCGACTACCTAACAAGCGCGAGCCGTATCATGTTCCATCGAATCATCACGGACCGTGATAATACGATTGCACCTTTTCTGGCGTATGATTCCGATCCCTACCTGGTAGTGGGCGAGGATGGTAAATTGTACTGGATTCATGACGCATATACTACGTCAAGCATGTTTCCTTACTCACAGCCTTTTTCACAGGCACAAAACAACATGGGATTCAATTACATTCGGAATTCCGTAAAGGTAGTCATTGATGCATATAACGGAGACATTTCCTATTATGTCATTGATCCTTCAGATCCGCTGGTCAGAACTTATGAGAAAATCTTTCCTACCCTGTTTAAACCCATCAGCGAGATGCCTGTATTTCTGAGGAGGCATATACGTTACCCCATGGATTTATTCCAGATCCAGGGAGAAATGTACAAAACATTCCATATGACAAACCCCCAGGTTTTCTATAACCAGGAAGATTTGTGGAGTCTGCCAACGGAGGTTTACAATCAGAATGAGCAGCCAATGCTGCCTTATTACATTATAATGAGGTTACCGGACACCAAATCAGAGGAATTTATTTTGATGGTTCCCTTCACACCATCGAATAAGAACAATATGGTGTCATGGCTTTGCGCGCGGTGTGACAGCAGTAATTACGGTCAATTACTGGAGTACAGTCTCTCCAAGGAAAAGTTGATTTACGGCCCATTGCAGATTGACGCCCGGATAAACCAGACACCCGATATCTCTTCCAGGTTGACCCTCTGGGGACAAATGGGTTCCAGCGTGATTCGAGGGAATTTGCTTGTTATCCCGATTGAGCATTCTTTCCTGTATGTAGAGCCGGTTTACCTACAGTCGGAACAAAGCAAGATGCCGGAATTAAAACGTGTTATCGTTGCCCTTGGAAATCAATTGCAAATGCGCGATAATCTGGATGATGCCCTGCGAGCCGTCTTTTCTTTAGAGGCTGTTCCTCCTGCGCAACTACAAAAAGCCCTCACCAGATTGCCAACAGGGCCTCTGTCCGCCATGGCACAAGAAGCCCTGAACCATTACAATAAGGCCCTGAATTATCTAAAAAATGCTGATTGGACAAACTATGGTCAGGAATTGAATAAAATCAAGGATATTTTACAACGTATGGCTAAAAAGAAATGATGCCGCGTCAGAACCCCCAAGAAGCCAGCCGTGGATGCTATGCAGCTTGGAGGCATGGCAGGTTTATCAGCCTTAACTATGGGAATCGGACAGGACAAAGCTGATAAAGAAAAAGAAAACAATATCAAAAAAAAGGATGACTTCAAAAACGAATAGAAGAGTGTGACTGAAAAATATTTTGAATATGGAGAAAAGATGAAAGCAAAAACCGGAATTAAATATTTATTTGTGGATATCGGCGGTGTACTACTTACCGACGGATGGGTTCACGAGTTCCGCAAACTGGCAGCTAAGAAGTTCGACCTGGATCTGGAAGAGTTTGAAAAAAGGCATATCCAATCATTCGACACTTACGAAGAGGGAAAGCTGACAATTGCGGAATACCTGAACCGGGTTGTGTTTTACGAGAAGCGGAAGTTTAACCCGGCGCAGTTTAAAAAATTCATGTTCGACCGGTCGAAGCCGTATCCCGAAATGATCGAGTTGATCCGCCGGCTTAAGGCACAGTACGGATTGAAGATTATCGTTTTAAGCAACGAAGCTCGTGAGCTTAATGCTTACCGAATTCGAAAATTCAAACTAAATGAGTTTGTAGATTTTTTCATATCATCTTGCTATGTCCACTTACGAAAGCCGGATGAGGACATTTTCCGGCTTACTTTGGACACAGCTCAGGCGCCGGCACGGCAGGTAGTTTATATAGAAAACACGCCGATGTTCGTCAAGATAGCCGAAGGATTAGGGATTCGAAGCATTCTTCATACGGATTACAAGTCCACTTGTGTGAAACTGGCTTCGTTTGGACTGGAACTTGCAAAATGACAAACTGATTATCCGTAAAACAAGAGACAAAATAATTATGAGCAAAACAGGTAAAGGCAAGCTTGGGTTTTGGGCAGTAGTGGCCATCGGAGTCGGCGGGATGGTTGGGGGCGGAATTTTTGCCGTGCTTGGATTGGCTGTTCAACTTGCGCATGGAGGCACACCCGAAGCCTTTGCGCTGGCGGGTATTGTTGCCCTGCTAACAACTTATTCCTACGCAAAACTTTCGGTCGCTTATCCTAGCCGCGGTGGGACAGTTACGTTTCTGGACCGCGCATTCGGTGCCGGTATGTTAACCGGAAGCCTTAATGTGCTGTTGTGGTTAAGTTACGTAGTGATGCTGTCCTTGTATGCATTTGCCTTTGGCAGTTATGGATCGACCTTTTTACCTGCTGCATGGCAGGCGACTGGCAAACATGTGCTGATCAGTCTCAGTGTTATATTGATAGCCGGACTAAATCTGCTCAGCGCCGAAGTAATCGGCAAAGCGGAAAATTGGATAGTGGGATTGAAAATAGCGATTCTGCTATTTTTTGTTGGCGTCGGGTTTACCGGTATCCATGTCTCCCGTGTTGCGGCCGGCTCATGGTCTCCTTCCCTGCAATTAGCCGCGGGCGGGATGATCATATTTGTTGCATACGAAGGATTTGAGTTAATCGCCAACACCGCACATGACGTACGGAACGTTGCCCGGACTCTGCCCCGCGCGTATTTTACGGCGGTCGGATTCGTATTAGTTTTGTATGTGCTGGTATCTCTGGTTACTGTGGGTAATCTCCCGGTGGACAAGATCGTAGCAGCCAAAGATTACGCCTTGGCGGAAGCGGCGCGTCCTTTTCTCGGCCAGGCCGGTTTTACGCTAATCGCAATCGCAGCAATGTTATCAACAGCTTCGGCGATCAATGCAACTCTATACGGCTCAACACGGTTGAGTTATTGTATCGCACGGGACGGTGAATTGCCGGCAATCCTTGAACGGAAAGTTTGGGGTGAACCTGTGGAAGGAGTGCTGATCACCGCCGGTCTAACCTTGTTCGTCGCTAACGTATTTGACCTGACCAGCATTTCTACACTTGGAAGTGCAGGGTTCTTATTGATATTCGCCGCCGTGAACACCGCTAATGTGCGGAAGGCTTCACATACAAAAAGCCGCGGCTGGATTTCGGCTGCCGGAGCCGTCGCGTGTCTTGTAGCATTGGGCGCATTGGTTTGGCAAACGGCGCAGACCGGGCCTACGAAGTTGTGGGTGCTGGCTGCAATGATATTATTGGCAGTGACCATCGAGGGCATATATCGACTAACAAAACGGGAGATACATCTGCATGAATAAAAAATCAATTCAACGATCCCATAGCACATCTCTTATTCTTAAAATCAACGGCGGATCATCGAGTATCAAGTTCGCTCTGTACCGGACAGACAGGTCTCTGAAAAAAAGTTTAAACGGAAGCGTTGACCGTATCGGTCTGCCGGGTATAAATTTAACCTTCAGCGAATCAGACAGGAAACATAAAGACAGCTTAATTCTTAAATCCTCCGAAATATTTGTCCGGATAGCGGAAGGATTAGGGATTCGAAGTATTCTTCCAACTGATTACAAGTCCACTAGTGCTAAACTATCCTGATTCGGACTAATGATTATCAAATGAATAGTATCCAAAACGAGCACATTATTTTATACATATTTAATTAATTAATAATCGATAAAATAATATGAAGGTGTAACATGAAAGAAATAAAAGATTTTACAATAAATGTTTTGCGTGATTTAATTAAAATATCTAAAGATGAATACTTTTTATTTGAATTAGCTTCGCGCAAATACAATGATGCAAAATTAAAATCCTTGTTTGCTGCTTACGCCGTCGAAAAGAAAGAGCATATAATAAAACTAGAAACAGAAATTCGAAGATTAGGCGGATATTCCGAGACGAATAAAGATGATTTGGAAATTTCAATAGAATTTTACGAATCATCATTCTTTGAGGAAAACCAAAACGGTCTGATCTTAGAATGCTTAAAGAAGAACGACTTGATGATAAGTAGATATTTTTATGCAATAAGAAAAAATATTATGTGGGAAGTAGTTCCTCTTGTTGCAAAACAATACTTTGAATGTAAAAGCCTTCATGATCAAATTAAAAATATTTGTACAGATAGAACAAACAGGACAGTTTATCAAATGGAAATTCAATAGGTAAATTATTGGATCAAAAAAAGGTCGAACAAATAAGCAACGAATAAGCATGAAAGAATCTAACATAAGAGTTTTAACGGAAGTGTTGACCGTGTCGGTTTGCCGGGTACAAATTTAACTTTCAGCGAATCAGACGGAAAACAGAAAGACAGTCTCAATCTTGAATCCTCAGATACCAGATCGGCAGCAAATTTTCTTATTGATTGGCTGGCGGAAAAAATTGATTTTTCTTCAATCAAAGGAATCGGACATAGAGTTGTTTTCGGTTTGGATCATTCGGAACCCGAACCACTCACACAGGTATTAGTGGATGAACTTCATCGCATCAGCCCTTACGATATGGATCATCTTCCTGCCGAGATTAAATTGATCGAGGCGATGCAGCAGCGTTATCCTAAAATACCGCAAGTCGCCTGCTACGATACGGCATTTCATCATACTATGCCGCGTGTTGCCAAAATCTTACCTATCCCCCGCCGCTTCGAGGCATTGGGAATCCGGCGGTACGGATTTCACGGTTTGTCATATTCTTATCTCATCGAGGAACTAGCTCGTATTGCCGGTACAGAAGCAGCGCAAGGCCGCGTAATTCTGGCTCATCTCGGCAGCGGTGCGAGTTTGGCTGCCGTTAGCGGAGGAAAGAGCATTGATACAAGCATGGGCTTTACACCCGCCGGAGGACTTATCATGGGCACCCGGCCCGGTGATTTAGATCCGGGCGTCGCGTGGTACATGATGAAGTCGGAGAATCTCACGCCCAAACAATTCAATAAAATAATCAATCATGATTCCGGCCTTCTCGGTATTTCCGAAACCGGTTCCGACATGCGGGATTTGATCGCTAAGGAAACCGGTGATGTCCGTGCGGCGGAAGCAGTGGAATTATTTTGTTACCAGGCAAAGAAGTGGATAGGAAGTTTTGCAGCTGCACTAGGCGGATTAGACACGCTGGTTTTTGCAGGCGGTATCGGTGAGAAAAGTCCGGTCATTCGCTCCCGCATTTGTAAAGGATTGGAATTTCTTGGAATCGAGCTTGAAGAAAAACAAAACACGGCTAACGCTCCTGTTATCTCAACAGATACCGGACGGGTCTCTGTCCGTGTCATTAATACCGACGAGGAATGGATGATAGCGAAAACAGTATGCCGAATTTTAAAGCTTGATTTAGAAAAGGATTAGAAATTATGAAAATTAATTCTAAGTCGAACGGAAAACGTTTTGTTTATCTCGCCGCCGCCATTTCGGCTCTGGGCGGCATGCTGTTCGGCTATGACATCGGTGTTATCTCCGGCGCCATTTTGTTCATCACGAAACAATTCGCTCTTTCCTCTGGAATGGAGGAAGTCGTAGTCAGTTCGGTCTTGTTGGGATGTCTCACCGGCGCATTAGTCGGAGGATTCCTGTCTGACCGTTACGGACGACGGCGATTATTGATTATCACCTCGGTAGTTTTCATTTTAGGCGCCGTCGGTGCGGCTCTGGCACCTGACACTGCATGGCTTATTGGCGCACGATTCTTTGCGGGCACCGCCATCGGCGTTGCATCGTTTGTCGCACCGCTTTACATTTCCGAGATTGCCCCGGTATCCATTCGCGGAAAGCTTGTTTCGCTGAATCAACTCGCGATTACTTGCGGTATTGTTATATCCTATGGAATCGACTACGCGTTTGCAGGTTCTCAGGCTTGGCGCTGGATGTTTGCAATAGCGGTTATTCCTGCGGCAGCATTTGGAATAGGATTGATGCTCATTCCTAACAGTCCGCGATGGCTCGTTGGCAGTGGACAGATAGACCAAGCCCGCAAAGTGATGAAAAGACTCCGATCCCCCGATCAGGTTGAGAGCGAACTTAACGAGATTAAGCATAGCGCTGAACAGCAGAAGGGACACTGGTCGGAACTATTCAGTCCGTATTTACGTGTGGCTATGATCGTGGGCATTGGACTGGCGATTGCGCAGCAAATCACCGGTATCAACACTATCATCTATTACGGCCCGACTATTTTCAAGTTTGCCGGCATGTCTTCGTCGTCGGTAGCGATTCTGGCAAGCGTCGGCGTTGGAATTATCAATGTTGTAATGACTGTGGTGGCCTTACAGCTTATTGACCGGATCGGGCGGCGGCCGCTTTTGCTCATCAGCCTGGCGGGAATGACACTGAGTCTGTTCGTATTGGGGCTGGCCTTTTCGCTTCCGCAATTTACCGGCAGTCTGGGAGTGATCGCAGTAATTGTTGTTATGACTTATGTCGGCTCATTCGCTATTGGATTAGGTCCTATTTTCTGGCTGTTGATTTCGGAAATGTATCCGCTCCGCATTCGTGGCCGGGCGATGAGCGTGGCTACGGTTGCAAATTGGGGCGCTAACTTGATTGTGGCATTAACGTTTTTGACTCTCACGCAAGTCCTTGGTAAAGCCGATACGTTTTGGTTATACGGAGGTATTAGTATCGGAACATGGATTTTTTCATTTTTCTTGGTACCGGAAACTAAGGGCAAAAGCCTCGAACAAATTGAAGCGCACTGGCGGAAAGGAAAGCCTGCACGGACATTATGAAAGCAAGAAATGGTTACCGGATAGACAACCCGGAAAAGTAAAGACATTTAATTATATAAGGAGTAATCATGCAGCGCAGCATAAATAATTTGATAGATTTCACCATTAGTGCAAAGGATGGTGAGTTGGGAAAAGTTAGTGAGTTCTACTTTGATGATCTCACTTGGTCAATCCGTTTCTTAGTAGTTTTAACAGGCAGCTGGTTGTCTGAACGGAAGGTACTTATTCCGCATGCGGCACTTGGAAGGATAGATTGGAAGAAGGAAACATTTCAAGTAAACCTCACAATGGAACAGGTAAGCAAAAGCCCCGATATTGATACTGAAAAAACCGTATCCAGACAGCACGAGATAGAATTGTTTAATCATTACGCACTGCCGGTTTATTGGGGAAATGGATTTTATGCCGGACCGATAGGAATGGTGCCGTTTTATCCCTATTACGATAGGAAACCGGTGAAGAAAGAAGATGATTCTGCTCAACAAGCCCAAGACGATAATCACTTACGCAGCTCTAAGGAAGTTAAGGGCTACCATATTCATGCGGACGACAATGAAATTGGTCATGTCGAGGATTTTATCATCGATGACAAGGCATGGACGATTCGTTATTTAATCATCGATACAAAAAACTGGTGGTCGGGAAAAAAGGTACTGGTCTCGCCGAAATGGATCGACCGTATTAGTTGGAGCGAGAGGAAAGCCTTTATCAATCTTTCCCGCGAGGCTATAAAGCAGTCCCCGGAATTCACGGAGGGATCTCTGCTAACCCGGGATTATGAATCGGCGCTGCATAGGCATTATAATCGCAAAGGATACTGGGTTGATGAACCGGTTGTTAAGGAACATTCAAGTTGAAACATGAACAAAAAAGGACAGTCATATTGCGGCATTTCCGTCAATCAAAATGAAAGCATGCATGTAGGTTCATTTAAACGTGCTTTAAGAATATTTTGGAAAAAATAAAAATATCATTGAGGATCCTATATATGGATAGCATGGCGCCATTATGGAATAAAAGTAAGTATGGTCATGGTATAAGACGGGTTTGGAAGATTCTGTTTCTTGCATTCAAAAAGTTCCTTCATATTGATGGAGTGCAATGGGCGGGAGCGTTCTCCTTCAACATGTTTTTCTCCCTGTTTCCTTTAATCGTCCTATTTGTCACCATTTCTTCGACCTTTATTGACAGAGACCGGGCCGGGAAAGTGATTATTACATACATAGAAAAATACGTCCCGATTAGCGGAGAAATGCATAACTACATTTTCAATACTATCTCCGGCGTTGTCAATGCGCGTGATCAAGCAGGTGTTGTTGCGTTTGTAATCCTTGTCTGGGCCGCCCTTCAATGTTTCATTACCCTCATCGTTGCTACTAACCGCGCCTGGGGAACTACGGTAGAAAAAAGTTGGTGGCGTCTACCGCTCAGAAGCTTGGTGCTGTCCGGCACCACTGCAAGTATGGTTCTGCTGGGTATGGTATTTCCGGTAATGATGAGAATAGCTAAGAATTGGTTCTTTGCAGCAAACCATTTCAGTTCCTGGCTGTATGATATAGGAAGCTTTTTTGTCCCGTTACTTCTGGCTTTTTTTAGTCTGAGCGTTTTTTACATGCTCGCACCGCGACGGCCTATTCGGTTTGCTGAAGTATGGGGCGCCGCTCTGTTCTCTACAATTCTTTTGCTGGTAAGCGAAATTCTGTTCGAGATCTATCTAAGAAACTTCGCCACGTTGAACGCCGTCTACGGGACGTTCGGCGGAATCATGGCATTGTTGCTCTGGATTTATCTTTGCGGGTGCATTTTCATCTTCGGAGCATGCTTGTGCGCCGTTCAAGCGGAAACGAGTTCTATGCCGGTGAAGAACCGCTGAAGTGTTTATCAATTTTAAAACTTAATATTGAGAGGTTTAATGAATATGAAAACAAAAAAGGTGTCTAAAAAGAAATTAGTTAAGGAAGTAGAAGAAGGGTTTGAAGAAAACATTGAAGCCAAAATGAAAAAAACCGATGCAAAGGACAAACCTTTAACGCCGGAACTTCTGCGAAAGATGAACGCCTATTGGCGCGCTGCCAACTACCTTTCGGTCGGGCAGATTTATCTGTTTGACAATCCGCTGTTAAAGAAACCTTTGAAATTTAAGCATGTAAAGCCGCGGCTGCTGGGGCATTTCGGAACTACTCCCGGTCTTAATTTTATCTATGTTCACCTCAATCGTATCATTAAGAAGTACGACCTGAATATGATATATGTTATCGGACCGGGTCACGGCGCTCCCGGTATAGTAGCCAATACCTATCTGGAAGGAACATACGGCGAGATTTATCCGAATATTACTCAAGATGAAGAAGGAATGAAAAAACTGTTCACACAATTTTCCTTTCCGGGAGGTATTCCGAGTCATGTCGCGCCGGAAACTCCTGGCTCTATTCATGAAGGCGGAGAACTCGGCTACTCACTGTCGCACGCATACGGCGCGGCTTTCGATAACCCCGACCTTATAGTTACATGCGTTGTTGGCGACGGCGAGTCCGAAACCGGGCCGTTAGCCACCAGTTGGCACTCAAATAAATTTCTAAATCCGATTTGTGACGGAGCCGTACTTCCTATCCTGCATTTAAACGGTTACAAAATAGCCGGCCCTACAGTGCTTGGACGTATCAGTCACGAAGAATTGGACCAGCTATTCCGCGGTTACGGTTACAATCCTTATTTTGTTGAAGGAGATGAACCTGATAAACTTCACCAAACCCTGGCAGCCACTCTTGATACTGTAATTGCCGAGATTAAGGACATACAAACCAAAGCGCGAAATAAGGGCTTTAAGGAAAGACCGATGTGGCCCATGATTATATTCCGCACTCTTAAAGGATGGACTTGCCCGAAGGTAGTTGACGGACTGCCGATCGAAGGCACGTTCCGCGCACACCAAGTACCGGTTACTGACTTCGTGAAGAAGCCCGAACATTTGAAAGTGCTTGAACGGTGGATGAAGAGTTATAAAGCAAAAGAATTATTTGATAAAAGCGGCAGGCTGATTCCTGAACTTGCCGAGTTAGCACCTAAAGGCGAACGGCGAATGGGAGCGAACCCGCATGCTAACGGAGGACTTCTTCTTAAAGGATTAAAAATTCCGGATTTCCGTGACTACGCTTTAAAGGTAACTAACCCGGGCACTGTTGAAGGAGAAGCCACGCGAGTTCAAGGTAATTTCATCCGCGATGTAGTGAAACTTAATCAGGCCAACTTCCGCGTTTTCAGCCCGGACGAAACCGCATCGAACCGGTGGGGAGATGTATTCGAAGTAACAAACCGCTGCTCTACAGCGGAGATAATTCCGATTGACGATCATGTTGCACCTGACGGACGAGTGATGGAAATGTTGAGTGAGCACCAGTGCGAAGGCTGGCTTGAAGGTTATTTACTTACAGGCAGACACGGCTTCTTCTCTTGTTATGAAGCGTTCATCCACATAATTGATTCAATGTTTAACCAGCACGCCAAGTGGATCAAAGTGGCTCACCAAATCCCCTGGCGAAGTCCCGTTGCTTCATTAAATATCCTGCTTTCGTCTCACGTATGGCGGCAGGATCATAACGGCTTTAGTCACCAAGATCCCGGTTTCATTGACCACGTGGTTAATAAAAAGGCTGACATTATCCGCGTGTATCTGCCGCCCGATGCCAACACATTGCTGTCAGTAACCGACCATTGCCTACGCAGCCGAGACTATGTTAATGTTATTGTTGCAGGCAAGCAGCCGGCGCTGCAATGGATGGATATAGATTCTGCAGTTAAGCATTGCACCGCCGGGTTAGGCATATGGGAATGGGCAAGCAACGACAAAGGCGAAGAACCTGATGTGGTAATGGCTTGCTGCGGTGACGTACCGACTTTGGAAACATTGGCTGCCGTCCAACTCCTGCGGCAGTACTTCCCGGAACTCAAAATCAGGGTAATCAATGTGGTAGATCTTATGACACTTCAGCCGAAAAGCGAGCATCCGCACGGACTCAGCGATAAGGATTTTGATACTCTCTTTACAAAAGATAAGCACGTCATCTTCGCCTACCATGGATATCCGCTGCTGATCCACCGTCTCACTTACCGCCGGTCCAACCAGGAAAGGTTTCATGTTCGCGGGTATAAAGAAGAAGGAACAACCACTACCCCATTCGATATGGTGGTACTGAATGAATTGGATCGTTTCCACCTTGTCGGCGATGTGATTGACCGTGTGCCGGGTTTGGGTTCGCGGGCGGCTTACGTTAAACAGTTCCTCCGCGACAAGCTGCTGGATCACAAAAAATATATTGACAAATACGGACAGGACATGCCGGAAATCCGCAACTGGAAATGGGAATTGAGCTATGGATAAATTCAAGCATCTCTGGAGTAATTTACGGTCGAGCTTTTGGTTTATGCCTTCGCTGATTGTTTTGGCTAGCATTACCTTAGCGCTAGTTTTGATTCAAACGGATTCCGCCGGAAGCGACCGATGGCTGACCCGGTGGCCCCGACTTTTTGGAGCGAGTGCGGAAGGCGCGAGAGGGATGATGACTACTATTGCCGGTTCAATGATGACCGTATTGGGCGTCACATTCTCCATGATCTTAGTAGTTTTAACGCTAGCTTCAAGCCAGTACACCTCGCGTATCTTGCGAAACTTCATGCGTAGCCGCGTTACTCAGGTGGTTTTGGGGATCTTCGCCGGTATTTTTACATATTCCCTTATTGTGCTGCGTACTATTCGCAGCGGTAACGAGGGCGCATTTGTCCCAAATCTGGCAGTGTTCTTTGGTTTCGTGCTGGCACTCGGAGGCGTCGGTGCCCTAATGTTCTTCATTCACCACATCGCATCTTCTATCCAGGCTTCCAATATCATCGCCTCGGTTGCTCAAGAAACTATTGAAACTATTAACTGGTTGTTTCCGGAAAAACTCGGACAAGGTCTTATCGAAGATGATGATAATCAAATAAAACGTGATCTGCGGGATCGTAATTGGCATACTGTACTATCCAAGAAGAACGGCTATATCCAGAACGTAAATAACTCCAGGCTCCTTGACATAGCTCGAGAGCAAAGAACTATCATACGGATGGAACACGGAATCGGCGAGTTCGTTGTCAAGAACACCTCGTTAGTTTCAATTGCTTTTTATGATCCGCCGGATCAAGAAACAATTTTTGCTTTGCAAAACACTTTCAACATAAGCCGGTTCCGGACGGTGGAACAGGATCCGGCCTTTGGTATTAGGCAGATCGTGGATGTGGGATTGAAAGCACTCTCTCCAGGCATCAACGACACAACAACTGCCGTAACTTGTGTGGATTATCTTACGGCGATTCTGGCACCGATGGCGACTCGACAAATCCCCTCATTACACCGCTACGAGAAAGGGGAACTGAGGGTGATCGCTAAAGGAGTGAGCTTTGAAAGCTTACTATCTGAATCGTTTAATCAAATTAGAAATAGTGCCAACGGTAATGTTGCCATTATCTTGCGGATGCTCAACTCATTTCAAATCCTTGCCGGTTTAACGGCCAGTCCGCAACGAAGGCTGGCCCTTATTGAACAAGTACAATTGATTGCCGAACTGGCCGAGCGTACCGTTGAGTCAACCTATGATCATGCTAGAATTGAAACATCCCTGGTGCGGGTTCGCGAAACGCTCGAAACCGATCATGCTTAGTGTAAAGGTGCGGAGAATGAAATGTATATCGTTTATAAAGCGGTTGATAATTTACAACCCGGGTCAAAGAGAAATAAGGAGAGCAAAACGAATTTTAAACACTAAACAGAATGCTAGAGTTTTTCTATCAGTCGTTCTAACGATAATGACTGTTTCCACCACTTATCTTTTTAAATTCAATCATAATAACAACCGGAGAAAACTATGAATATTCAAATAAATACCGACCATAATATTAAAAGTAATAAAACTCTAATTGCTAAATTCAGTAACATAATTAAGAGCGCATTAAGCCGGATAAGCGATCACATTACGAGTGTGCAAGTCCATCTAAGCGATGAGGACGGTACCAAGAAGGGTAATAACGACAAACGCTGTATGATTGAAGCACGCCTGGAAGGGCGTCAGCCCATCGTAGTTACAGACTCTGCAGCCACACTGAACCAGGCCCTCGACGGCGCTCTAGATAAATTACTAAATATGGTTGAAAGCATCCATGGGCGTCGACGCGATCAAAGGAATCGTAATGCCGAACAATCTGAGCCCGAGTTGAAATTTCCGGGTGATGAATGAACATTTACATAACTGGTTTGCACCGAAAGTTAAACTAGCTTCCATAGCCGACAATAATATCGACAGATTAACGGTTGATATTAAAGAAAGTTTTTATGATCTGTGCTAAAGCAGAGTTAATGAGAAACTGCTTGACTTGATAAATACAATATCGCAATCGAAAGGACAATAAGGTGATTTTCCAGAATTCTTTCATTCATAATAGTACCGGCACATCCAAAAGATCTAGTCTCTTTTTCATCCTTTTGCACGATTGATCAATCCTAAAATACTTTATATCATATTATAGTAATCAAAAAGAATTGATAGTATGATTGCAGAATAAACATTGAAAAACCAAGGAAGAATTACGCAAATTAATTTAAGTATTGTAAAGTCTATTTGTTCTGGAAACTTAACGCGATCCAGTCAATATTTATAAACATCTTATTAGGAGAGTTATGAAAAATAAATATTTCATCTTTGCAGTTTTCTTGCTTATTGCAGGAGCTCTATTAACCGGTTGTGAAAAAAACCGTGAAAATGCAAAAGAAAAAGTCAGCCAAGCAAATCGAGATATGGCAGATGCGCAGGCTCAATTTGATAAGGATTGGGAGCAATTCAAGAACGATGCTGAATTAAAAATTAATGCCAACCAAAAAAATATTGATGATTTCAAAATAGCTATGAAAAAAACGAGTAAAAAATTCAGAGCTAAATATGAAAATCAAGTACTGACGTTAGAACAGAAAAATATCGAGTTAAAGAAAGATTTAAATGCGTACAAGTATGAAGGAAAAGATAATTGGGAACAGTTCAAACAAAAGCTTAATAATAATATTGATAGTGTTGGAAATGCGCTCAAAGGTATATTCGAGAAAAAGAATTGACCGCTAATTGTTTTTCACAATTCAGAAAAGAAAATGTTTGCGTGGTAAAAAATAATAAATATTTAAAAGATCGGTAAAGCTGTTCTAGAAATGATAAATAACAACATCTGGAAATATGACCATGTCACATCAATTTATAAATAAAATATTTTTTGCTGTCATTTTTTTCCTTGCAATAACATTTTCATTATACGGCCAGAGCGGTCAGGGGGATATGATGAATATGCAAGGAATGAAAGGCGGCGGGCATATGATGAATATGCAGCAAATGAAAACCAACATGAATCAAATGCAAACTCAAATGAATTCCATGATGCAGCAAATGAACCGGGACAAGGGACAAATGCATCATTCAAAAGAAATGATGTCCTATATGGATAATATGAATGAAATGGGTAAGTATATGAATTCTATGCTGGGACAAATGGACAAGATGATGGATAATAAATCAATGATGCAGGATAAAAAAATTCATGAACATTTTAATTCATTGATGACAAACATGAATTCGGTGATGAATAATTATAAAGACATGATGAATCAAATTCATGATAAATACAAGGCTAAGTAATTATATTTTGAATTGTAAAATGCAGTCTATCAATTCGGTCTGCATACCGGACATTATAAAATTGCCGTGTAAGTTTTTCACCTTGATCTTAAACTTTAACTTGCTCTTAAACTTGAATTAAATTTGTCATTCCGCTTTACCGCGCTATGATTTTATATAAGGAGAAATTTATGTATCATAATATGTTTTGGGGCGGAATGTGGTTCAACTGGTTATTCTGGGTAATTATCATTGTATTAATAGCCTGGCTTGTCATGAGTAAGGTCAATCGCTCCCATAAAAATCAGGATCCAGGCTCTTCGAAAGAAAGTTCTCTCGATATTCTAAAAAATAGATACGCTAAAGGAGAAATAAACAAAAAAGAATTTAATGAAAAGAAAAAAGATTTATCATAATTATTTAGTTCAATTAATTTGATAGGAGAATAATATAGTTATTATGGCATTAAATGAAAACAAACCCGAAGTTAAAACCGAAGTAAAAGACGATTTGAAAACTCTGCCTCTTGCGGAAGTGGAAAAAAAATTAGAGTCGTCTCCGGAGGGACTTACACAAACCGAGGCACAGAAACGGCTGACGCAATACGGACCCAATGAGATTGAAGAAAAGAAAACCAATCCGCTGCTGAAATTTCTCTCCTATTTTTGGGGACCAATTCCTTGGATGATTGAAGTAGCGGTTATTCTATCGGGTGTAGTCCGGCACTGGCCGGATTTTTTTATCATCCTTCTTTTACTTGCGGCCAACGCCTTGGTCGGATTCTGGGAAGAACGGCAGGCCGGCAACGCAATCGAAGCTTTAAAAGCAAAGCTGGCGGTTAAGGCACGGGTAAAGCGTGACGGGAAATGGATTACTCCGGCGGCGCGTGAACTGGTGCCGGGAGATGCTATCCGTTTACGCCTGGGCGACATAGTGCCCGCCGATGCACGCTTGTTAGAGGGCGACCCGGTTGAGGTGGATCAGTCCGCGTTAACCGGTGAATCCCTTCCCTCCGAACGCAAATCCGGCGAAGCAGTATTTTCCGGTTCGATCATTCGAAGGGGTGAAATAAGCGCGTTGGTTTATGCTACCGGTACAAACACCTACTTCGGCAAGACGGCACAATTAGTACAGGAGGCACATACGGTCAGCCATTTCCAAAAAGCTGTTTTGAAGATAGGTAATTACCTCATCATCCTCGCAGTGGCTCTGGTAGCGGTGATTATTGCTGTTGCGATTTACCGCGGTGACCCGATCCTCACTACGTTACAGTTTGCATTAGTGTTAACAGTGGCAGCTATTCCTGTTGCTATGCCGACGGTGTTATCGGTTACAATGGCGGTTGGCGCACGACTGCTCGCCAGGAAAAAAGCAATTGTCAGCAAACTGGTAGCCATCGAAGAATTAGCAGGCGTGGACGTACTGTGTGCTGATAAGACCGGTACTCTGACTCAAAATAAGCTGACGCTGGGCGATCCTTTCAGCGTGAACAATATCTCCGCCAACCTAGTTATCCTTAACGGTGCGCTGGCATCACGAGCTGAAAACAACGACACCATTGATCTGGCTGTACTGGGCGGACTGAAAGAAAAGGATTCGTTAAAGGATTACGAGGTAATTCATTTCCAGCCGTTCGATCCGGTACATAAACGCACTGAAGCCACAGTCAAAACCAAAGACGGAAAAACTTTCAAGGTGACAAAGGGAGCGCCGCAGGTGATTTTAGAATTGTCTTCGAATCAAGGACAGATCAAGTCTGCTGTTGACAAAGCCGTAAACGAATTCGCAGCACGAGGTTTTCGATCATTAGGTGTTGCTAGAGCCGAGGGAGACGGGCAATGGCAGTTTGTCGGCGTGCTGCCCTTGTTCGATCCGCCAAGGGAAGATGCAAAGTCAACCATTGCGACTGCGCTTGCGATGGGCGTTAAAATCAAGATGGTTACGGGCGATGCACTTGCCATCGCCAAGGAAACAGCGAAAAAGTTAGACATGGGTTCAAATATTCTTGACGCATCCGGCTTGGGCGACTCGAAAAAGAATGAGACTACAGAGGTTGCCGAGTCCATCGAGAATGCCGATGGTTTTGCACAGGTGTTCCCCGAACACAAGTACCACATTGTGGATGTCTTGCAGAAACGCGGTCACATGGTCGGCATGACGGGTGACGGAGTGAATGACGCTCCCGCACTTAAGAAAGCAGACTGCGGCATCGCTGTTTCAGACGCGACGGACGCAGCGCGCGCGGCGGCATCAATTGTGCTGATGATGCCCGGCCTGTCGGTGATTATTGACGCAATCAAGGAGAGCAGGAAAATTTTCCAGAGGATGAACAGCTACGCTATCTACCGCATCGCCGAAACGCTGCGTGTTTTATTATTCATGACCCTGGCTATCCTGATCTTCAACTTTTATCCGTTGACGGCAGTGATGATCGTGATGCTTGCGTTGCTAAACGACGGCGCCATCCTGTCAATTGCTTATGATAACGTGCATTATAAAAATAAACCCGAGTCCTGGAATATGCATGAGGTGCTGGGCATCGCTACGGTACTGGGCATCGTCGGACCCATTGCTGCGTTCGGTCTTTTCTTCCTTGGCGACCGTGTTTTCCACCTCGATCATGCGCATCTCCAGCCGATGATGTACCTTATGCTTTCCGTTGCCGGGCATTTAACGATTTTTCTAACACGTACGCGCGGCCCGTTCTGGTCTATCCGTCCTGCGAAGATTTTATGGATTGCTGTGCTTGGTACGCAACTCTTAGCAACGCTGATTGCAGTGTATGGATTCCTTATGCCGCCCCTCGGCTGGAGTTGGGCTCTGTTAGTATGGGGCTATGCGCTGCTATGGTTCATCGTTAGTGATCGCGTAAAACTTCTCGCGTACCGTGTTTTTAATTTCAAAAAAACTAGTACACCAACGGATCTAGCGCCGCAGATTGCTAACCGTGCATATGAACTATACGATAAAGGAGGACGAAAAGACGGTCGTGCGATTCAGGACTGGCAGCAGGCGGAACGTGAGATACTGAAAGATGAAATTTTAAAATAAACAAGCATGTATAATTTGAATGTCATAGTTCGACTCCGCTCACTATGACAAAAAACATTCAAGGACACTACGAACTATTCGATATTTAAATATTTAGAAAAAAATGTTCGGATTAAAACAAAGAAAGCGAAAGCGTATACGCAACTTGCCATTTCCTGAAAAATGGCTGGATATAATAGAAAAAAATATTGCATATTATCATTATTTAAATTCCGTGGACCAAGCCGAGTTACGCGGTCATATTCAAATATTTTTAAGCGAAAAAATATTTGAGGGATTTAATGGGTTAGAAATAACCGATGAGATAAAAGTAACGATCGCTGCACAAGCATGTATTTTGCTGCTGCATCGCGATACGGATTATTACCCGGCATTGCATACAATTCTGGTTTATCCTCATTCTTTCTTTTCAAATATCAAACAATACTTACCCGGCGGAATAGTAGCGGAAGGCGAACAGGGTCGATTAGGAGAATCCTGGCATCGTGGACCGGTCATTCTCTCCTGGGACGATGTCAGCCGTTCTGCACACGATCATAATGACGGACACAATGTCGTTTTTCATGAATTTGCGCATCAACTCGACGATGAGTCAGGTGCAAACAATGGCGCACCGGTATTACCAAACAAGTCTACATATATCGCATGGGCACGGGTGTTGGGTGAAGAATATCATGACTTACTTGAGCATATTAAGAATCGCCATAAATCAGATATAGATTTTTACGGAGCTACAAACCCTGCTGAATTTTTTGCTGTGGTTACAGAATACTTTTTCGAAAAACCTGTTCAACTCAAAAAGAGGCATCCGGAATTATATGAACAATTTAAAAACTTTTATAAGCTGGATACTGAAGCGATTATGTTAATAAATGACAAAGACAGTAATGGGAAAGAAGAAGTTAATGAAACATAAACATATCTCAATTGGTAAAATTCTTGGAATTCCAATTTATTTAGACTATTCATGGTTCCTAATTTTGGCACTGCTAACCTGGATGTTAGCGCAAAATTATTTCCCTCTTGAATTCAAAAATTGGACAAAATTCTCTTATTGGACGGTCGGTTTTATAACTTCAATATTCTTCTTCCTTAGTATTTTGCTTCATGAATTCGGTCATTCTATAATCGCGATAAAATATAAGATTAAAGTAAAAAGGATAACACTTTTTTTATTCGGGGGAATTGCAGAAATATCAAATGAACCATCGAAATCGTCGGCGGATTTTTGGATTGCTGTTGCCGGGCCTATAACCAGTTTCATATTAGCGGCATTTTTTTACTTATCAGCAAAAGCATTCGTACATAATCAATATGTTGCAGCTTCATTTCAGTACCTTGCTTTTATAAATTTCATTCTGGCAATATTTAATTTAATTCCCGGATTTCCGTTAGACGGAGGAAGAATTTTGAGGGCGATAGTTTGGGCTATTACAAAAAACTTTAAACGGGCAACTATAATTGCCGCTAACGCGGGAAGAATTTTCGGACTCTTATTTATTATGTTCGGTGTTTTCCAGATATTTCAAAATAATGTTTTTAACGGTTTATGGATAGTATTTATTGGGTGGTTCCTTGAAATAGCCGCAATGTCCCAGATTCAAAAACAAGTGCTTAACGGTTTATTATTCGGTCACCAGGTGCACGAAGCATTATCGAACGATTATGGTATAGTATATCCTGATTCTGCGGTTCAGGAGATTATAGAGAACCATTTCATCGGCGCCAATCGAAGGAACTTACTTGTTAAGGATGATAATATAATGGTTGGATTTCTTACGCCCGGACTAATAAATTCCGTTTCAATAAAGGATAGGCAAAATAAAACAGTAAAAGATATTATGATCCCGTTACAAGACATTAATAATATTAATTCCACCGAACCATTATTAGAAGCATTAAGATCTATAAACGAAAATGATGTTAGTGTGGTCCCTGTCATAGAAAACGGTAATTGCATTGGGATATTGAATCACAACAGTATTACTCAATTTATATTTGAACTGAAAAAGCTGGGGGCATTAAAGTGACAGCAAGGTTTGTAAGATGATAAGTTCACCGGCTCTTTCTCCTCCAATACAAGTTTCTTCTTATCCGGCGCCTTCTTCATCTTTCATAAAACATACAAAATAAAATCAAAAATAAATTTTAAAAATGAATAGTTATTTACTATTAGTCATCCTAATGAGCCTTTCTGCGGCTTTTGCATATATTAACTACAGGGTTATTAAATTGCCTTTTGTTATAGGTTTGTTTTTACTTTCAACTATTCTCTCACTTGTGGTTTTGAGCAGTAAAATATGGGATGTTGCACATTTCTCGGAAATTAAAAGTATAATTGTACACACAGACATAAGCAGGATTATTCTTCAGGTGATGCTTGGCTTTTTACTTTTCGCCGGCTCTTTACACATAAATTGGACGGACATTAAAAGCCAGCTAAAACCTATTAGTCTGTTTGCAGTGGGCGGAGTTATGCTATCCACGATTATTATTGCAAGCATGCTTTACGAAGTATGTCATTTGCTGGGAGCTGACATTGGTTTTATTTATTGTTTGGTATTTGGGGCTCTTATTTCACCTACCGATCCTATTGCGGTTTTAGGAATATTAACCAAGGCAAAAGTATCAAAGAAAATAGAGTCAACTATTATTGGGGAATCTTTATTTAATGATGGCATTGGTGTTGTGGTCTTTATCGCTTTACTAGAGACTTTAAAATTAGGAAGCGATAAGATCAACTTTTCCCATTTTGGCATTTCATTTCTGCAGGAAGCAGGCGGAGGTATATTTTTCGGACTTTTATTAGGCTATATTTTATTTAAACTTTTAGAATCAATCGACAATTATGAAACTGAAGTTTTACTCACAATTGCCTTTGTAATGTTGGGCTATACTTTATCATCTTTTTTCCAATTATCGGGCGCATTGGCAATGGTGATAATGGGTTTAATGGTAGGAAACTACAAACAAAATAAAGCTATGAGCGATACCACATTAGAGTATGTTCATAAATTTTGGGAACTGATTGACGTAATTCTGAACGCCATACTGTTTATCAGCATCGGGTTTGTTTTAGTTGTTATTGATTTTAAAACAACATATTTTTTCATCGGCTTGCTTACTATTCTAATCGTTTTGCTTTCAAGAGTAATTATTGTTTACTTGCCGAAAATAATTTTACCCAAGTTTACAAACATAAATAACAAAGAAGCTAAACTAATTGTTTGGGGCGGGCTTCGCGGAGGGCTTTCCATTGCGCTAGTACTCTCATTGCCAAAAAGCGAAGCTAAACAGATATTAATGATTGTAACTTATATCTGTGTAGTATTCAGCATTTTAGTCCAAGGTTTAACAATTGAAAAAGTAGCAAAACATCTAAATATAAATTATACGGCTCACAACACCGGCTAATGAATTTAAAGCAAAAGTAAAAAGACTCATAAGAACAAAAAATATTTAGTTATTAAACCGCCAATTGTTTTTGCTCAAAGAAGTAAGACGTTAAAATTAAACTTGGAAAGACTACAGAATAATTACACAAAATAATTTCGATATTACCGGGTCAGCTTGTCGCGTAAGTCATCTTACTCAAATATTACTCTTTGGAGTAATGGAAAGTTGGAATAATGTAAAAATCAGTCAATTCCATTACTCCATAATTCCAATATTCCTAGGTCCGTGTAATGTGAACTGGAAACTAGTCTTTTTCAACTTTAGACTGGCTTATCCGGAACTCCGTATTCTTAATGTGCAAATCTCTCTGGGGAAAAGGTATCTCAATTTTGTTCTCACTGAATTTTTTGAATATTTCAAAATAAAGTCTGCTTTTCAGAAATCCGGGTGTGGTTATGTAACTGTTTGTCCAAATCAGCAGATCAAAATTAAGTGAACTGTCGCCAAATTCTTTAAAAAGTACAACAGGTTCCGGATTTTTTAAAACGCCTTCTTCCTTATCCGCAACTTCCAGTAAAATTTTCTTTATATTTTCAGGGTCTTCTTTATAAGCAACACCCACGGGAATACTGAATCTCACATTCCTATCGTTATGGCTCCAGTTAATAACTGTTGTTGAAATAAATTCAGAGTTAGGAACTATCACCGAAATATTATCATTTGTCACAATCGTTGTAGACCTCATAGAAATCCCCATAACATCTCCAAAGACTTCTCCAACCTGAATCCTGTCCCCAACTTTTATCGGTCTTTCAAAAAGAATTATTATTCCGCTTACTAAATTGTTTGTAACATTCTGCAGACCGAAACCTATGCCGATACCGAGAGCGCCGGCAAGAATTGTAATTGTACTCAAGTTAATTCCGACGGTTTGTACGACAATGATGAGTCCAAGTATAAGAACACCGTAACGAATAATAGTACCGACGGCGAGCCGCACTCCCAGTTCTACCTTGCTTTTAGAAAGGACCTTATAGATCATCCATTTTCTGAGCCTTGCAGTAATGAAGAAAAGAAGCCAGGCAAGGAAAATAAAGTAAAGCAGAGTCCATAGTGTTATTGAAGTATTCCCGATATCAATAAGATGAATGCTGAGGAAATCTTTTACAACATTAAAATATTTTTGTATGTACTTAAAAAATTCATTCATTTGAATACTGTGTTATATATCCTTCGATAAGTTGATTTATCGAAATGATTTGTTTAAAAAATGTATTTGTTAAGATAGCTAATCATGGTTTTGTTATATTCAATAAGATACAGCTTAATCCTTGTTCTTTAATTCGTATATAACATACAATAAACTTAAAACAAACGCTTCGCCCAAAAGATTTAGTCCCATTTTCATCCCTTTGCACTATAGTATACAAAATCTATCGCAGGTATATTATTTTAAATTTAAAAAGAGTTTTTCTGTTCTTGAAAAACAGGAATTGAAAATTCTTTTACATAATAATTTAAAAGGAGAAACCTATGAAAGTTATGAAAATAGCTATATTAGCTTTGACTATACTCTTCGGTATAGTGATTGCGGGATGCGGAAGCAGTCCCGCGGTAGTCGATAAAGAAACCTCCACATCAGCAATTAGTGCGGCTGAGGTGGTTGGCGCCGCCGACATTCCCAGTGCATCTCTCTATTTGCAACTTGCAAAAGAGGAACTGGTAAAAGCGCAAGGGCTTGCAGAACAGGGTGATAAAGAACAAGCCGATTCAATGTTGTTGCGTTCCCAAACCGATGGTGAACTTGCATTAGCTTTATCTCGTAGTGATACCGACAAAAAGGAAGCCACAAAGGCAATAGAACGGGTACAACAACTTCAACAAGACAACAAATTACCTCAAGGAAGGAATTAAAATATGAAACCCATGATATATCTTATAACCATAATATTTGCCGGGCTGCTATTTAGTTGCAGCGCAAGCTTACCTCCGCAGGAACTAGTCAACGCACGTCAGGCTTACAAACAGGCAAGTGCCGGTCAGGCGGCACAATTAGTGCCGGCAGAACTGCACAAGGCACAAATAGCACTTGA
>Ga0315542_1000028_pt1 | contig 61906 bp, 61 predicted proteins | sample SalMarSW160120MG_FD_202541 | JGI IMG/M metagenome (GOLD analysis project Ga0315542, IMG submission 202541) | Salt marsh sediment microbial communities from the Plum Island Ecosystem LTER, Massachusetts, United States - Salt Marsh Sediment SW1601-20 ...
AATTGAATTTTAAGGATCCTATAACAAAAAAGTGATTCTTCTGGTTTGGAAGTTTTTACAGAGAATGATATCTTTTTATTCCATTTTTAATTTATTCAACCATGGAATCAGAAAAACTTAAAGAGTTAAAAAATTCGGTTGTAGAAGGAGCCAAATCAATTTTTACAAAAGGTTTAGTCGAAAATAATGAGGGTAACGTCAGTATTCGGGTTGGAAAGAAAGAGGAATATCTTATTACTCCCACAGCAAACCAATATAACACATTGACCGAGGATCAGATAGTGCACATGGCGTTTGATGGAACTCCCTTAAGTTCTGGAAAATTACCCTCCACAGAAGCGAAGTTGCATGTGGCAATATATAAATCTCGACCAAAAGTTCAAGCTGTAATTCATACTCATTCGACTTACGCATCGATGCTATCAATTTCTAGAAAAGGAATTCCTATTATTATGGAAGAACAAATAATTTATTTAGGAGGAGCAATAGATATTTCGTCATATGGCGAAGCACATACTGATGATATAGCAAATGCTGCTTTACAAGCAATGGGATATAAAAATGCTGCTTTATTGGCTAACCATGGCGTTATTGTATGCGGTAAATCCATCTCAAATGCTGTAAAAAGTGCAGAATTAGTTGAAAAACTTGCGAAAGTCTATTGGGGAAGTCTTTTAATTGGAGAACCCTACATATTAGAAATTGAAAACTTGGATAAATTTTACAGAATGTTCAAACAACTTTTTTCAAGTTGTCCTCGAAAAATGTTAAAATGAAATGAATTAATTTACTTTTCTAATTAACTCAATTAAAAACTAAAAATAGTCATTTCAAAATTTATATTTGCATAAACCTTAATTATTTTATAATGAAGATAATCTCTCTACAGATTAGCGATGATTTATTAGAAAGATTTGAAAATATAAGATCAAAAAGTGGTTTTCAATCTAAGAGTGAAGCATTAAGAGATTCTATTGTGAAATTTATAGAAAACCATGAAGAATTTGAAGATTTAGAGGGTTATAAAATAATGGCAATAAACCTAGTTTATCCCTTTAAAGATAACATCGCGGAAGAAATCTCTGAACTTTATAGTCAATTCAATTCTATTATTAAAGCGATTACAGACTGGAGAATTTTGGAAAAAAAAATTGAAATTATACTTACTGTTGGGGAATTTGGGATGATCAAAGATTTATATTATTCTCTCTCAAGAATAAAAGACGTCACTTGTTTAATTCATGAAATTGTCATTGATTAACCAAATCTAAGTGATAAATCTAATTTTTCTGATGGAAACTGTGTAATTTCACTTGAACTTATTATATCTGGTTCTAAAATTACGTAATCTAATAAGTTAACGAGAGAAATGCCTCCAGATACTTCAATTATGACATTCTCACGCAATTTATTCTTCTTGAGTAAATCAATAGCTTTTTGGACTTCATCAGCACTCATATTGTCCAACATAATAATATCTGCTCTATTCCTTGCTGCCGTAACAACATCTGGGACATTTTCCACTTCAATTTCTATTTTTTTTGAAAAGCTTACCTTTTCTTTCACTCTCTTCAATAATGTTTCCACGTTTCCATTATAATACTTTAAATGAGTGTCCTTTAACAAGACCATATCATCCAAAGAAAAACGATGAGTTTCCCCTCCGCCCAAGTATACTGCTTTTTTTTCAAAGATCCTAAGGCCTGGAAGTGTTTTTCGAGTACAAGCGATCTTAACATTTTTACCCGATTCTTTGACAATCTCAGTAAATTTTCTTGTGGTTGTAGTAATTGCACTCATATGTGTTAGTAAGTTCAATGCCGTTCTCTCTCCAAGTAGAATAGATTGCGTGTGACCATTTATATTTGCTATTATATCCCCTTTTTTAACTTTTTCACCTTCCTCTTTTAAAAGATCGACAGATACTTTTAACAAATTGTATAAGATTTTCAATTCCTCTAACCCACTAACATATCCTTCACTTTTTGCTTTTATATGAGCATTACTCTTTGATAAATCATCTATAGTAGTCGCTGAACTTACATCACTAAAGTTACAGTCTTCTTCAATAAATTCTTTTAATTTTCTCTCTATTACAATGGGATTAAATTTCATAATTATTAGCTATTTAGTAGTATTATTATATTATATGATGCTTAATTAAAATTATGCTTGACTCTAAAAACATAATAATTAAAGGAGAAGATAATGTTTTAGAAGCTGAAATTTCTCGTAAGAAGACAAATCAAATAAATAAAATAGTATTACTTTGCCACCCCCATCCTCAATTTCACTTGACTTTCTCAAGGAAAGGGAAAATATGGGGGTAATATGTATAATAATGTAATATCGAGCATATTTAATGAATTACTAACAAATAATATTTCATGTCTACGTTTTAATTTTCGAGGAGTAGGAAAATCAGCTGGTAAACAATATGAAGGAAATGGAGAGTTAACAGATGTTAAAACTTGCATTGATTATTTGACTAATGAAAATTTTGATAAGATTTTAATATGTGGATACTCGTATGGAGCTGCTATTGGATGTAGCCTTGTCAATTATTCCGAAATAGTCATAGGTTTCTGTGCAATATCTTTTCCTTGGGACTTTATGGGAGAAGGATTTAAGGAATCAACCCAAACTACAAAACCTAAATTTTTTATTCAAGGAGATAAGGATAATATTGCTTCTTTTGATAGATTTGACTTCCATTACGATTCTTACATGGAACCAAAATCAAAATTTATTATTGAGGGTGCAGACCATTTTTACGGGGGATTTGAATCCATTATTTCGCAAAAGGTATTGAAATTCACGCGAAACCAATTTGGAATTATTACTTAATTTTCAGTAAAACTTTTCCAAACTGTTTTCCCTCTTGGAGGTATTCTTCAGCTTCTTTGATCTCACTCAAGGGATAAATTCTATCTATTACTGGATTTAACTTTGCCTTAAAGATTAGTTTCATGACCTCTCTAAATTCACTTTGATTACTCATTGTTGTGCCTTTAATTTCTAGTTGTTTCCAAAATATTTGTCTAAGATCTACTTCACTCATCGGACCAGTGGTAGATCCCGGTATAATCATACGACCACCCGGTTTAAGCAATCTTAAACTCTTTTTAAATGTGTGCTTACCCACGCTATCTAATACAACATCGACGCCCTCTCGATTCATTATATTTTTATATATATAAGCATCATAATTTGGATCTTCATTATAATTAATCACAAAATCAGCACCCAATTTTTTTGCTATCTCAACCTTCTTAACACTACTTGTTGTGGTAATTACAGTTGCACCTAAAAATTTAGCTATTTGTATAGCCGCAGTAGATACACCTCCTCCTGCACCGTGAATAACTATTGTTTCTCCATTCTGAAGGTTTGCTTGACTTTTTAATGCCCTCCAAGCAGTCAAGAATGTTAAAGGAGCAGCAGCTGCAGATTCATAATTCACATCTAAAGGTAGTTTTATGGCATTCACTTCGGGTAATACAAAGTACTCAGCATGGGTTCCCCATTGATTTTCTCCCATAATTGAAAAATTTTTACAGAAGTTCTGTTTTCCAGAAAGGCAGAAATCACAAGTTCCACAACTTAAACCTGGGTTGATCACTACTCTATCTCCTTTTTTAACAGTAGCTACAGATGAACCCACTTCAGCCACGACTCCACTCGCATCACTCCCTAAAATATGAGGCATTTTCAATTCTAATCCTGGCCATCCTTTTATGATAAAAAGATCAATATGATTGAGAGCACTGAACTTGGTTTCAATTAAAATTTCTTTTTCACTAATATTTGGTTGATCTAAATCTCCAACGATTAAATTATTTAGATCTCCATGTTTGAGAATGTAAGCCGCTTTCATAAAAGAAATTTAGAAAACTTATGTATTAAATATTACATCTCTAATATATAATAATTGATTTTAATTCATTTTTTTGGTAAAAGGCATAAAAGAACACAATTATTATATAGAGGATAATTTCTCTAAATCCTGCGAAGAGTTTTCAACAGCCCAATCTAATAATTGGGAAAAATACTTTTCTACATCATCTGATTCAGGCGGTTTGCAAAGAACCGCCAAAAGGAATTGGGTTTTCTCATCATTCATAATGATATTTCTACAAATAATGAAATCCTCTTGGTACCTAATCTTTAGACTTTCTAACTGAGATAAATCTAATTCTTCAGAAGCTTTATATGCAGCATCACTGAGTAATGATCCCATAGCTGCAATAACTTTCTCGTCGACTTCATCAACTTTTTGGGACGCTAAAACGAGACCAGTAGATGTGGAAAATAATGAAGCCCGAAAATTGCCGTTATCATTGAGCTCTTTTAGAATCATCTCTAATTTACTAACCAATTTTAATATTCACTCTCGCCATTTAAATGTATAAATTATAATATTTTTAAAATATTTAATCTTAACTCATTTCTTATCATAAAGAATATTTAAAGGGGCTAATAGTATCTTTAATTTCTAAAAGATTCAAGATTTTAAGTTAATAAGATACGTGGATAGAATGTTATCTTCGTCGATGATCAAGATCACCACAGTCGGTTTAGGAACAGGAATTTTAAACCCAGGTTTATATAGAGGGGCTTTAGGATTGGTAGGGCTGCCAGGATTAATGAGCAATGTATTAAAATTCGTTCCCTTGATTATTGGTTGATGAGTATGCCCAAAAATTAATATCTGTAGATTTTTTTCTCTACAAAACTTTTCTAAATCTTTAGGTTGTTCATGGATAACTCCAATTGTATATAATCCTCTTTTAAAAATAATAATTCTATCTAAATCCAATATATCTTCCTGACTATTTACAGACATCACCGGAGCGATGCCATTTAAATCATTTAAAAAGACTTCTGAGCAGATATCCCCAGCATGGATAATTTCATTAACATCTTTGAAAGTATCTTTTAATTGACTGATCAATTTAACTCCTATATCCGAATAATTTAAGTTAGTTATGTGAGTATCGGAAATTATCCCAATTACAACCATTTATTTTCTCCTATGTCAAAAAGTATCCAAATATGAATATTAGGACCCCAAATAAGATATCTAACATTATACGGATTATTTTATGATCAGTTGGTTCTTTAATGCGGGCGTTATTCTTAAAATACACTTTTAAATCCTTAAAACCTAATGATAAGGCTTCTCGGATTAATGAATAATTCAAAATCAATAAAATTAATCCAATAACAAGTAAAATAGGGTAAAAAAATATTGCGAGTATTGTAAAGCCATTACCTTGAAAATAATTCCATATCACATGCGCTGAAATAATATTATTTATTGCATGAGCAAAAATTGCTGGAAAAATCCATTTCCTCCTCATAACGAGCATTGAAAGAATGATTCCTATCACAATTGCTTCAATACACCAAATTAAAGGTAACATTATTAAATATCCAAGAGAAGCAATGTTTAAAATATAAGTAAAATGACCCATTCCAAAAAAAACCGAAGATATCATGATTGCAGACATTTTTGGAACATAATCATTCCCTCTGTTTGTTAAAAAACCCCTTGAAATAGCTTCTTCATAAAATGCCACTGAAAATTGAATAATAATAGCAGATATAATAAAAACAAAATAGGATTTTCCTAGATAAGAATTCGTTACATTGAGCAGTAAAGAATTTGCAGAAAAAGGGATCATCTGGGGTAAAAGTAGATATGTAAAATAGTCTAAAGGGATGAATAAAAGGAAAAGTAGTAAAGTTCCATACAACATTTGATATTTAAGATTTGATTTCTTAATAGAGAAAAGATTCCTAAAATTTTTTGATGGACTTGAATCACTTTCTACAATAATTGTTCTTCTTCTCTTTTCCATCGCAAAATTTGCAACGTAGAGAAATAATGATATAGCTACAAATACTAATATCGCACGCAATGCATAGAAATAGATTCCATATGATACATCCAAGTTCTCATTGTATGGGATGAAAATCGTGGGGAGTAAAAAGAAGAATATACCAAAAAAAACGATAATTACTTCTAATAAAAAATAAAATCTCTGCTTAATTAATTGCTTAATGGAACTTTCTTTTCTTGCCATAAAAAATCAATTGACTAATTATAAATTAATATTAGTGATAAGAATATAAATTATTAAACTTTAAAATGCTTTACTTGAAATAATCTCATTGATTTTCTCTGTATGAAAATGAACCAAATTCTGATTTAATTTCAACTATATTTTTATTCCCTTCATTCGACCTTTCACATTGTCCGATTATTTTAGCATATAGTTTAAATTTGCTGCATATACCTATAATTGATTTAGCTATATTTTCTTTACAATATAACTCTAAACGGTTCCCCATATTAAAGACTTGATACATTTCTCGCCAATTTGTTTCCGAAGAATTTTGAATTACTTCAAATATCTTCGGGAGTTTAAATAAATTATTTTTTATGAATCTTATTCCTTTTCCGAAATTTATAACCTTCGTCTGACCTCCTCCAGTGTTATGGATAATTGCATGAACATCTTTTGGATACTCTTTCAAAATTTCTAACACAACAGGAGCATAAGTTCTCGTTGGAGATAGAAGTGCTTTACCAATTGTTAAATTTAATCCGGGGACTTTATCCTCAATTAAATACTTTCCAAAAAAAATGTACTTCTTTTCGATAGCGTTATTAAAGCACTCGGGGTACTTTTTAATATATTGATCAGATAAAACTCCGTGCCGAGCAAGGGTCAAACCATTACTGCCTATTCCGCTATTATATTGTTCTTCATAGGTTGTTTGTCCGTCACTAGCAAGTCCAATTATAACATCTCCGGGTTTAATATTACTCGCATCGATCACGTCTTCCCTTTTCATAGTTGTAAAAATTGATGCGTCAACGAGCAGAGTTTTAACGATATCTCCTACATCCGCGGTTTCTCCTCCGCATACTTCGATTTTTAGACCAAAATCCTTTAATTTACTACTATAAGAATGATATTCAGCAATAATTTCAGCTATAACCTCTCCTGATATTAGTTTTGGGTTTCTCCCAATATTATTTGATAAAAAGTATTTATCTGTTGCACCTACACATAAAAGATCATCAATATTCATTATCATCGCATCTCTAGTAATTCCTTTAAATATTGAAATATCTCCGGTTTCTTTATAGTACATATACGCTAGACTGGATTTTGTTCCTGCACCATCAGAATGAAAAATAGAGCAATAATCTTTTCTCCCTCTAACATCTTCTACAACTTTACAGAAGGCTCCAGGGAATAATCCTTTGTTGATATCTCTTATCGCTTTATGGACATCTTCTTTTTTGGATGATACTCCCAACTTAGAATATAAATCTTCATCTTCTGACATTTTCAAAGATTATACTTCTTTTTTAGATAATCTATTAAAATTTCCACTTGTAAAATTGCTAGACCGATATATTTATGGGGATCTAATAGTTCAGAAATTTCTTGTTTAGAAAACTTAGCTTTAATTTCATCATTTTCTAATAATATATCCTTAATAAATCGATTACCAGTTCTTGATTTAATCGCGGCTTTTCTTAACATTTCATGACCTTCTTGTCTTCCTATACCCCGTTTTACCAATTCTATCATTACTTTTTCTGATAAACAAGCCCCTTTCGTAAGATTTAGGTTTTTTTCAATTTTATTTTCATCGAATACTGCTCCTCTTAGAATATTGATCATTTGCTGCAGCATAAAATCTAATAACACGAAATTCTCTCCAAATACAATCCTTTCGTTAGCAGAATTTGTTAAATCTCTCTCATCCTCTAATATAACATTATCCAAAGCAACGATTACATTTGATTTTAACACTCTAGCTAAACTACATATTCGTTCAGACTTATGTGGATTCCTCTTGTGAGGCATTGTGGAACTACCTACTTGGGATTCTTTAAAGGGCTCAAAAATTTCAGCTATCTCATTTCTTTGAAGAATGCGAAATTGACGTGCCATTTTTGCAAGTGACTGCCCTATTAAAGATGTTAAAAATATTACTTCAGCGTGGCAGTCTCTTTGTATCACTTGATTTGCAATTAATGCTGGATTGATTCCAAGTTCTTTCATAACCAGAGTTTGTAACTCGATACCTTTTTCTCCGAAACTCGCCATTGTTCCCACAGCACCAGACATTTTTCCATATGAGATTCGTTCAATTGCATTTTCTAACCTGTCAAGTTGCCTGTCTATTTCATAAGCCCATATACCAAATCTCATGCCATATGTGGTAGGAATTGCATGTTGTCCGTGAGTTCGTCCTATGCAAACAAGTTCCTTTCGATCTTCTAAAATTTGTATAAGTTCTCTCAATAGGGAATTTAATGAATCCTTTATATGAAATAATGCCTCTCGAAGTTGTAATGCAATGGCTGTATCCTCAATATCATAACTTGTAGCACCCAAATGCACGAATTTACCAGCATCTCCTTTACATTTCTCACTCAAGGCTTTCACCATTGCCATTAAATCATGATGAATCTCTTGATCTATTTCTTTTACTCTTTTGAGCTTGACATAATTTAAATTAGCTTTTGATTTAATTTCTTCTGCCGCTTCCTTAGGGATATTACCAAGTTGAGCATGAACTGTGGCTAAAACTGCTTCAACCTTTAGCCAATTCTCTAACTTTTTATCTTCAGTAAAAATTGAAGCAATTTCAGTCCTATATCTTGTTTCAATTGGATTTACGAATTTATGCTCCATTTCAAGTTTAAAAAGGTAAATTATATTATAATTGAAATAATCACTGATAAGTTATTATTCTTATTTTTATTAATATGAAAAGCATTACTTGAAATTAAAGAATATTTGCGCTTGTCAATAAAACCATGATATAATCAGCTACCACCTCAATAGAATCTGAGATTGCTTCTAAAATGTCAAAAATATTTCCAATGGTAAAAATTGTGAAGAAGTTAACATGATATTCTGTCTCTTGTAGGCTTTTTCTCAGCTTAATATTTAGCAGATCTACTTTATGTTCATTTTGATTTATCTGTCTTGCATATTCTTTGATGTTTTTTCGTTCCCCTAAGAGATCGATAACAATCTTATCCAAAAAATCAGCACATTCTACCGTAGTTTTCATAATTTCAAGGACAGTATCTATTGTTTTTTCACTTGTTTGTTCCCAAAATACAATTGGTACAGTATTTATACGCCGAGCAACACCTGTACAACAATTTGCAACATCATCCATTCTCTTTACTAAATGTGATAAATCTTGCCTGATGCTAGGGTTTAATTCTCCCCTAGAAATATCTTTTTGAATGTCTCTTCTCAACTTATCTGCTTCACCCTCTAATGAATCAACTTTTATAAAGAATTCTTCGGCTTTTATCGGGTTTTTTTCCCTTAACAACGCATTTATTCCTTTTTCCAACTCTCTAACGCACTCTTGGACTTTCTTCGCATGTTTAATGGATCGTTCTAATGCATTTAAAGCTGTTTCTCTCTTCAAAAATTCTATTAATGAACCCATTTTTTTCCACTTCCGTATATTAATACTTAAGATTAAAATATTTTAAATATATTTTGAATAGATTTTTTAAATAAAACTTATCGTACTGAAGCTGAAGTAAATGATCCCTGCTAGAAGAGCAGCAATAGGAAATGTTAAAATCCAAAAAATACCCATCTTTCCAAGATACTTATATTCAACTTCCTTTTTTTGAGCAATGTTCATTCCAATTATACAAAACACAATTACGTGGCTATGAGATATTGGTAAACCAAATAAGGTAGCGATCATCAAAATTATTGCAGAACTGGTTTGAATAATTAGACCCTCACTTGGTCGAGAGTCAGTCATTTGAGAGGCTAAATTTCGTATCACAAATCGAGCAGCAATATAAATTCCTAAAAAAGCAAAAATACCACAAATTACAGCATAAAAAAAATACTCTTGAACCGCTAAAGATCCATTATCTAAAAGTCCATATAGGATACCTAAAGCTTCACCTGAATTAGCACCAACCCATATCTCAGCAAAAATAATAGCAACTAATAACAACCATTTGAAAGACCTTTCTGCTTTCTCTATTTGATTTAATCCTTTTAAACGTGAGAGATAAAATTTAGCTAAAATCCTAAAAAGAAGATAGGTAATTACAAATCCAAAAAGAGGAGAAAAAAACCAGCTTAAAATAACACTTCCTAATTTATCCCAATTAAAGGCATTTTCAGGACTCACAACCTCTTGAGTTATTGAATAAACTATTACAACTCCTACAACACTCCCCACTAAAGAATGAGTACTACTAAGTGGAATTCCAGCAAAACTTCCTATAACCAACCAAATAATGCTACTGATTAACACAGTAAGAAGCATAGAAGTAGAGTAGGTCAAGCCTTTCCCTAAAATATCGGACCCCACTGTTTTGGCGACAAACCCTCCACTAGTTATGATCATTCCGCTTCCTATAGCAATTCCACCAATTAATAAAGCTAATTTAAACTTTAACGCTCCAGTTCCGACCAATGCAGATAGAGTTTCATCATTAGCCCCAATCGAAAATGCTAATCCAATTGCGAGAATGATTAATACAACAATAATCAATTGAGTAAAATCTGACGCCATAAAAAACCCTTATTTGAAAATCAAATACTTAGCTGAAAGGAATTGGATGTATTCAGAAAAATTTTTAATATGATCAGCTAGCATCATAATATCTTCTATCATATTCTTTAGATATAAGAAAGTCCTAGAAATATAATCCATATCATAGTTATATAGTCGATTTAGTAATTCCCACTCTTCCATTCGCATTTTTCTTCTTTCTTCTTTAATTTCTTCACAAATATCATATGCTTTCTCTAAATCATCTCCGATTAACTTTACAGCTATAGTTAATTCGTTTGAAATTAGTTTCAATGATTTTAGAATACTTGAAAGTTGCAACTTAAACTCGTTATCGGGAAAAATTACGCGATATAGTAGCATTCGATTTGTTAAATACTCACCTATGTTCTTGATATCATTAATTTTACTGAAAAGTTTTAATCGATCTGCTTTAGAAAACATTAATTTTGCTTTGAAGATTTTGGATTCAAATACCTTCTTGACTTGAACTTCAGTTGTTGTTTGAGCCACACATTCTAAATTGTTTTTAAATTTCGTAAAATCGTTTTTAACGAGAGACTCGATACCCTCTATCAAAAGTATATTTTGTTCATGAATGATATCCATGAATAGATGAGTTAATTCATTGATACTTTTGTTTTTTAACTCATCTTCATCATATTTATTTTCAATCATATAATTTTATTTTTCTTTTAGTGATTATATATAGATTATTTTCTTTCTAATATTCTTATTAATCTCTAAATATTATGTCAGAACTGAATTTGATGCGCTCTTAGAATATACTAGAAGATTAATCATAAAATCTAAATGGTTGCTTTTAACTGAAGCAAATGCTGTTAAAGAGAGATAAACAATTTTTCATAAAAAATCCAATTAATTGCTGAAAATAATCTCTCTATCAATTTAATATACATATTCAATATTTCATCAATACAGAAGTTAAAGGAATAATTAAGATCTGTTTCTTTCAGAACGATTAAAATCCTACATACTTTTTACTAATATTAGCATAACAATATAATCCGCCACCTCTTCAGCATTATCCGTAATTGCCTCCATTGCAGATATACAACTATGAATTTCGATGGCGGTGAATGGATTTTTAATAGGATTATCATCTGCTACTAACATGCGATTGATAGCAAAACGCAATTCATCGCATTCATGCTCTAATTCGCTTATTTCTGCTCCACTTTTGCGAATTTTAGCTTCTTCTTCACTTAACAGCATATTAACTAAGTTATTGGTTTTTTTAACTGTCTCGACGGTAACTCTTGCCATTTCTAAAATTTTTAAGTGTATTTCAGGGTTTAATTTTTGAAATTCAGAATAATTCATATAGATCAAAATTCGAGCAGCAGCATTTGTAGCATTAGCAATATCATCGATTCTCTTGGTTAGATGTGTTAAATTTTCGTGCAATTTCGGTTTTAATTCAACCTGAGTTAACATATTCAACATATTCCTTCTAATACTATCTGCTTGGTGTTCTAATTCATCTACTCTGAAAAATACTTTCAATGCTAGATCTACATTCTTTTCTTCAATTAAAAATGATAATGCTTTTTCAAACTCCACTACGCATTCTAAGACTTTTTGCATATGTATTAATGTTTTATTTATTACACTCTCTTCATTTCGAGATCGAAACCATTCAAATAGAGAACTCATATTTTTTTTCCTCCTAATAATATCAAATTTTATTCTAATTTTAAAACTTCTCTTATTACTTCCTTTCCTGGGTGTTTAAAAATAATTCCTAATTCTTTTGGAAAATAAACTGTTACCTTTATACCCTCTCTAAATTTATTATGAATTTCTGTGCTCGCAGGTATTGTTACGATAATATTCTTATCTGAATCATTTATGTTTACTAAAACTTCAAAACGATAGAAAACGCCCATAAATTTTCTTCTGATTATCTTACCAAATAGCGCATTTTTCTTTTGGTCAATTCTATTTCCCAATCTAATTTTCATATGATTGGATCTAACTATTAAAAGTAGATCTTCGTTTTGTTGAATTTTTTTAAAAAGATTCTTATTGGCATATCCAGCAAAAATTGAACTTGCCCCGATGTCTATTGGAACAGCAATTGATTTTTCTTGAATTTCAGAGAACAACTTGTCTCCTTTATTAGATTCTTTATGGATGTTCCATATCTCAGGTGATTCGTGAATATACTTACCTTCAAAATAATTTATTTCACTCATGAAATTTGCTACAAAAAGATTTCGAGGTTGATAATAAATCTCATAAGGAGTCCCAACCTGAATTATCTTCCCTTCATTCATTACTGCGATTCGATCTGCAAGCATCATAGCTTCCTCTTCCTCATTAGTAATATGGATAACAGTAAGTTGTAATTGGGATGATTTTGCCATTAATAACAACTCTCTTCTCAAACTCATCCTTAAACCAGCATCTAAAGCTTTCAAAGGCTCATCTAAAATTAGGAGTTTAGACTGTTCTAAATTCATTAAAGCGCGACAAAGTGCCACTCGTTGTTTCATTCCTCCACTCATTTCTTCCGGTAATGAATCATTTCTTCCTGTTAACAATGTCATCATTAAAACTTGATCCACGATCTTTTTAGTTTGTTTTGGATTTCTTGCATGAACCCGGCTACTATAGGCAATATTATCATATATGTTCATGTGTGGAAATAATGCATAATTTTCAAACATGAAACCTAAATTACGTTCTGCAGGTGTTAATTCACTGACATCTTTACCATCAAATAAAATTTTTCCTTTATCTTGTTTTACTAATCCCGCTATTACCTTTAATAAAGTAGTCTTTCCAGCTCCAGTGGGTCCAAGAATAATAAAATATTCTTTATCCTTAATACGTAGGTTTATCTTATCTAAAGCTCTTAAATCCCTGAATGATTTATCGACATTTTTTAATTCAATATTTACCATTTTGTCATCACTACATTAAAGATAATTCTTTTTCAAGATCATCAGGGGCGTTAAAAATATGAATATCCTTCCTGTGAATCGCAATTTTTAAATATTCTCCAACTGAATAATTTTCTTCATAATATCCTGGCTTTATCGAGACAAAACTATCACCACTATCTAATTTGAGATAAAACCTCTTAGTAGCTCCTATAAATCGGGAAGATTCAAGCTTAGCTTCAAAAAACTCCATATCTTTCCAATCGTATTGACTTTTTTCAAAGGGATAATTACGAGGAAATAAATAAACATCCTCATACCTGAATGCAATAATTACATTATCATCTAGGTTAAAACCATCATTATTTCCACAAGTAATTTTAGGGCCCCCTAATCTTATCCAAACAACCATCTTATTATCTTCTAAAAGTTTTAAAATAAATCCTTGTAGAAAGTTAGTCTCACCTAGAAAATTTGCAGTAAAAATGCTTTCTGGCTTTTCATATAAATTATATGGAGATCCCATTTGAAGTATTTTTCCAGCTCTCATAACGATAATTTTGTCTGCTATTGCCAGAGCTTCTTCTTGATTATGGGTCACGTGTATAGCTGTTAATCCCAAATCCTTGATCAAATTCCTTAATTCATGCCGAAAAACTTTTGAAACTTTAGGATCTAAGGAGCCCAAGGGTTCATCCATTATTAATATTTTTGCTCCTGTTGCAATAGCTCTGGCTATCCCTAACTTTTGTAAACCGGGATTTCCAAAGATTGAAGGAAACTCCTCAGAATATTTTAATAAATCAACAATAGATAATGCTTCTTCTGCTTTCTTTATTATATATGACTCTTCAAAACCTCGCATTTCTAATCCAAAGGTTACATTCTCCCATACAGTCATGTTCTGAAAAATTTCAAAATTTTGGAAAATAAAACCCATATCTCGATCTTCAGGGGGAATTCCCTTGACATTTTTTCCGTCAATTAAAACTTCCCCTTTAGTAGGTTCTTCTAAACCCGCAATAATACGTAATGTTGTTGTTTTACCACAACCGCTTGGTCCTAATAAAAACACATAATCGCCATCTGAAATTTGTAACGAGATATCATCTACAGCTAAAACTTTTCCCTCATCAAAGGTTTTCGTAACATTCCTCAATTCTATATTAGGCAACTTTCACACCCTCCTCTTTGAAACAGTCCTAAGAGCAAAAATAAGGGCGGCACTAAAAATAATGATTATTGTGCTAGCAAAAATTGCACTTGCTAGATAGTTTGCTTCAACCCAATCTACAATTAAAACAGGAATAGTCCTTATGTTTCCCATAACTACTATCGTTGCTCCTGTTTCTCCTAGGGATCGAGTAAACACCATTATACCACCTGCTATAATACCTTGTTTTATACTTGGAAAAGTGATTTTTCGAAATACAGTCAAATTTGAGGCTCCTAAAGTTCTTGCGGCTTCTTCAACTCCTTTATCAGAACTTTCTAATACTCCAATTATTGGTCGAACCATATAGGGGAAAGTAAAGGTAATATGAACGAACAAAATCATAAAAAATCCAGGTTGGAATAATCCAATTCCAGCGGGTCCCCAAAATAAGAAAATAGCAAAACCTAATGCCGCTGATGGGATTGCAATTGGGATATCGAGTATTGTGTCTAGAAATGTAATAAATTTGCCCCACTTTCTTTTCGTGATAATAAATGCAAAAGGAATACCGAAGACTAAATTTATAAGCACTGCTAATGAGCCAATTTGGATAGAACTCATAAAACTCGTGTATAAATAAACCCATTTGTAATCTTTGGCTAAGAATAATTCGCTTATTAAATTTCCTCTAGCAATTTGAGTTATAATGTAAAATGAAGGTATTAATATTATAAACAGCAGTACTATAATGATTAATAAATCTCTTATATGCCTTAGAGTTTTACGGCTTAATAGGCGCTCGAATTTAGGGTAGATTTTACTTATTGAAAAGCTTCCTCGACGAGATAAAAATTTAATAGAAAATAAAAGGCATAATGATATTGAAATTAAGATCCCCGCAAGTAATGAAGCACTTGGTAATTGTAATTGTCTCCGAAATCCCACGATTAATATGGGAGCAGTTTCAACTAATCCAGATAATATGAGGGTTGCACCCGTTTCACCCAGACTCCTTGTAAAAGCCAAAATAGAACCTGCGATTAATCCCTCTTTCATTAATGGAAGAGTTATTGTTCTAAAAACAGTAATCCCAGATGCCCCAAGTGTTCTTGCTGCGTCTTCATATAACACATCAGCTTTCTCTAATACTATTTTTAAATTTCTTACTATATATGGAAAAGTAAAAACTATATGACCAAGTATAATCAATTCCATTCCCGGATTAATTCCAAACAGATTCCAAAATAGTAAAACTGAGAAACCTAATGCACTAGTCGGTACGGCCATTGGTAAATCAACTAATGCGTCTAAGAATTTTTTCCCCCGAAAGTTATATCGAGTTAAGATAATTGCCATTGGAAAGGCTATTAAAATATCAATCCCGACTGCGATAGCTGCTATTGAAAAGGAGATTCCTAATGAATTTATAATGTTCAACCATTTTAAGTTTCCAATTAATTCATCGTTAAAAACATCATGATAAATTGAAGGTATATTGAGAAAAATTGTTGAGAAGATGTTAATTATTGGCCCGATTATAACTAAAACAAAAAATAATATTGTAATTGTATCAAGAGCTTTTCTATAAATAGGTTTTGAGAAGAAACGATCTACTTTCAACGTCAGTGGCAAATTTGGCTCATTTTTACTTTCTAATTCGTATTCTTCTTTCATTATTTCATCCTACTTTCAAATTTATGCTGTAGCTTTACACAATAACCATAAATCTGGTATATTCAACAAAGCATTTCCATCTTTGGGAGCTTTTAATTCTGGGACAGTGAGGTTGTAGGCAATTCCGTTTATCTTGTAATTAAAAACCTTAGGATCAAGTGGTATAGATGGGTTAATAGGTCTAAATCCGTATTCTGTTGCAGAAACAACAGTTGAGGTTTCATTAAGAAAATCTAAGAATGCTTCTGCGACCATTCTTTGTTCTGGTGATATCCAATCTGCGTTTAAAATGCAGAACGGGTGATCACTATATAGGGTTCCCCCCTCGGGATAAATTGCTATTATTTTTCCAGCTTCAGCTTTGCTTGATATGTCCCTAATCAAATTTTCATATAAAAAAACAACATTCAATTCAGAAGGACCTTGCGTGCTCATATAACTTGCTAAAAATCCCGTAGATTTGCCATACATGATCGCTGAAGACTCGAATTCTCTTAACCAAGCTTGATTACTTTTGTCCAAGAGATCATTCATTGTTAAATTTTCCGGAGCAGTTCCGGAAGCGACTCCTAAAGCCATAATTACGCTCATAAAACCCGAATTAGATAATCTAGGATCAGTGTGAGCCATTTTTATATTTACACTAGGATCTAAATTTAAACTCCTTATATCTGCAAGACCTTTAATAGGGTGAGATTTATTGAAAGATTCCCATGTGGCTATAACAATTGGAGAGTATATTATTCTGACAGATTCATTAATATTTACGATTGATTCACCGGGATGAAGCTCATTCCATTTGGTATTCAAGAATGGTAACCAAATAGAACTGGCAGGACTCCAAATAGTTGGATAAATTTCTCCATTCAATAAACTAATTATTGAATCTGAAGAACCATAAGGATGCATATCTATAGTTATTGGAGTATTCGGATTTTCATTGTTCCATTCATTTAAAAAGTTTGTATAAGCAATTGTCATCCAACTTGCTTTTTCGGAACTATAAATTATACTAATATGAATAGAACTTTCACCACCTTGTAAAATAATAAAAGTACTACTAGCCCCAACTAGAAAACCTGCTATAAATAGAATAACTATTGACAATTTGCGACTTTTTTTGACTTTGTGACCTTCGATCTTAGATCACCTGCATTATATTAAAGATCTTATCATATGGTCAATCATTTCAAAAATTATTCCACAAGATAAACCTAAAAAAAAAATTAAAACAAAAAGAACTTTCTTTTTCATAAAATCCATTCAATATTTATTATCTTAAAATATATAGTTAATTATTTTATGCTATAGACTAAAATAGTCAATAATCTAATAAATTAACCTATATAGAAATATATATTCTAAATATTATATTAAAAATTAGTAATCATAATCGCTGTTTCCATTCATTAGCTATATATTAATTTATAATTAGAAAATGATTAATATTCGAAAATTTTATTTTTTCCGTTGTTATCACTGTGGTGCATGGAATTATAGTAATAAAATTATTAAATCACGGAAATGTTGGAAATGTCATCGTACATTTCAATTTAAAAATTCTCTAAAGTTTTCTAGAGAATGTTCAATGAACCAAGCTATTAGCATAATGAAGCACCTAAAAGAAAGGGAAGAAAAAGAAACGTTATCAAATTATATTATAAGTCATTATAAACTTACAAGAGTCAATAAATTTTAAAAGCAAAATATTTAAAATATATTTCTTCACTCTTTTTAGGGAACTTTTTTTTATGGTTTCGCTTAATTTATAATGTGCTTAAATGATGGAAAACAGTCTTAATCTAATATTTAATGATGAATTATTACATTCTATACAACAAGAAGATAACAATAAAGTAGATTATTGGGATTTAAGAGCCAGATACAATGAGGGAACAGCTATAGAATTTTCGGATCGCAAAAGTAAAGAAATTTCAACTTATAATTTGATTGGTAGCAGCATTAGAGTATTTATTAATGGAGGATGGGGATTTTTTATTATCAATGATCCTTCGATGGATACCTTTAAAGAAGGTTTTAAGAGAGCGGTTAAATTAGCTAAATTATCGTCATCTCTGAGTAAACTACGATTTAAGATTAAGGATAAAAAATCTTACATTGAGGAGCATAAAGTTGAAAGCAAAAGAAAACTAAAGGATATCAGTTTGGAAGAAAAAATCAATTTAGTAAAAGATCATGAATTAAAAGCTTCAAGCTATTCAAAGAAGGTTAAGAACACCCGAACTATTTATATGGATACCCATTTAAATCAAATATTCAGAGATTCATTTGGTAGTAAAGTAAGCCAAGAATTAGAGATAGTAAGATTATTTTCCTCAGTCTATGCACAAGAGAAAGGAGTTATTCAGAATAGCACGAATTCTATTGGTGGCGTTGGAGGTTTTGAGATTGTTGATAATGATACCGCGATGACAATTAGTAATAAATCTGCTAAACAAGCGGTTGATTTATTAAGTGCCCAATCTCCAGTAGGAGGGAAATTTAAAGTAATCCTCGATTCAAAATTAACAGGTACTTTCATACATGAAGCATTAGGGCATGCTTGTGAGGCGGACTTAATTTTAAATAAAGAAAGTATCTTAGCAGAAAAATTGAATACTAAAATTGCTGGGGAAGAAATCTCTGTTTTTGATGATCCGAGTTTTGGTCAATCGAAAAAATTTAATCTTCAATATGAACTATTTGGAAGTTATTTCATCGACGAGGAGGGAATTCCTGCTCAAAGAACTGCTCTTATTGAAAATGGGATACTTAAAAATTACCTACATAATTTGGAAACAGCATCCAGAATGAATATGAGTCCAAATGGACATGGTAGAGCAAACTCCAGCAGTTCTAGACCACAAGTAAGGATGGGTTTTACCTTTTTAGAACCTCGTAACTGGAGATTAGATGAAATGATTGAGGATACTAAAAATGGAATATTATGTGAAGATTTCCAATATGGCTACACTGATCCCACTACTGGAAACTTTCAATTTAAGTGTAGATTATCTTATGTGATAGAACAAGGTGAAAAAAAGAACCTTATGAGAGACGTGTCATTCAGTGGGATGACGCTTGATGTTTTAAACAAAATAACAGCAATTGGAAGTATGGATACTTTTAACTATTCAGATGGTATTTGTGGTAAAGGAGGGCAAGGAATTAGGGTCTGTGATGGTGGACCATATATAAGAATCGATAATTTAACTGTAGGAGGAATTAATTAGATGAAAGATCCCTCCCAAGTTTTTGAGTTATCAAGTAAATGTTATAATTACTTAAAACGTTATGATTCAACTCTTATTTCAACTGAATTTTATTTTGAACTTAGAGAATACCTCAATATAGAAATTGATGAGAATTCTATCAAGCATAGTGAAATTGGAAGCGCCGAAGGAATCTCTGTAAGAATTATTGGAAAAAATGGGTCGGTTGGATTTTCTTTTACAAATCGATTGGATTGGTCTAATATAGAGCGTATCATCAAAGATGCTTTTAAAATGATGAAAGCTGGAACAGAGGATCCAGATTTTGTTAATCTCCCATTTCCACATAGTTCATATCCCAAAGTCAATGATTTGTATGATTCTGAAATAGAGAACTTATCAGTTGAAGAATCTGCAAATTATTTTAGTGATTTAATCAAAATATGTGATGAAGATGAGTTAGCTATTTCTCAATCGGGTAACTTTTCAACTAATTTAACACATCATTATATTTTTAATTCAAATGGTATAGAAGTAGGTGGCAAGGAAACAACATGCTCCCTTTCTTCTAATGTTATTGTAAAGGATAAAATAAGTAAAGAAACATCATTTGGATTTGATTATCAAAGTAGTAGATTTCTAAATCGTATAAATCCAACAAAAATCATTAATACTGCTTTAAACAGGGCAAAACAAAATTTGAATCGAATTGAAATTAAGAATATGCGATGTCCGGTGATCTTGACGCCAAACGGTGTTATAAGCTTGATATTAAAACCATTAGCATCTGCAATTAACGCAGAAGCTTTCCAACATAAACGAACCTTTCTTGTTGGACTACAAGAGACTAAAATTGGCTCAAAGGATTTTAACATCGAAGATAATGCTTTACTTGATGGAGAAGTAGGTTCAGCGCCTTTTGATGCAGAAGGTGTGCCATGTCATGACAAAAAAATAATTAAAAATGGAAGTTTTTTAAAATCTGGATTATTGCATAATAGTTATACTGCTAATAAAGAAGGGATTGAAAGTACTGGTAATGCGTCTAGGCATTCTTTTGCATCAATTCCTGGGATTGGTATATCAAATTTCATTTTAAATTCAGGTTCAACTAAAAAAGAGGAAATCATTAAAAGTGTTGATAAAGGGATTTTACTGGATTATACTGGAGACAGACCGAACATTTCAACGGGTGATTTTTCTGGACTCATTTTACATGGAAACCTAATCCAGAATGGAAAATTAGAGTCTGCATTAAACGAGACTATGATCGGTATTAATTTATTAGATTTATTTTCTAAAATAGAAATGATATCAAAGGAAAATCAACAATATGGACCATTTCGAGCACCCTTCGTAAGAATAGAAGATGTTCAAATAATAGGTAGCAAATCTTAAAGAGTCACATTTAACCTTTGATAGAGAGAATTATAAAAGTATTCAGTGGAATCTGCTTTAATTAACCACAATTCAGCTATGATTAATTTATTGATACCTGGCTCTGTAAATGAAACGTCGATTAAACTTGATATCCAATCCAAACCATTCAAGATGTGAGAAGTTATATTGAGAAAAGAAGACCCGTTTGTAGGCTGATTTAACGCTAAATAAGTATTATTATCACCTTTGAGGATCTCTAATCTGAAATTCATTTCTCGATTAAGGTGATTTCCAATAAAAACATATAAAGAGACATTTTCTCCAACCAAACACTCTTTTTGGAATTGTGCACTTTTTTCCGAATCTAATATTCCAAATGTAATATATCCTGATTTTGGCTTAACTATATTATATATTATAAAACTAGAAACAATAATTAAGCCAAAAATCAATAATAACGTAATAAATTTTTGAAAATCTAATTTAGATTTTAGATTTGCTTCCTCTGGCTCCTTACTCTTCATTTTTTTTAAACCAAGCTATGGTCTTTTCTAATGCTGTTTTTAAAGATGTCCTAGGTTCCCAATTCAATAATGTTTTAGCTTTACCAATATCTGGACATCTTCGAACTGGATCATCAATTGGTAATGGTTTAAAAACTATTTTGGAATTTGAATTAGTCAATTCTTTGATAAGATTAGCTAATTCTAAAATGGTATACTCCTTGTTGTTACCAAGATTTATTACTTCCCCTAAAGCTTCATCCTTATGAACTATTTTTAAAATACCCTCAACTTCGTCTGTGACATAAGTGAAAGACCTAGTTTGAGAACCATCACCAAAAACAGTAATATCATCATCGTTTAGAGCTTGATGTATGAAATTTGGAACCACTCGTCCGTATTCTGGACCATATCTGATTCTTGGACCTGAGGTGTTAAAAATCCTCACGATTTTCGTCTTAATTCCATGTTGAAGTTCATATGCTTTAACAAATGCCTCTCCAGCACGTTTTGATTCATCATAACAACTCCTAGGCCCAACAGGATTAACATATCCAAAGTATGATTCAGAAGTAGGTACAGCACTATCTGGAGGATTTCCATATACTTCGGATGTACTTGTATAAAAGAATAAGGCGTTATGTGCTTTAGCTATCCCTAAAGCGTTCATAGTTCCTAAAGTGTTGCTCTTTAAAATTGGTATTGGATATCTTTTAAATTCGAAGGGTGAAGCCCGACTTGCCATGTGCATAATAATATCAATTTTTTTAATATCTCCAACACATATGCCGTTTGGATGATGAGTTAATCCAAAATAAATAGGTTTTGCAATATCATGATTGATAAATCGAAAATTCGGTTCATCAAGAAGATGAGCAATGTTTCTAAATCTACCTGAAGAGAGATTATCAATACAAATGCAATTTGCACCTTGCTTTACTAATACATCGCATACCCAAGAACCTAAAAAACCATTGCCACCAGTAATTAGAATTACTTTTCCTTTAAAATTTATCTGCTCTTTCGATAATCTACGAATTATCTCATCAATATCTTCGCCCAATCTATGATCCATTATTAATTACCCCACGTAATAATTGTTATTTTAATTATAAAAATCAAAAATATTTTTATTTTGTTTTTTGTCCACAATATTGGCAAAATTTTAATTCCAAGGGATATAATTTACCACAGTTAGGGCATTTTTTAAGTGAACTTTCCAAAATTTCACGTCCAAGCATTTCAAAAACAGTTTCAACGTTTTTACCCGTTTTTGAAGACGTTCCAATTATATCTCCTTTAAAACCGTATTTTTCAAAAAACATTTTAGCATCTTCCGTACTTACTTCTCTTTGTTCTTCTAAATCAATTTTTGCTTCAACCAAGATTTTAGTTTTGGGACTGTTTGGAACCGAAGTTATAACTTTTATCCAATCGTGAAGATCATTTAATGACTCTCGATTTGTGATGTCATATAGAATTAAAGCCCCAGATGCCCCAGAAACATAAGAAGGTAATAATAATCTAAATTTTTTTTCACCAGCAAAATCCCATATGTTTAGTAGGATCTCTATGTCATCCACAATTACCTTTTTAGTTTCAAAATCGACACCTATCGTAGACAAAGTTGACTTATCAAACTTTCCTGTTGCGTAGCGCCTAATTAGGGAGGTTTTCCCTACGTCTTGCTCAATATCCGATAGATTCGGGATTAATTTTTAGCACCGGCGACTACAACTTTAAATTTTATTATGTTTGGTCACCAGAAAATTTCAAACTCAATTTAATTATAATATAATAAAAAAATTTATGGTTAAAATCTTTTGTTCAGTGATTTTTTTTATTTTTGATGGCACTTTATCTTTCAAAAATCTTCTTTATAATGTGTTCTACTCCATTTATATATATCATGAGCAATTTTTTCTCCAATATTATCCACACTCATAAGATCTTCTATAGTTGCATTGAAAATTTCTTGAAGAGTCTTGAATCTTTCAAGTAGATTCTTTGCCCTCTGAGAATTTATCCCCGGCAGACCAGCAATAACATATTCCAATAAATCTTTAACTTCTTTTGGTTTTTTATCAAATCTTAATTTGATTTGACTAGATGATGCCGTTTGGGCTTTTTTGGTCAAATGAAACAAGAATTTTGCAGTTTCTTTGGAATTTTTGGTTTGATATATCATTATTCCAAATTTTACTATAATAGAACTAATTGTGCCATAGAGAGCATTTTCACTTAAATTTGAGTTTAAGAAGGTATCTCCTTCCAAAATTAAAATAGCGTTTTCAAAATTCTCCTTAAGATTAATCAATTCATTAAATATTCTTCCATCCTTTATAGAATCCGTGAAATCTTGCGCCGATTTTCGCTCTATTCCTATATATTTGGAGATTACATAATCAGACACTGGCAATTGTTTGAGTATAATATTAATCCCTAAAGTTGAGAGAATTCGTACTACAGGTGAAGCAGTTTCTCTATTATCACATAAAATAGTCAATTCTGAAGTATCTTGGTAGTTCTCATTTTCCTTATTTTTTTTCTTAGAATTCCCTAAATATTCTAATAGACTCGATTGTTCTCTAGAATCATTATTTTTCAAATTATTCAAGCTTTTTTTCATGTTTTGTTCCTTTCTCCTTTCTGCCCAGTAATAACCTTCATCACGTGTTCCTTCTGCTATTAAAATTATTACTTTACCTTCTCTTTTTCTACCAGTACGTCCTCTTCTCTGTATTGAACGAATTGCACTTGGAACTACATCATAAAAAATTACCATATCACATTCTGCAATGTCTAATCCTTCCTCAGCAACACTCGTACCTATTAATGTGTTGTAGGTTCCTTCTTTAAAATCATTTAACAATTGGATTTGTTGTTTTTGGGTTAATCCTTTATCAGAGCTTTTTGTTTGTTGCCCCACAAACTTGTGAACTTTTATTAATGAATCTTCCTTTAGAAAGCGAACAATGTTGTTTACTGAATCCCTATAATGGCAAAACACGAGAATCCTTGATTCGGGATTGTCTTTCATCTGTTTATGTATGATTTCTTTTAATCTTTCCAGTTTGGGATGTACTAAACCAGTAGAGTGAATTTCGTCTACTAGTCGCATTAGCTTTTTAAATTCAAAATCCCTAAATAATTCCTTAAGGGACTTATTTGCAGTATTCTTTTTAATTTTCAGTTTATTTTTCTCTATATAATCTTTTAAAGCGTGTATTCCCTGCGTTTCAATTAATTCATCCATATGTGATAGCCGTATCGCATTAGCATGATATTTCTTAGCAATAAATAGTTGGGATAATTCCCTTTCATCATTTGTATTGTTAATATTACTATTTATCACCTTGTTAAGTTTAATTAAATCTTTTCTGCTAACTTTATTTACATCAGAGCTATTTAGTAAACTTGCTTGTTTAAGGAATTGGAGTGTCAATTTAAATTTTTTAATTAATATTTTTTTTATCTCTAAGAATTCCTCAGGCAACTTAATTTTTATCCAAGTTGTCTCAACATCTTGGATATAAGGTTTTACATCCCGATCAGAATCTGTCCTGACTTCTGTATGGTTAATATACAAATTTTGCTTTATATCATTAATTTTCTCTTCTGTAGATCCAGGAGAAGCAGTTAAAGCTAATATTTGAGGATATTTAGAAAGAGCCATATATCTTTGAGCAATAAAACAATAAGCATATTCCCCTGTTGCCCGATGACACTCATCAAATATTAATAAACAAACATCGCTAATCGAATATCTTTGAGTTATCAAGTCATTCTGTAAGACTTGTGGAGTCATAAAAACAATTCTTAAATCGTCCCATATTTTAATGCGGTCTTCAGGAGATATTGCACCAGTGATAGCACTCATTTCTTCTTTAGGTATTTTAGTTAATTCTAAAAATGATTCATGATGTTGATCTACTAATGGTTTAGTAGGTGCTAAAAAGATTACTTTTGAATTCTCATATTCTGAAAGACGATACACGCTTAACATTAAAGCTAGGATGGTTTTTCCTAATCCAGTAGGAATAACCACCATGCAATTTTTTTTTAAACAATTAATGAATATATTCTCTTGATACGCTCGACGTATCACTTTATTCTCTTTTAAAAGAGGATGGGCTAAAAAATCACTTTTTTCTGATAAAATTATCACCAAATCTTTATGAATATGTGATTTTCTATGATATTCTATTTTGTCGATGTAATAAAGATGAAGAGTCTATAGGATCTCTTAAATAAATTTAATAACTTTTTAATAAAATTAATTCAAGGTTATCCGAAATTAAAGCTCGAGATGAGGTAAGAAATGCGCAAGGAGGGAATTGTTCCAGATTGAAGCTTTTTCAATAAGTTTGAACCCTCGACCTACACGGTGTGAGCGTGTCGTTATACCACTAAACCACTCGCGCATTTTGAAACCTCTTTTGCTAGTTATACACGATATTCAATATAAAATTTTGTACTTTATTCTTTCGGTTTAACTTTTCTATAAGTCTTTAAAGAACCACGAATATAACCAAAAAAGTTTTATTTTAAGATTAATTAGGATGGGTAGTTACTTTTTTTGGAATCGTATTATGTCTTCCTTTTTAGAATCTCGTGAACTGAGAAAAAAATATAAAGAAGTTAAAAAGTATGTTAAAATTGGGCCTATCTTTTTAACTCGATATGAAAAAGCACGTATTGTTGGTGCTCGTGCTCTTCAGATAAGTTTTGGGGCTCCAATTTTAATCGAAAAACCTAAAAATATGATTGATCCAATTAAAATTGCATTACAAGAATTAAAATCACAAATTTTACCCTTAACTATTAGGCGTGAGATGCCAAATGGTGAATTTCAAGATATACCAATCAGCAAGTTTATTTTAAAAAAAGATTAATCTGATTATTCTTACTATTTATTTACCCTATTCAATTAAAATAATTAAATTAGTATGAAATAATTACTAATTTATTGAACCCTATTTTCTCCCCTTTCAGTGAGAAAGTATACTAAATTATCTCCAACTTGTTCAGTTTTAATGTAACCTTTTGATATCAATTTTTCAAGAATTTTTTCTAATTCTGCTTTTTTAAAAGGTTCAATACCTAAGGGTACCCGACTTTGATTTGCTACTATAGCAATTCGAGTTAAAAACATCCTTTTACCCATAAATGATTGGAGAATTGTTATTTCATCATTGGAAAGAATCTCAAATTGATCATGTTCAATATACCTTTCACGCAGAGTTTTCGCCAGATCTAATGTGTCTTGACTAACTTCTTGTTTCTTAACCTCAACGTGTTTTAACTCGACTAAATCCTTTGCAACTGGGGCTTTTCGGGATTTAACCATCTGTTCGATGTAATCCCTAATCTTTTCTTTCTCTTCTTCTTTCTTTTTTAAAGGATCTTGATTTTTTTCATTCTCCATAATATTACCATAAGGAATTTAAAAATAAAAAGGTATATTCAATTAATGTTAAATCAATTCCAACTGAAAAATGGGGAAAGAATTTTCATACGCCATATAAAAGAAAGTGATATTGATGGTGTTTGGAATAATTTCAATGAAGTTATAGAGGAGGGGGTATACTTACCAGTTTTCTTTCCAGTAAGATCTCAATTCGAAAAACAGTCTTGGTATGACGTCTTAAAACGAGAAAAAGAAATATGTCTCATCGCCAAACGTCATAAGAGGTCTGGATCAGACGCAATTGTTGGGCAAGTTGAAATTTCAAACTTAGAATGGGATGCTGCAGCACATGTTGGAAGTTTGGGAATAATTGTTAAAAAAAAATACAGGGATCAAGGATTAGGCTTTCTATTGATTGATTTGGCTATAAAAGAGTCAAAACGATTAAATAAAAAGCAAAAACTCATATTGAGTTGTTTTTCAAACAATAAACGAGCCCTTCATCTCTATAGAAAAGTCGGATTCAAAGTGATCGGAAGGAGAAATAAACAGTTTTACATGGATTCAAAATACTACGATGAAATTTTGATGGATTTATGGATAGATGATTATTTGCAACAAAATCTTAATCTTTAAAATTCAGATACGTGTTTAGGGAAATCTACATTTCTTCTGATATGCTTTAAGGCTTTCTGGTGAAAGAGGATTTTCATTCAAAAATATAAAATTTAAATTTCCTAAATTTTGAATTTGATCAATGGCAAATTCTCTGATGTAATTATTATCCAAGAATAAAATAATTAAGCTTTCTAAATCTTTTAAGCCCTCAAATTTTTCGATATAATTTCTGTCTAAAAATAGTTCTTGTAAATGTATCAATGAGTTTAAACCTTCAATTTTTTTGATTTTATTATTAGAAATTTCTAATTTTATGAGATTACTAAGTTTATCAAGATTTTCTAATCTTTCAATAGAATTGTTCGACAAATTCAAAACTTTTAAATGAATCACAAAATTCAGACCTTCGATCTTCTTAATGCGATTATTATTTAAGTACAAGGTAAGAAGGTTTGGAGCTTTCGTCAATCCTTCTATCTTTTCAATTGTATTGGATGAGAGATTTAAATGGTTTAAATTTATTAATTTTTCCAGATTGGTTATCTTCTTGATCTTATTTTGATTTAAATTCAACAATTTTAGATTTTTCAAATTTTCAAGATTCTTAATTTCGCTTAAATTATTAGAGTTAAGAAATAATCTTTCTAAGTTTGGCAAATTTAAAGGTGAATTAATCTCATTAATATTATTTCCTTCTAAATTTAATTCAATCAGCGATTTCAGCGAATCTAAATGCTCAATTTTTGAAAACTTGTTGGCAGAAAGATCCAAAATCTTCAAATTAATTAAGTTTTCAGTAATTTCGATCTTATCCAGATTATTACGTTTCAAAATTAAACTTTCAAGATGGGTTAACCTATTTAGACCTTGAATTTGATTTACCCGTTTAATACCCGCTCCTTCACAATTAAGTAAAATAACGTAATTATTTCTAATCGCTACATGAAACATACAGTATTTAGTATAAAACTTATGTAAGACTATATTGAAAATTTTTTCCAAAAACTTTGGATTTACTTGCATATTGGTTATTGATTTATCAAAAAGTTCAATTAGATTTTCTTTCTTAGCCAACTCACTCATTTTAAAAAAACTTTTAACATAGCTTCTGATAATTGCAATAGCATTTTTAGAATGTATAGAATTTAAAATATCTAAAACAAAAAATTTTTGATCAATATTCTCAATATTTCTGAGGGTATATTCTAATAATGATAAAAAATTTTCATGATGGGCATAATTTTGATTAAGAATTTTTCCAGCTAAATCTCGAATTTCTTTAGTTTCTTCTGAAATGAATAAATGTTCATATAACTCAAAATTTGAACCATCGTCAAGAGAATAAAACAATTCTACAGCTTCTTTCCTTAAATCTTGATCGTTGGAATTTTCAATCCATTCTTTCAAAATTTTAGATGCTTCTTTCTTACTAAATTGATCTATGTGATCTCGAATAAAATGTGGATCTATAATCATTATTTGTAGAAATAAAACTCGCTTTCAATTGATCAAATAATAACAATTATATAAAAATTAAATAGATATGGAATGATCAAGAATTAGGTGTAGATATACTCTTTCACACTTTGATTTTTGTTTAAAAATTGAGTAAGGGCTTGTTCAAAGAAATTGTGAGTGATTTCAGTTTCACCTTCTCGAAGGCATCTCATTCCTGCCTCAGTGCATAGAGCCTTCAATTGGGCTCCGCTAAACCCTTCTGTTTTTTTTGCGAGGAACGGAATATCCACGTTTTTAAGATTCATTTTTCTAGTGTGAATTTTAATGATCATTAAACGTGCTTCTTCATTTGGTAAATCAAATCTTATAATACGGTCAAAACGCCCTGGTCGTAATATAGCAGGGTCTAAAACATCTTCTCTATTTGTAGCTGCTAAAAACATAATTCCATCAGTATTAGCAAATCCATCTAATTCGCTTAACAGCTGCATGAATGTTCTCTGAACCTCTCGATCTCCTTTATACACTTCATCCGTCCTTTTTACCGCGATGGCATCAATTTCATCAATAAATATTATTGCGGGAATATTTTCTTTAGCTAGGGTGAAGACTTCTCTTACCATGCGAGATCCTTCACCTATGAATTTTTGTACTAAATCTGATCCAACTAGATGTATAAACCTAGCATGCGTAGAATTTGCTATAGCTTTTGCTAGCAGTGTCTTTCCAGTACCTGGGGGACCGGATAAAAGTGCTCCCGATGGCGGGTCAATACCTATCTCAAGAAATAATTCGGGGTGTAATAATGGTAATTCAATTATTTCTCTTATTGCTTGAATCTGTTCATCTAAACCTCCAATATCCTCGAATGTAGTTGATGGCATTTCAATTAACTCCATTGAAGTTACCCTCCCTCTTATATTCTTACTTAATACTTCTATTATTTGAAAGGATTGAGGGTGTAGGGCTACTGAATCTCCAGCCATTGGAGATAATAATGAATTTTTAGGTAGCAATATCCTATTTCCTGGAGCATGTGATACTAAGATGCGACCATCATTCAAAACTCGCTCTACTGATCCAATTATATTAGGCTTTTTCTTTAAATTTTCTACATATTGCTGATAAGAGAATATTTCTTGCCTTAATTGCCTATTCTCTTTCTCTAAGATGTTAAGTCTTTTCTGAATAGTTTTAATATCCGATTCTGTCATCCTTACCCATTAAAATTATCTTTCATAAATTAAATTTTGGCTTTTAAAAACTAAATAACAATTTATATTAATTGTTATCTCAAAAAAACCCTCTTTTGATAACAATCTGCATATAAAGCTAATGTTTTGTTTTAAGAAGATTTAAAAATCTAAAACCGATTATATTTTTAATTTTCATATGTAATATTTTTTCGTACAAAAAAAACAAATATTACCACAAATAAGATAAAAATAAATACCAAAAATTCCGTTTGGAATTTATAGATACATCTTAAATAAATTTACAAAAACAAAAAATAATAAAAAACACGAGCTGAAATTGAAATATGGCAGAAGAAGAATCTTTTTTAAATGCCAAAGCCCTAGTTGTTGATAATGGTACTGGTATTTCCAAAAATGGATTTGCAGGTGAAGATCAACCACGTTCAGTATTTCCCACTCTCATTGGATATCCAAAATATGAATCAATAATGACCGATGTGGAGCATTATACTCGAGAATATTACATCGGTGAAGAGGCAATGCAACTTAAAGGTGTCTTGAAACTCATGTTCCCAGTAGAACATGGTATTATTGAGGATTGGACAGCAATGGAAAAAATATGGCATTATACTTTCTATACCGATTTACGAATTGATCCTAGTGAACACCCTGTTTTATTAACTGAAGCTCCTTTGAATCCAAGGCCCAACCGGGAAAAAATGGCAGAAATAATGTTCGAAACATTTAATGTTCCCGCACTCTATGTAGCAATGCAAGCAGTACTATCTTTATATGCTTCTGGTCGTACTACGGGATGTGTCATAGATATTGGAGATGGAGTTTCACATGTTGTCCCAATTTTCGAAGGGTTTGCATTAAGTCATGCGATCCAGAGAATTGACTTGGCTGGTCGAGATATTACAACTTACTTACAACGATTATTAAGACAAAAGGGATATTCCTTCACAACCTCAGCAGAAAAAGAGATTGTGAGAGACATAAAAGAAAAACTCTGTTATGTCGCTATTGATCCCGAAAAAGAGATGATGTTAAGTAAGAAGGTTGCTGGGATGGAAAAGAGCTACATGCTACCTGATGGTGAAACAATAAATGTCGGTGTAGAACGATTCTTGGCCCCAGAATGCTTCTTTAATCCATCAGTAATCGGGAAAGAACTTGAACCTTTGGATGATGTAATTGTTAGCGCCATTTCAGAATGCGACGTTGATTTGCGCCGAGATCTTTATAGTAATATTGTGCTCTCTGGTGGAAGCACTATGTTTCCAGGAATAAAAGAGAGACTAACCAAAGAAATCAAGGAGCAAATCCCTGAGAGTGTTGATGTAAAAATTATCGCTCCTCCAGAACGTATGTATTCTGTATGGATTGGAGGGTCTATTCTAAGTTCTCTTAAAACATTCCATCGAATGTGGGTCACTAGAAGAGAGTATAAAGAGATGGGACCCCAAGTAATTCACCGTTGCTTCTAATTGGATGATAAAAATAGCCTGATTAAAAATCAGGCGAATTTTTTTAAAGATATTAATTTTTTTCTACTTTTTTATTGATAACCTTCATTTTTTACAACTTAGTAATTATGAATTTGAAAGAATCAACTTAAAAAGAACACATTTTTATAACACTCTTACACAAATGTAAATATTGAGATTAAAAATATTGAGCTAACTTAGAAAAATGAGAGAATTTAGTTTAGATAATGAAAAAGCATCTTCTCGTATAACGGATTTTATTCAATTTAATATGGAAAAATTTGAGAGAGATGGAGTGATTCTAGGGATGAGCGGAGGCGTGGATTCCTCATTAGTAGCTAGTTTGGCAGTGAAAGCGCTTGGTTCAAAAAAAGTTTTAGCACTTTTATTACCTGAAAGGGATTCAAGTCCAGAAAGTAAGACTGATGCATTAATAGAAATAAAACGTCTAGGTATTGAATATCGAGAAATTAAACTCACGCCTTTATTGAAAAAATTAGGAATTTATCACTTGGTACCCCTTCGTATCTTAGGTCTTAGAACAATTAAAGAATCAGTAGTTAAAAAACAGCATGAAAAGCAAAAAAATAAAATTGGAGAAATGTCTTTTAAGGCAGGATTACTTGGTACGAGTAAAATTACAGAAAGTAAGGAATTAATCAACACGGGAAATGCATATAGCCGAGTAAAACATCGTTTAAGACTTCTAATACTTTATTATTATGCAGATTTAGAAAATCGCTTAGTACTTGGTACAACTAATAAAAGTGAATCTATGACAGGTTTTGTAGTTAAATGGGGGGATAATGTGGCAGATATAGAACCTATCCTTCCTTTGTACAAGACTCAGGTTTGGCAATTAGCGTCTTATATGGGAGTTACTCAAAAAATAATAGAAAAATCTCCGACTCCCGATCTTATGCCTGGAATTAATGATGAATTTGCATTAGGTATTGACTATAAGTCTTTAGATAGAGTACTTATAGGAATAGAAAAAGGATGGGATAACCAACAATTATCATCAGAATTTAGTTTAGATGAAGATCTTATTCAACATGTAAGAGAGCTTGTTGATCGTTCTAAACATTTAAGGCAATTTCCTCCTTCTCCAATACTTTAAGAAAAAGAATTCATTTTCTCCTAATCTGAGAGAGATCTTTCAAAAAGCTATTTATTCCCTTAATGAGGTATTTTTTAGAAACTACTTAGATTTTATCGATTACCATTCAACAGATAAATTTATTACGAAACTTATGATATAATTTTTATAAAAATCCTTAGATAATTAATTATGCCCGAAAGTAGTGAGATTCTAAATGATCTTAACAAGGTATTTATACCTTGCAGAACCGTTTTAGAAATGGAAGCGCTAACGTCATTATTTTTAGATGAATATAATTATGATATGCTTAAGGAATTACCAAAAACACAGCCATCCAGCCAAGAAATTATCGAAGTATTTCGCATAATAAATGTAGAACCTTTGGAACACATAATTGAGTATTTCATTGATGTTGTCGTAAGTAAACTAAAACCGATTGTAATGTATGAAAGGGATCATCACGATAGATTTAGAAGGGGAAATGTATCCGCATACACAAAAACCAGGATGTGTTTATACTTGGCTCTCCATAGACTTAAGCTGAAATTTTTAATCATCCAAGATTTTATGAATAAATTCAAGGAAAATAATTATAAATTAAGTGATTCTCAATCTGAAGGATACCGTAGTTTTCTTTCTGCTTTTTATAAAAACTATTCTGAAAAAAACTTAATGAATCTCAAATTGATGCTTTCTTCAAAAAGAATGTCGGAACGTGTTAGCGAATTGATGGATACCTCAAAAACTATCACCAATGAGGACATCATCCAAGCAATAAGTTTCAAGCAATTTCTTGATGATAGAAACCGGGTTAAATTTATCATGCGAGAAATTAAAGCATCTTTATTCGTATGTAAAGTGATGTTTTCCAAGATGGATGTTCATCAACCTTTTATTATTGCTAGAGAATCATTATACAATACGGAAGAAATTATGATTAACCAAGATTTTCTTCCTGAGTTAATTCCAGATATTTCAAGATGTTTAACAGATAAATTAAATGATCAAATTCAAAATTGTTTCAAAGCTTATGAATTAATGATGGATACAGTCTTAGAAGGTATTAATTCTGCTATAAAAATTGCATCTGGAGGAGAAATTGTTCTTGATCTTGAGGATACAATATATAGTACGGGTAACTTGTTTGATTTATAACTCTTTCTTTAAAACATTAAAAGAATAAGTACACAAAATTGAAAAATTCATAAAATAATAATTTCATGATTAACTTCGGTAAATAATTTTATGAAGTTCTTTGCTGTAGATGAGGATCGGTTCACCCAAGACTTCAACGACATGTTAAAAATTATAATTTTAAATAGTTTAGGCTTCTTCTTTTTAGGATTTTTGGTACCTATTATTGCAGTACAGAATATGAATGCATCTGGATTTCAAGTGAGCTTGTTGATTTCACTCCAAGTTTTTGGGAGGACATTAAGCGGAATTGGAACAGGTTACTTTACGGATCGCATAAAAAATAGAACGGCGTTAGTATTGATTGGTTCATTTGGAAGAGGGATCTCCTACTTTATAATCTATCTTTCAGTTATCATAAATTCTTTAATAAGCCTCGAAATAGGGATGTTTAGTTTAGGATTTATGGCTGGAGTTTTTTGGATTCCTGTGAATACTTTGATTGCAGAGAAATCCAACAAGGAAAACCGATCTCAAGCTTACGGCAAAAAAAACTCTGCGAATGCAATAGGTCAAATCATTGGAGCACTTTTTGGTTTTAATGTGCTGATCATTGCCAGTTATTTCACTTCTAACAGTTTTATCTTGTATGCGGGGATTCCTGTTTTTGGTATTGCTAATTTTATCGCAGGTATAAGATTTTTCAAAGAAATTGATGAATCAATAAAGTTTGAGCATAATAATAAGCAGCCAGAAATAGAACTTAGAAATAATAAAGAAAACTTCACTAAACCCCTAATGTTCGGAATGGCATTCTTATTCATCGTAATCCTAATCAGTAGTATAAATGGTTCAATTGCCAAACCCTTTCTAAACATATATATGATTGAATATATTGAACCAAATATTCAATTAGTAACATATGCATATTTACCTGCGGGAATTATAGCTACATTGCTCGCTCCTAAATTAGGAGAATTTATTGATAGATTAAAACCTGCTATCGGAGTAACCATTACAAGTAGTTTAGGTGCCTTAGTTACTTGGTTTTTAATAAATTCTTATAATATCTGGATTTTTGCAGTGTTATTATTATTTGATCTAATGATTACTATGGCAACCGGATTGCTGCTACAAAATTTAATAAGTAGAATTTCACTTGAACATCGAGGGAAAATATTAGGTATGGGTGATTTCTTTTCTGCCTCGGGAAATGTCGTTGGACCATTAATCGGTGGAATCTTATGGGATGTTAGTGGTCCCAAATCACCTTTCATACTTTCTATATTCATAGAATTGTCCTTAATTCCCCTTTATCTAATTGTAGCTTATGTCTTAATCCCAAACTTGACAGAAAAGTATGAAAAAAAAGGAAATACTTAATTTCAATTATCTTTAAGAATCTCGTGATTTTTTATAACGTTCAAATTTCCGCTTTCCAAAACTAATTACTTTTGCTAACATTTCTGATTTTCTTAGGGAAGTATTTAAGTCTGGAGATTCTTTCAGATATCCTTCTTTTAAAGCGTCGTTATAAATTTTTTCTCCAATTTTAGTCCTAATTATAGATGTAGTATATCCATCTTGAGAACCTAAACCACCGAAAGAAATGTCCGCATATACATTAGAAAAATCTCTACAAGCAAAACATGCTGGACGAGCAAACTCATTAATGTCCTTAAAATCAATATATATTGAATCACCATTTTTCAAGGAAATGATTAAATTTTCTTTAATGTTGAGTTTTTCAACATCCTCAAAGGAAAATCCAAATTTCATTTCCATCTTTTTCCTTGCTTCAGCATTAAATTTAAAATTCAAGTTACAAAATAATCCCAATGTATATTTAACAATATGAGCGGGTAAAATGCTTAATTCTTGCATTTTCCTAATCGACATTATTTGACAGGGAGTCCCGACAACAGCAATACTAGCGGTGTCAGAACTAACCACCTTCTTTAATTTCGTGATTGTTGGAACAAAAGAGCTATAATTTTCTAATCCGACCACTCCTTGTGACACATCATAATGTGAACCCGCAGCTTCGATTAACTCTTCCTTACTTGTTGCAAAAAATGGGACACGATTAAAGGGACCATCTCTTTTTGATACGATAGCTCCGGTAATGAGTTTTTTATCTAGTAAATAATTCAACATAGCAGTTACCACCCCTCCATCTGAAGCTTGATTTCTGATCTCTTCAGAGGTTGATTTTGAACAAGTAATTTTAATCCAATTACCAATTGAGGTTTTATAATTATATTTTTGATTCAATTCTTTATCTAATACATGTGTTTGGGGGCATACTAAATAGCAAATACCACATTTTAAGCAATTTTCTTTATTAAAATAATGGGGTGGTCCTGATTCTGACATTTCTATTGCCTTAATATCTCCAGCAGAGCAAAAACTTACACAACCACCACATTCACCACAGATTCCTGGTTCATGAACATCTTTGATTAAATCCTCAAAGGATTTTGGTAGTACTTCTTCAACCATATATACTCAACTCTTTTTTTATTAATATTCATTTGGCATTTTTTTTAATTCAGCTAAGCTGAACACGGGACCGTCGGTACAAACATACTTACTTCCAATATTACATCTACCACATTTTCCAATCCCGCATTTCATTCGCATTTCCAAGGAGTTTAATATTTGTTCATCCTTAAAATTTAATTCTTCCAATACAGCTATAGTAGTTTTAATCATAATAGGAGGACCACATACTACAGCAATGGCATTCTCGGATAAGGGAGCAACTTCCTTTACAACGGGAGCAACAAATCCAACTTTTTCATTCCATCCTTCCTCTTCCCGATCAATCGTTAAAACTACTTTTATATCATTTCTTTTCTTCCATTCTTCAAGAACATCTCGATAAAGAACCTCGCCTGAATCTCTATTTCCATAAATTACAGTGATATCTTTATAATCTTTCCTATGCTTTTCATCAAGAATGTAAATAATCAATGATCGTAATGTTGAGAAAGCAAAACCACCACCAACGACTACTATATTTTTACCCTTCATATCCTCTATAGGCCAACCATTCCCCATTGGACCCCTCACTCCCACAACATCTCCAATTTCACAGTTATGAAATCCCGAAGTTACTTCTCCCATTTTCTTGATTGTAAATTTAATACTTCCCTCTTCGGTGGGAGAGGAAGCGATTCCAATTGGGCATTCTCCCTTTCCTATCAGACTAATTTCAGCAAACTGACCTGGAATATAATCAAAGGATTTGTAATCCTTTTCATTTTTGAATTCTAATTCTAAAGTTTTAATATCATTTACTTTATTTTCTGATGCAATGCTTTTAACAGTAGTTAAAACAGGTATATATGGATTAGGCAACAACTTTCTCCTCTTTTTTATTCTCAATTTCATTTATTTTATTGATAATAGTGCGTAGGTCATTATTGACTGGACATAATTGCACACACCTACCACACCCAACACATCCTAAAGTATTATAATTTTCAGGGTAATAACTAAATTTATGCATTATCCGATTACGACATCTTTCAATACAACTACCACGAGGGTTGTGACCACTAGTATGTTGAGTGTAAAGACAAGACTGGCACGTATCCCAAATTCTAATTCTTCTTCCTCGATTATTATACTGATCAGTTTCATCTATAACATCAAAACAAGAACAAGTAGGACAGAGATATGAACATGTGCCACAACCAATGCAGATTTCACTAATTTCTTCCCAAATCGGATGATTAAAATTTGGATCCAAAATTTTATCGATTTTGGATAAATCGAGTTTTGTTTCAAATGATTCTTCTGCCTTTTTAGACAATTCTTTTGCTTGTTGAATATCTCCTTTTTTTGGATCAGTTAACCAAGTCAATTTTTTAACTAAAGATTCACCATTATTATTGATTGTTTCCAGTAGGAATTTCTCTCCTAAATCCACTAAAAAGATATCTAAATCATCTTTCTTGAATGGATGTCCTTCTACAGAAGTGCAGAAGCAAGTACTTTTAGGCACATTACAACCTATACCGATGAGGAGTGTGTTTTTACGTTTTTTTAAAAATATCTCATCCTTTACTGCTCCAAATCCAAAAAAATTCTCTAATAACATAAAACCATGTGCATCGCAAGGTCTTATTCCAAATATTATATTTTTTTCGTTTAAATCGTCTCTGTCTTCAATTTTTATATCCTTTCCATCAATTGTATAATTAAAAAGCACTTCTGTTTTTGGAAATAGTATTTCTTTGGGAGGAACTTTTGAATTAAAATAATCTAATACAATATCTTCAGAATTTAAAATTTTCTTGAAGACAATGCTACCTTTCTCATTAACTGGAGCAAAAATATTATAATCTTCAGCCAATTCAATATAGAATTTTCCAATTTCATTTTTCATTAAAATTTTTTGAATCATTATTTCACCTTTTTAATCTTCCTCCAACATAAATTCTTCATTATCTTTCATGCTAAAAGATGTCATAGGAGGAGGGGAATTGATATCTATCCCTGAAGTAAAATTGAATCTTTCTTTAACAATCTTTTCTAACTTTCTAGTAATTAAATTAAGATCAATACCCATTGGGCAAACACTACTACATGCTCCACAAGCAACGCATCTACCAGCAAGATGCATTGCTCTAATTAAATGGAACACGATGATATCTGGTAAATCTGTCGTTTTATTGAACCAAACAGGTTTGTTTTGATCTACGAAACAAAGATTACAATAACACATTGGACAAGCTTCTCTGCAAGCATAACATCTGGTACAAGTTTCTAGAGTCTCTTTTATATAATCCCATTTTTCCTTAGATGATTTTGCCTCAAACTCATCTAGATCAGAAAAATCTTCTTCTATATTCTCAATTTCTTGACAATCTCCAATACAAGATTCATTATAATCATTAACAATAGGAGGTGATTTTACTTTACATTTTTTGCAGAGTTCATTAATATATTCACTGTAAAGAAATTCTTCTTCGAAATCTTTACCTTTCACAACAATTTGATCACCAGAAGTATAAACTTCAAGGATTTCTCTTTCTCCAATTTCTTTTTCGATTCTTTTTCTGTTAATTATGCCATTGCAGGGAATACCAATCATTTTTATATTTTCGAGGTTTATTTGATTTTCTGCGGCAAGATGAATCAAGGCTCTTCCTACACACCCTTTTGATACAATTCCCACCTTCAAATTTCCTTTTTCAGGATCTATTAATTGAGGAATACGTGGCACTAAATATTTAGCTAAATTAACATAACATAAATTACTCCAGATCAATTTATCAACATCATCGACTTTTTTAATCATAATCGGTGAAACACTCATGGGAATAGTTCCTTTAGAATACCCAATAACCACATCCACTTCTTTTTCAGAAATCAATTTTCTTGCTAAATTTCTCATTGAATCTTCAATTTCTTGATTTTCAGCCTCTAAACTCATTTTCCTCACCATTTCTTTTCAAATTTTTTATTTGGCCCTAGTGCTTTTACTATTTTCGTTGCTTTTCTAACTAACATTGCAAATCGTTCTCCTTCAGCCGCGGACGCCCACATAAAATTCACTCTACCTGATTCGATACCAAAAAATTCTAACAATTCTTTTAATATTGCGAACCTTCTTCTGGCAACTAAATTACCTGAAAGATAATGACAATCACCTGGATGACAACCTGAAACTAATACGCCATCCCATCCATCGATTAGACTTTTTATAATGAAGTATGGATTTACTCTCCCAGAACATGGAACCCTGACTATTCTAATGTTTGGAGGATACTGAATCCTACTAACTCCCGCTAAATCTGCACCCGCATAAGAGCACCAATTACAAAGAAAAGCAATTATTTTAGGTTGCCATTCTTCACTCTCATTTTTTTCCTGTTCAGTTTGAATTGTCATTTCTTAATTCCTCCCCGTAATCATTGCAAATATTTCCTCACCAGTAAATCCAAGTATATCTATGGCTGCACATCTGCAATTCCCAGAACAAGCTCCACATCCTTTACAAAGAGCCTGATTTATTGATGCAACTCTTCCAAATCTTCTATCTTCAATTAATTCTATAGCATTATAAGCACAATTTTCAACACACATTCCACATCCAGTGCATCTTGCTATGTTGATTCTCGCAGTTTTTCCCTCTGCTTCTATTTCTTCCTTAGATAGAATCGTACATGCTCTTGAAACTGCTGCATTTGCTTGTGAAATCGAATCTTCAATAGTTTTTGGACAATGGGCTAAACCCGCGACAAAGACACCTTCAGTCGCAAAATCTATGGGTCTTAACTTTACATGAGCTTCTAAAAAGAAATTATCCTCGTTCAATGGTACTTTCAACATTTTTGCTAATTCTTCGTTTTCTTCCCTATTTGCATAAATCCCAGCACTTAATATGAGCAAATCTGAATTAATTAAATACTCCTCGTTTTTAGGAGTTTTTACCTTAACATTTAACTTATTTTTAGAGGGGCTAACTTCAGGAGGATTCTTTTCATCGTATTGAATGAAGATGACTCCTTTCTCTCTCGCTTCACGATAATAGCTTTCTTTAAATCCATAAGTGCGTATATCCCTGAATAGAATCGTGATCTCTAATTCAGGGTACATTTCCTTAGCCTTTAGAGCATTTTTAATTGCTTCAGAACAACACATTTTACTACAGTAAGGATGTTCATCATTTCTGGACCCTACGCATTGAATCATAACAATTGAATTTTTATCATGTATTTCATTAGATGTGTTTAGAAGTCTTTCAAATTCAGATTGAAGGAGTACATTATCATTTTGACCGAAAAGATATTCCTTTGGTTCGTATTCTTTGGCCCCCGTAGCAACTACTATAACACCATGTTCAAACTCAACTCTTTCCTTATTTTTACCGTGGATAACAGCTGTTTTAAAATTTCCTATGTATCCATCTATGTTTTCAATTTCCGCATCAGTAAATAAATGAATATGTTCATTCCTTCTGACTTTTTCTTCTAAATCACTAATAAATTCTTGTACGTCTCCTCCTTCCAAGGTATGGAAAATATTTCTTGCAATACCGCCTAATTCTGCTTCTCTCTCTACCAAGTAAGTTTCGTATTCTTGGCTTGCGAAATTCAGTGCAGCAACCATTCCACTTACACCACCACCAATAACGAGAGTTTTAGGAGTAACATTTAACTTTATTCTGTCTATAGGCTCGATATATCTTGCCTTATTTACTGCCATTCTGACTAAATCTTTTGCTTTTTCTGTAGCTGCTTCTGGTTCATTCATGTGTACCCAAGAACACTGATCTCTAATATTTGCCATTTGAAATAAATATCTATTCAATCCTGCTTCTCTAATCGTTTCTTGAAATAATGGTTCATGTGTTCGAGGCGTACAAGAAGCAACTATGACTCGATTTAAATGATATTCTTCTATTTTTTCCTTTATAATTGACTGAGTATCTGCAGAACAAGTATATAGGTTCCTATCTGACATTACAACGTTAGGAAGGGTTTTTGCATATCTTGTAACCTCTGGAACATCAACAAAGCCTCCGATATTAATTCCACAATGACAAATAAATACTCCAATTCTCGGTGGCTGTCCATTCACAAAAATTTCTGGAGGTAGAGTTTTTTCAGTTATTAATGTTCCCTTCTGATTGTATATAAGTTGATCAACACAACCTGCTGCGGCACTTGCTTGAGTTACGGTATCAGGAATATCTTTTGGTGAAGAAAATGCACCACAAGCAAAAATTCCAGGTTTAGAAGTGATTACTGGATTAAAAATATCTGTTTTTGCAAACTTATACTCATTTAGTTCAATACCAAATTTTCCAGCAAGATATTCTGCATCAGTTGGAGGATTAAAACCCACAGCAAGGACAACCATGTGGAACTCATCTTCAATGATGTTACCATTTTCTGTTTCATATGTTATTCTCAAATTCTTAGTTTCTGGAACTTCTTTAATGGATGAGATACGACTTCGTATGTATTGAACTCCATACTCCTCTTGAGCCCTAATGATGTACTTATCAAAATCCTTACCATAAGCCCGTATGTCCATGCTAAAAATTGTTGGTTTAATTTGATGCATATGTTCATGGGCAATAACCGCTTCTTTGGCTGTATACATACAACATACGGATGAACAATATGGATTTCCAACTCCAGAATAATCCCGCGAGCCAACACACTGAAGAAATGCCACTTTTTCTGGTACATCACCGTCTGAGGGTCGCAAAACTCTTCCAGCATATGGGCCACTAGCACTTAAAATTCTTTCAAATTCAATACTCGTGACTACGTTTTTATATTTTCCATATCCGTAAAGATTTGCTTCTTGGGGGACAAATTCATCAAATCCAGGTGCCAAAACTATGGCTCCGACATTTATATCCTCAATTTCATCTTCTCGATCATATTCAACGGCTTTAGCCTTGCAAACTCCTTGACAGATACCACATCCTATACAATAATCCCTATTAATTGCATACACTAAAGGCACTGCTTGAGGATATTTCACTGATGTGGCAGCATATTTTGCCAATCTTTCATTGAAAAGATCAATTGCTTCTACGGGACATTCACGACCGCAAACACCACATCCCGTACATTTATCCGGATTAATAAATAATGACTTTTTTCTAACCTTTATCGTAAAATTACCCGCCTCACCTTTTACATCTTCAATTACACAATTTATACTCAAGTCAATGTTTTGGTGACGACCGGTTTCAACTAATTTGGGGGAAACAATACACATGGCACAATCATTGGTCGGAAATGTTTTATCAAGCTGAGCCATTACTCCCCCAATACTCGTGCTAGCTTCAATTAAATAAACTTTATACCCCGAATCCGCTAGATCCAATGCTGCTTGAGAACCCCCAATTCCAGCACCAACAACCATCACAGCTCCTACTTTTTCCATGTATTATAACCTCATAAAAATTGGTGTATTTTCAATAATTTCTTGAAAATCAACTTGACTCCGCTTTTTTAGCACTAGCATGTGTTCTAATACCACACTTGGATCGATATCCAATTCTTTTGCTAAAGATTTCACGGATTTAGATTCATCTTCCATTGCAACTAATATTAAATGTCTCTCGAACTCTTCCTTTATTGCTGTATCCATAAGTTCTTCAAATTGATCTTCAGGGTATTTTTCCCCATACACATTACCTTCTTCAGTCAGCTTTCTTTCTCTCCCGACTAAAGATCTCATTCTAGAACTACTCACAGCTAAACTGATAGCTCTGATCTTTTGTAAAAGTTGTTTATCATAATCATCACCACTTAAAGGTGATGGACCTAACTCTCTAATATCATTAACAAATTTGGTGACCACTTCACCATATCTTACTCCTTCAGATGCTGAAACCCAATCTAATCTAATTCTATTATCTAAACCAACAGTTTCCAAGAACTTTTTTGTCATATCGAATTTTCTTATTGCCTCATAATTTCCCTCAAGATAATGACAATCACCAGGATGACAACCCATAACATAAACTCCGTCAATCCCCAATTCTAGGGCTTGAATTATAAATTTTGGATCTACACGACCACTACACATGACTCTAATGACTCTCATATTTGGAGGATATTGAATCCTACTAACACCGGCTAAATCCGCACCAGCATAAGAGCACCAATTACATAAAAATCCTAATAGTTTAGGTTCAAATGTCATTTTATCATTTTCCTCCATAAGCCATTATTTCAGATAATATTTGATCGTCCGTGAAATGTCTAATTACTATCGCTTGATTGGTACATGTTGCTCCGCATACACCACAACCCTTGCAGAGTGCTTCAATGATTTCGATCTCATCATTTTCGTTTTTAACTATAGCATGGAAAGGACAAACCTTCACGCAAACCTCACAACCTGTGCAGAGACTCTTATTAAATTCAGGTAAATTGGAGGTGGCACCCTCTACCTCTATCATACTATGAGACAAAACAGTACTGGCACGTGAAGCAGCTGAGTATCCTTGACTAATAGATTCTGTGATATCAACAGGCCATTTAGCTGTCCCTCCCACATATACCCCATCTGTTGCAAAATCACTTGGGCGTAATTTAACATGTGCTTCTAAAAAAAAATTATTTGTTTCAGTCGGTACTTTTAATAATTGAGCCAGCTCTTTATTATCTTCATTAGCTACTAAGGGAGTTGACAAAACCACAAGATCGTATGGAATTTGCATTTCTTCTCCAATATAATCATTGTATACTCTTACAATTTTATCTTCTACAATTGGTAATTTTTCTTCCTCATATTTTACAAACAAAACGCCTAATTCTCGTGTCGCTCTATAATACTTCTCAAATTCTGTACCTGGAGTATAAAGATCTCGAAAAAGGATGATAACATTAGCGTTAGGATTCTTTTCTTTGATATAGCGTGCATTTTTTAAGGCTGTCATGCAACAAACACTCGAACAATAAATTCTCTCGCTATTACGTGATCCAGCACATTGTATCATTACAATATTTTCATTCTTAAATCCTTCCTTTAACAAGGATTCTAATTCAAATTGAGTTATCACATTTTTACCATTATAATTAAAAAGACCTTGAGGATCCAAAAGGGATGATCCTACAGCAACAATAATTGCTCCTACTTCGATGTTCAGGAGATTTCCTTGTTGATCAATTTCTACCTCATAATTTCCAACAAAACCATCAATATTTTTTACTTTAGCAGAGGTTAATACTTCTAAATTTGATGCGTTTTCTACCTTAGAAATCATACTGGAGATAAATTCAGAAGCATCTATGTCATAGGGAAACAATCTATTAAGCGATCGTAATCTTCCACCTAATCTGCTTTCCTTTTCGATTAAATACGTTTTAAAACCTTGTTGACTTAGATTAAGTGCTGCACTCATCCCAGTAACTCCACCTCCGATGACCAAACCAACTGGATTAATATCTACTTTTATCATCTCTAATGGTTCTAATTTAGCTGCTTTTGCTGCTCCCATTTTTACTAAATCCTTGGCTTTCTCATAGGCTCCTTCCGCATCTTTCATGTGTACCCATGTGCATTGATCACGAATATTAACGAAATCAAACAAGTAAGGATTTAATCCGCCTTCGGATATACACTCACGAAATAGCGGTTCATGCGTACGAGGGGTGCAAGATGCAACAACAACTCTATTTAAATTATGTTCTTTTATTGCTGTTTTAATCGCTGTTAAGCCAGTTTCTGAACATGTATACAAATTATCTTCACTATGAGCAACGCTTGGCAAATCTCCAGCATATTCTGCTAACTTTTCGCAATCAATTAAACCACCTATGTTTGAACCACAATGACAGATAAAAACTCCGACCCGTGGTTCCTCCTCTTTTTTATCACTCATTTTTAACCTCCTCTAATTACTTCTGCTGCTCGTGCTGCTGCTCCACTTCCTTCAGCAACGGAACGAGGGATATCCATTGGTTCATGCACGCATCCACATGTAAAAACTCCATTTTTACTCGTCTCAACGGGAATGAACGGTGTTGTTTTTATAAAATTATAATCATCCAATTCAATATCTAATACTTCTGCTAATTTTTCTATTCCTTGAGGTGGAATTATACAAGTAGCCAATACCACTAAATCTACCTTGAGTTGTTTAATTTGCCTGTTATCCAAATCTTCATACACGATAATAGGATTTTCTTCTTCGTCAATTATTATTTGAGCAATTTTACTCTTAATATAATTAATATTATATTCTGAAGCCCCCCGACGAAGAAAAGACTGAAACCCTTTACCTCCGGCGCGCATATCAATGTAAAAGACATATGATTGTAATTCATTATTATGTTCATATGCAATCATCGCTTCTTTGGTAGTATACATGCAACAAATTGAAGAACAATACTGAGCAACTCTATCTGAACGAGATCCAATACATTGTAGGAAAGCAATCTTTTTTGGTGTCTTTCCATCTGAAAGTCGTTTGATATGGCCACCTTGAGGTCCTGAAGCACTTTCTAGGCGTTCAAATTCTAAGGCAGTTACAACATTCCTCAATTTTCCATAACCATAATTAATTAAAGCACTTTTTTCAACATCTTCTATTAAGTTATATCCTGTAGCTACAATTATGGATCCAACATTCTCCAATTTTATAAGCTCATCTTTTTGTTCAAAATCGATTGCATCTCGCTCGCAGGTTTTTTCACATATTCTACACGCATTTTTTGTAAACCATAAACATTTTTCCTTATCGATAGTCATGATAGCGGGAACACCTTGTAAATAGTACATGTAAATCGCCCTTCGCTTCCTTAATTCCCTATCAAACTCATCATCCACTCTCATTGGACATTTCTCAGCACACAAACCACAATTTATACACTCGCTTTCCTTCACATATCTTGCTTTCTTTAAAATGTCAACTGAAAAGTTACCAGCCATTCCTTGAACTTTTTGCACTTCGCTATACGAATATAGAGTGATGTTGGGATGTCGGTAACATTCAGATAATTTGGGAGCTAAAATGCATATTGAACAATCATTGGTAGGAAAAGTCTTGTCTAATTGGGCCATCTTTCCACCAATACAGGGCTTTTTTTCCACCATATCGACATGTATTCCCATATCAGCTAAATCTAATGCTGCTTGGATTCCCGCAATACCTCCACCAATGACTAATGCGCTTTTTGGATTTTCTTGCATAATATTCACGCGATATTTTTATCATTTAATATTTAAAATTTAATTTGAGAAGTTTAGGCTTTCCAATAACCCCTTCGGTCTCACCCTATGGAAATTTAGTCCTAAATTCTCTTGTTTATGACCAAAGGCCAACGCAACTAATTCTGAGAGATAAAATACAGGAATTTGGAAATCCACTCCTTCCTTTTTGCTTAATTCTCTCTGATTAAAGTCAAACTGTTGGTAACAAGCTGGGCACACAAGGGCCACACAATTCGCTCCAGCATTTTGAATTGCTTTCAACTTGTTTTCAATCATCAATAATGATAAATCTCCATCTGATTTATCTACAGGATTGCCACAGCACTCGATTTTGTTCTCATAATCTATGGACTCTGCACCAATTGCGTTTACTATTTCATCAATCGTGTAAGGATTAAATGGGTCATCCCATTGTATGAATTCAGACGGTCTTAAATAGTGGCATCCATAATGAACTGCTACTTTAAATCCTGTTAATGGTTTTACCACTTTTTCCTTAACCTTATCTAAGTTCTCATATAGGACTTGGGTAAAATGCTTTACTCCTGTTTTTCCATCATAATTTTTGCCAATCTTGCTTAGATGTTCATTTACTTCTTCCAATAAAGATGGATCTTTATTCAACGAGTAATTCACTCCTTTTAATGTTTCCACGCATCCAGAACAAAAAGATATAATTCCTCCGTTTCCATTCTTAGATAAACTCAAATTTCTCGCTCCAAGAGTGAGCCAAGTTTTATGATCTATCAATTCTATACCCGTAGGATCAGGACAACAACTAAATCCATCTACATCATTTAATTTGATACCTAATGTCTCAAACACTTTCCTACTGGATGCTTCTAAAAATGGTAATCTTGCGGGGATCACGCAACCTAAAAAAATATCATAATCCATCCTCTATTCGCCCCTCCTAGTAATATGATATTCAAAATTGGTTTCTTTTAATAATTGTTTGATCTCTTCCATTGGAGCTGTCTTAACCTGTGGAAGTCCTAACTTGCTCCTTCTTGATAAAATCGAATTTGAATAAGGGATAGCTACACCATTGTCCACTATAGCTTTCCCTTGGGATATAAATGCTGGTGGAACCTCACTTTCTTCAAAACATCGGTTTTTAATCAAAGTAAAGATTTCTGTTAACTCTACTCTTTGAGGACATAACTCTACGCATTTTTGACAAGTGGAGCATAACCACACGTTTGGAATTTGTTGATCAACTAATTTATCCTGCAACCCCAATATCGCTTCTTCAATGATCATTCGAGGATTATACATGCCCTCAGTTAGTAAAGCAACTGGACAACCACCAGAACAAGTGGAACATTGATAACAATAACTTAAAGAAGCATTATGTTTAAGAACCTCATTCCTAAAATCAAAATTTATAACACTCATGTTCTTGCCCCATTTTTCATATTAATTTTGAGTAAAAATGGAAACATATTTATGACATTTCTGTCACGTGCCATTTTTCCCTTAATAATTGTGTTTCGTAATTATGAAACTCTTTTAAATTTTTTAATTTCTGCATGAAAGTTGATCTTTTTTATGAAAATCTAACATTATAAATGCAATAGTATCTGAAACCCACAATTATTGCATGCTCTAAGGATCAATCCCCTGAATTTTATCCAAATTTGTGCTTTTAAAACTCTTTTCCTAACTAAATGGATTATTTAGAGTCTAATTGTTTTTGAAGATCAATGATTATCGGAATTTCAGTGTCTTTTTTACTCAATACCACTTTCAACAGGCCGTCTTCAATGGTCGTGCTAATGGGTCGAAAGTGATCAGATTCCTCTCCCTCCTCGATTCCCATCGGTCGAGTTTTTGTTTTAAGACACGTGTGATTTTCATCATATAACACGCATTTGGAACAACAAAATCCAATAGGTGTTTTTCCAACTATTGAACATTGCTCATACGCATCGCAATTACAATTATTGCACAATTTCACTGACCTCTTTTGTTTATGATGAGCGTGACTTCTTCGTCCTGCTCTTTCTCCTTGGTTTTTTCCTTATTACCCATTTTAAAACTGGGATCAATCACTCGGTGCAATGTGAAGTAATGTTTCTCACATTCATGACGCAACTCATAATTGATACACATTGGACAGCAATGACCGATAGGTATGTGCCCTAATATGGAACAACGATCATACAAATCTTCTGAACATTTACATTCATTACACATGATTACTACCTCTTTTAATGCGTTAATAACTGAATCCGTGAAATTGAAGCTGACTTGGCACCTTTAATGCCCACTTTCTCCTTTACACATTCACGAGTTTCCTCATACTGGACGCACATGGGGCAACAAAACCCTATGGAAACCGTCCCAACCACTGAACACTTCACTTCATTCTCACAAGAACAGGTATTACACATCTTTTTTGTTCACTTCAAGTTTACTTTTTTAGATGTGGGAAAAAATTCACATCTTTCTCTATTGATCATAATACTGCATTATCATATTTAAATGTGATCATTTTCACTACTTTCAGTCAGTTCCAATTATGGAAAACGATAAAAAAACTATAATTCATTGCGATGGCGATCATAATTCACGTATCCAGAAATCGATCTAGGGTGATATGATCTAAAAGGTCTAACTAGCTAGAAAAGTGTGATCAAGGATCGCAAAATAGACAAAATTGATCATATTGGGAGTGTTATAGGTATAAATCGTGATTTACACATATTCAATTCGTCGGGAAGAACGAAAAACATTTATGATCCGACTTAAAATTATTAAAATATATGATTTGGATACTTTTTTGTGATGAATTATTATCACAAATGCCACATGAGGAAACCTTTGAATAAATAATAGCTATAACTTAAGTATAGGCATTTAGATCATGGTCTGGTATCTATAGAGCAATTCAGCACCAACATCCGAAAGCGTAAGAATGGTGTCGCTTCTTCTAGCTAAGGATTCTTCACGTTCGAATACTATGGAAATGCCAATGATAGAAAAGTAATTATTCCAATACACGATTGAAAAGTAAACATCGGGAAATAGGGTCGCGATGAGGAACAACATTAAATATAGAATGATTTTATGAAACTCAATCGCTCCAAGTATATCCTTCTTGAGGGCTTGCGGGTTTCCAATTTCACAATTCTCAAAAATGTTTCCTGAACTACCAAAGTTGTGAATTATGTTAATCTGACAGCCTTTGAAATAAGACTCCCTCCCGTTCATTAAACTAAGGTTCATTGTTTTGCAATTTATCAGCTTTAAATTTACACTACGTTGGAGAGTAATGCCAATAAAGGAACAATCAATAAATGAGATGTTTTTTGAATCTATCACACCAAATCCTTGAAAATATAACCCTTTAAAGATTAAATGCATTTCACATTTTTCTAATTTTACATCTTCAGGAAATTCATTTTCACTACTAATTTGATACGGATCAGCCTCAGTTCCATTGCCTTGAACTTCTCCCTTAATATGCGACAATAACTTACTTCCATTCACTTCAGTGGTAGGAATTGCAGGCACGATTTTACCTCTTTTATATAATTACAATTTTGACATTCATTAAATCCTTTAGAGTTGATTAATTCTGGATAATACCAGAAAAACTCAAAGCAATTTTGGTGATTAATATTAGGATCGACCTAAGAATAATACTATATCTTTCTTTTCCCTTTAATAAACTTCTATATGATTTAAAAATACATCCTTTATTCTCTTTAACATTGACTTTTCTGCACCCTAAGTGACTCCCATCAAGCCTTTCTTACCACCTGCAGAAACAATCACGATCTGGTATTCATTAGCATTAATGCGATCGATAATAATTGTCGCTGCGAGATTGGATTCGATTCTAAAATAATACCTCTCACCGATGAGTACAATGACTTTTCCGCTGTTTTCTGTATATCTTGACAGATTATCAACTTCAGGATTAATGTCTGCGATTATACTTTCTAAATCATCACATTGAATTGTAAATTTATCAGTCTCCAAGTTAAAGCCCTCCTTTTCGATTAAGCCTTTATGTTAAATATAGAAATTCATGATTAAATAGTTGTGCTTTCCAATGAGATGAAATTCTAAAATGCGGCGATCTTAAATTATTTGTATATCATTGAACGACAGAATAAATATATGAATTCTTTGAGATCAAAATATCAAGATTTTTCGATCCAACTTATAACTTTTCCTAACTATTAGAAAGAAAAATTTTCTAAGATTAATTTCCAAGCGAGAATTTATACTTTCAATTCATTTTAAGATAAGATCATCCAAAATGGGCTTTAAATGGGATATTCATGCTGGAATTCATAAATATTTGATAACCTAAATTCATATTTCTCTTATAAATCATCATTTAAGCCTAATATCTTACTTTCCGAGTTAATCCCCAGATTTATTATATTCATTTATCAGTAACGTATTAGATATTATTAAGTTGGTGATTTAATGAAAAACAGAATTTTAAGATACATAGGTTTAGAAGATCATTCAGGTAAAATATTGATAACAGGAGCAACGGGGCACGTCGGAAGTAAGGTATTTAACATATTAGAAGATGAGAGCGTGAATGTCAGAGGAGCCGTGAGAAACTTTGATAAAGCAAAAGACCTAGAATTAAACATCGATGATTTAACGTATTTTGATTACACAAAACCGGAGACATTTGAAGAAACTTTTGAGGATATCGAGAAGGTGTTATTTATCGCGCCCCCACTTGATCCTAAAGCGTTTGAACTTTTAAAACCAGCAATAGATTATGCAATAGAGAAAGAAGTAAAGCATATCGTAGTACTATCAGCTTATGGGGTAGAGCAAAGTGATGAGATACCCTTAAGGAAAGTAGAATTACATGTAAAAAACTCTGGAATACCATACACAATAATAAGACCAAACTTCTTCATGGAAAACTTCACTACTGGCTTTCTCTCAGATTCGATCAAGAACGATGGGGAAATAATTATCCCAGCTGGAGATGGACAAACTAGTTTTATAGATACCAGAGATATAGCGGCAGTAATCGCAGAAATCCTTATCAATAAGATATACATCAATCAAGTCTATATTCTAACGGGTCCAGAAGCTCTTGATCATCATGAAATCGCTTCAATAATGTCTGAAATTTGGGAAAAAGAAATCACGTATAAGCCAATTTCAGAAGAAGATATGAGAGATTCTCTCAAATCAGGAGGCATTCCCGAAGAAGTTATAAACATGACTCTTGGATTGTATTATCCTGTTAGAAAAGGTCTTAATGCAAAAATTACAGATGATGTAAGAAAAGTGCTTGGAAGAGATCCCGTTACATTTAAGAAATTTTTAATTGAATGTACGAGTAAGCCCGTTGAAGCTACTGCGATAGCTTGTTGATCTTTCAGAGCTTCTAATTAGGAATTATTTTTTACATATTTTTTATGAAGATTTAAATGTTGTTGTTTATTAGATGTTAAAATCGATTTAGATAATGTTAACAAAAGAAAAAATTCATACCAATTTATCTTAAGGGGTATGCATTTCGAAACTCGATACTTATCCATTGATGAAGCTTTTTCATTAATCAATTTAAACAAGATTTAAAATCAATGAAACGTTCAAGCTTGACACAAAAAGCAGGAATGCATAGATTTATGTATGATCATGGCAATTAATTGCTTCTCTTACTATGAAACATCGCATTCAAATTATGGATCAAAAATGATAATTAAAAAAAAGAAATGATATGGTATTTTAAGATTTATTTTACAAAAGCAGCAATTAATGAAAACAGACCTGCTGCGAATGAACCAAAAAAAGCAAACTGAAAGCTGTAAAAATCCCAAAATAGATCGCTAAGCCACGAAGGTAGTTCTGAACTCAGTCCGAAATAAAATACAAGAGGAGCAGCAATGAATAAAACTGCACATACAAACCATAAAAATCCGTATTTGCTGCCTTTTTTGCTTGCTTTTCGTGCAGTAGAAATTATAATTAGAGTTGCAACCAAGATTAAGAGAGTTGATATTAATCCCCAAGTAAGATATCCCGAATCATCGGTAAAATTAAAGCTAGTATCCCCCAGTAAAGGTTTCCATGTATATAATCCCCACATCCATATGTAAGATTCAATTAATGAACTATTATGATAAGCAACTGGTGTAAGAAGAACTACAATTCCTATCAAACCTGCAAAATATGCTGCGATATAACTTTTACTTCTTGCCATGTAATTTCACTTGAATAATTTCAAATTAATGTTGATATAGTGATTTTATTTAATAAATGTTTTACAATTTACTTTAAAAAATGGTGTCCATTATAAAAGCGTTTTCTGAAACTGATCGTCTGATATGTGATAGATTATTCTTTTATATATTTATGTAAAGAATTAAAGAGGAATATATTAATAATATATGAATAAGGTAAATGAATCTACCAATTTTTATCAATAAGCATAAAAAACTCAGAGATTCTGCATCAAATCTTACATTATTATCCATATTGACAAATTATCCTTAAGATCCTTTTCTAACTGCCTAAAGATAGGGGTAAAAATGTCAGTATTCCTCAATCCTAAGTTTAGGTCTTTTCGTTTATGATCAAAATTAAAACTTTATCACGTGATTTCGTTGAAATGTAGAAAAATGATCACCGAAATATGCTCAAATTCAACAATCCAATAATATGATTCTCGTGAATGTCGGAAATGTAACTATTATTTTTTTCGATATGCATACTCCTATATATGTTTTGGGATCACATAAATGTAGGAAAACGATCAATTTAAATACTTTGGTTACTATGAGTTACTTAGAGGTGAAGAAAAAAATGAGCTTCTCAGATAAGGTCGAAGAAAAGGCACTGAAGAATTTTGAAAATATAAAGGAATCTATAAAAGGATTGTATGATGTGCTAAATTTAGGAGTTTCCGAGGAGCTATACCACAATGCTGGCTTGGAAAATCTTGAAGGACTCTATAAGAACTTACTTGAATTATTGGTAAATGATTACGGCCTGAGAAAAGTCGCCAAGAAGATTCAGACCTCGGAAGTCGAAGTAGATATTACACTCGATGATTGTTTAGTCGAAAGTATTGAAAAAGATATTTAAAAAGTTTTCATGACATTTCTTATTTTATAAAAGTCTTATGAATAGATGGTCCTATTCAAATTTTTCAAAGTTTCTATTTTACATGGTAAATTAAACTCTTTCTGCCTAAAATCATTTTATCCTTTTTAAAAAGATTAATTTTAAAATTAATGCAGGATCTTCGCAGAAGCCTTTAATTTAAATAATTTTTGGTCATGTTCTGGACACATTTTATATTCTGGAAAACCACACGTATTGTGATTTTTAGGCAAATTGCACACGTGAGAAAAAGGACACGCGAGCAAGTCCAATTTATTATCTGTGATCATTATTCTACTCAATTTTTTATCGTATTAATACTTTAAAGCTAATTTTTATTAGTTGTAACATAAGGTAAGAAAATTATAAAAATAAAAGGCAATGAAAGATTATTAATTTTCAAATCTAAAAGAATTGATAAAAAACTCATTGGTTCAAAGATCGAATATTTCATTACCTACTTTGATACTTTACCGAGAGTAAGATTTAATAGTAATTATTTGCATTATAATAATGATACCTAACTAGCGAAATTCATAAGTTTAAAGGAAAAACGCTTAAATTCAGAAATAATTAGCAATTATCGAGAATGTTTCATCAGAATTATCATGCGCTATTATAAAGATTGGAAAAAAAAAAGGCATCTCCGGAGCATTCCTGAAAATGTGAAAAGTCCTCCATTTTCGATTTTAGTCAGTGATAAAGAGAAAATGATCCCAAAAACTACCCCAAAAAGATCAGTTAAAACCACTTTTGATAAAACATTTAAGATAATTGTAATTGGGAATTCTGAAGTAGGTAAACAAACAATATTAAAAAATCATGCAAAAGAAGTTATTTCAAAACCCACGTTAAACGAAGAGCTTGGAATAGGATTTCATTCTAAATTAATTGTTTTAGAAGATAAGTTGTATCAACTCCAAATATGGCGATTCAAAGATTTTGAACGATTTCAAATGTTTTTCTCAACTTATGGGAAGGGAGCAGTAGCTGCGATATTTATGTTCGATATTACAAAAATTCACTCCCTACAAAATTACGAAAAATGGTTTAGTTCCTTGAGAACTATGATTTCAAATCCAAATCAGTTTCCTGTCCTATTAATTGGTAATAAAACAGATTTAGAAGAACAACGTCAAGTTTCCTCTCAACAAGCCATTAGTATCGCAAAAGCCAATAAATTAAATGGATATGTGGAAGTTTCTGCAAAAAATGGGGAGAATGTTGAGGAAGCATTTAAAACCATTATTCGGTTAATTATGACTTATTCCACTCTTCTCTTGTCTTAGAATATTATTACTTCTGGAGTTTATTATTTAATTACATCCGTTATAAAACAAGTTTCTACAATTTTAATTCCCTGAATTTGTGAAATTTTATCTTCAATCAAGGGGTTAAATTCTTCAATTGAAGGAATATCAACTTTCATTAACAAGCCACAATCTCCGGATAAACGCCAAATAACGCTAATTTCTCCAATTGCTTTTAATTCAGTTAATATTCTTTTAATATCCTTAAAATCGGGCTCTATTTTAATAGTTGCACTGACTTTTGGCTTTGAATCCATTTCATAATCGATAGTAAAACGCTTGATCACTCCATCTTCAATTAAACTTTGAACGCGCCTTCTAACAGTTGCTTCCGTTTTACCTATGCGTTTGCTTATCTTATTGTAGGACATTCTGCCGTCCGCTTTCAATTCTTCGAGAATTTTAAGATCAATAACATCCATTTTTAATCATTTTATTGATTTTTTAATGTAAAATTGATTTTTTCACTTGATTCTATTGATAATATTGCTTTGTTTAAATAAAAAAGTTTACGTATTATTGTTATAATTTGATCATTAAAATAAAAAGTCATATATTAATTTTGATCATTACAGACTTGAATTTAGATTTTCAATACCAATTATAACAATTGCTAGATCCTAACCCTTATGTTTTTATTTCGAAGAAAGTACTTTAAATCACGAATTGTTATCATTCTTTTATGAAATAATGATGCTGCCAAAACTGCTTCAGCCCCATTATTGATCGCTTGATAGAAATGATTGTAATTTCCAGCACCACCAGAAGCTATGATAGGTACAGGAACTGCTTTTGATATGCTCCGGATAAGATCTAAGTCGTATCCGGTTTGTGTTCCATCTCTGTCCATGCTCGTGATGAGAATTTCTCCTGCTCCTCTTTTTACTACATCTTGTACCCAAAATAAAGCATCGATGCCAGTTGCTTCAGTTCCTGATTTTATATAAACTTCCCAGCTGTTATTTACTTTCTTTACATCGATAGCTACCATGATACTTTGAGAACCGAACTTCTGAGAACCCAGTTGTATTATTTTGGGATTTATAACTGCTGCAGTGTTTATGCAAACTTTTTCAGCTCCTGCATTGATTATTTTAGTTATATCTTCTACATTTTTTATTCCTCCTCCAACAGTGAAAGGTATATATACCTCTTCGGAAACTTCTCGTATCACTTTTAAAATACTCTCCCGCTCCTCTAAAGTTGCAGAGATATCTAAGAAAACTAATTCATCAGCTCCTTGAGAATTATAATATTTTGCAAGCTCTACAGGATCTCCACTATCTTTTAAATTTTTGAAATTTACACCTTTTACCACTCTTCCATCTTTAACATCGAGACATGGAATAATTCTCTTTATTAAATTAGTCGGATTATAATTAAGAACGATAGATTCGAGATTATTACCACTTATCCTGTTGTCATATAATGCTTTGCCAATAACTACACCATCCGCATATTTAAGTACGTGTTTAACATCATTCAAGCTTCTAATACCTCCAGAAGCAATTATTTCTGATTCAGCTTTTTTGAGAATCTTCATTTTCTCATAGAGTTCGATGTTTGGACCATTTAAAGTTCCATCACGAGAGATATCAGTTATTATAAAATTCGAAATTCCTTCATTTTCGAACGCTCGTAATTGGGTTTTTAAATCAATCTCAGTATTCTGAGCCCAAGCTTTAATCCTTACTTTATTATTGAGCACATCTAATGCTACGATTATGTTTTCTCCGAAATTTTGAATAATCTTGGCAAATATTTTCTTCTCTTCAAATGGTAAGGACCCTAAAATGATCTTGCCAAGACCGATATTTAATAATCCTTCAATGATTTCTTTAGATCGAATTCCCCCTCCTAACTGTGATTCAACCCCCCATTTATCGCATTCTTTAATTAAAGAGATAATTGTTTCAAAATTTATGCTATTCTTAATATTACCCTCCTTTGCCCCATTCAGATCTACGATGTGAACATTTGAAACACCTTTATGTAGAAAATTTTTAATTACTTTTAAGGGTTCGATTGAATAAGTAGTTAAATGCTCAAAATCTCCTTGAATAAGTCTTACTACTCTATTATTATAAAGATCAATTGCTGGAATAATCTTTTTCAAATTAAATTCCTCCTAATTTGGGAAACAAAATATTTCAATATAGCATTTCCAGTATTCTTGCTCTTTTCTGGATGAAATTGTGTTCCAATAATGTTATTCCTCACGATTATTACGGGAATGGATGAACCATGGTGAACATAAGAAACAATGATCTTAGGATCTTCAGGAATGCAATAAAATGAATGATTGAAGTATGCATAACCGAAAAAGTAGGGTTGAGTTACTGGGATTATTCTATTCCAACCAGTGTGCGGTATCCTTATTGAGGATTGTTTTTTTAATTTAACAACCTTACCAGGAATTATATTTAAACCGTTAACTCCATTAGTTTCTTCAGAATAGGAAAATAAGAGTTGCATTCCTAAACATATTCCCAATGTTGGCATTTTTAATATCTTAAGCTTTAGATAGTCGAATAATCCGTCTTCAATTAATTTGTTAACTGCATCTCCAAATGCGCCTACACCAGGAAGGATAAGAGCATCAGCTTTTTCAATAACATTCAAATCATCTGTAATACGAACATCCCTATAGAATTTACGAATGCTCTTCTGGATTGAACGTAAGTTACCAGAACCGTAATCAATAATAACGATCATTTTTTTCACAATTCTCCTTTACTCGATGGAATAACATTTAATCTTTTTGAGTTGAATCTTGAAGCTTTGTCTAATGCTTTTCCTAACGCTTTAAAAATTCCTTCAGCAATGTGATGATTATTCTTCCCATTTAATAATTTTACATGAAGGGTAATTTGAGCATTAATAGCAAAGGAGTAAAGAAAATGTTCTATTAAATCTACAGGAATTAAGAAGTCTTCTTTCGAACCTAAGAAAGGATTAATCCATCTAATATCTGGGTTAAAAAACGGTCTAGAAGATAAATCAACTGCCACTAAAACTAATACTTCATCCATAGGAAAAATGCAATGTCCTACACGATTGATTCCTCTTTTTTCTCCCAATGCGTTTTTAAATGCTTTCCCTAAGAGAATTCCGGTATCTTCAACTAGATGATGTATATCTATTTCAAGATCTCCTTTAGCTTCTATTGTTAAATCAAAAGATCCATGAATTGCTATTTGCGTGAGGAGGTGGTCTAAAAAAGGAATTTCAGTGTTAATCTTAGAATTGCCGGATCCATCTATGTTAATTTTAATATTGATCTGCGTTTCATTAGTCTTTCTTTGTAATTCTGATTCTCTTTCCAATTTTAATTCCCCTCGAAGTATGTTTTAAAACTTTTTAATAACTTTTCCATTTGGTTTTTCGTGCCAATAGAGATTCTGATACAATTTGGAAGCTCATTGCCAAATTTTCTTACTTTAATTTGAGAATTTAAAAGAAATTGGTAGATTGAATTCGTAATTTGAGAATTTAAAAATCTAATCAAGATAAAATTTCCTTGACTTAGGTGGATGTAGAACTGCTTAGTGCTCATTCTTAATTTCAATAATTTTTGAACCATTAAATCTCTACTATATTTGATTTTCATAATATTTTCTAAGATTTCAGCTGAGCCTATTACCAAACTTCCTAATTGAGCAGCGAGTACATTTACGTTATATGGACTTTTTACTTTTTTTAATACCTCTATAATGGAGGGATTTGCCACTGCATAACCTAATCTTATTCCTGCAAGAGCATGAGACTTGCTGAGCGTTCTTAATATTATGAGATTATCATATTTGCTTATCAAGTCAAGAGTGCTTGACACTTCACTAAATTCAATGTATGCCTCATCTATGATTGTCAATATATTTAGATTAAGCAATTTTTCTATGAAGTTTTTTGAAACTACATTACCATCAGGATTGTTTGGACGTGCTAAAATTAAAATCCTTGAAGACTTGGCCTGTTCAAAAAAGTCTGTTTCATTTAAACTATAGGTTGCAATTCCGGTTGATCTATTGATTTTTAAATTTAGAGGATATGACAAATAGCTTGCTCCATTAATTTCAGCATACTTTCTATACATTGAAAAAGTTGGTTTTACACTAAGAATACGATCTTTGCAATCTAAAAACGTTCTACAAATTAAATCTAATAATTCATCAGATCCCGCGCCTGCCATAATAAATGAGATGGGATATCCGATCTCTTTAGATACTTGACTTAAAAATACCCGAGACATCGGATCCGGATACTTTGTTATTAATTTCTGAAACTTAGATGGAAGGAGTCTATCGAAAGATGGAAAATATGGATTTTCATTTTTATCTAAATAAACTATATCATCACTTTGCGACTCATTGGATCGTTCACTTATTGTATTTTTAAGTTTCAGATACTTTTGAACTCTTTTAGAGGTAATAATCGACGTGTTGCCACTTTTCATCTTAGAGTCCTCCATCAAATTTTCTACGCTGACTGATTGTATTGGCGTGACCGGTTAACCCTTCATTTAAAGCTAATATCTCGGCATAATCTGAAAGATTTTTTGACTCATTCTTAGTCAAGTAGATAAGATTTATAGCTTTTACAAAATCAATCACAGATAATGGAGAAGAATATCGAGCAGAACCATTAGTGGGCATTACATGGCTTGGTCCTGCAATATAGTCTCCGAGTACTTCAAATGATTCTTCACCCAAAAAAAGTGCCCCTGCATTTTTAATCTGAGGGATGACTTCAAATGGATTTTTTATCAATAATGATAAATGTTCTGGTGCAAAATCGTTTGATATTTGAATTGAATCTTCGAGTGAATTAGTTTGAATAATTCCACCATTGCTTTCCAGAGATTTTTCGGCTATATCTTTCCGATCTACTTGAGTTAATTGTTTATTTATTTCTTCTTGCACACGAGATATTAGTTCTTTAACATGAGTAAGAAATATGGGAATAGCTAAGGGATCATGCTCTGCTTGAGCCAAGAGATCTGCAGCTATTAATTCAGGTTTGGCACTTTCATCAGCAATTATGATTGCCTCAGTGGGACCATAAATTCCATCAATCCCTACGTTCCCAAAAACCTGCTTTTTGGCGAGATTCACAAATACATTTCCAGGACCAAAAATCTTATCCACTCTTGGAACTTGAGTAGTTCCAAATGCTAATGCTGCAATCGCTTGAGCCCCTCCGAGTTTAAAGATACGTATTTTAATTCCTGCTTTTTGAATCATGCCGCAAGAAGCTAAAATTTTAGGGGATATCTCTCCATTCTTATCAGGAGGTGAAGTAAAAATAATTTCTTTTGTACCCGCCACGATAGCAGGTATAGCAGTCATTAAAACTGAGGAGATTAAAGGAAAACTACCTCCAGGGATATAAATTCCAACCTTTTGAATTGGAGTAATAATTTGACCTAAAACTCCCCCTAAATCATTATTGACCCATGAGCTCGTAGGTTGTGATTTATGAAATGATAATATTCTCGAATAAGCAACTTCAAGAGCTTTTCTTAATTTTGGACTTATAATTGGAAGGTATTTGGTAAAATCCTCCTTTAATTCAAATTGAGTGATTGAAACATTATCCAATTTAAGAGTCCAGTCTGTGAGTGCGCGATCCTTTCTCTTTTTAACATCTTCAATTATTATCTTCACGACTTCTTGTGGAGAGAATTCTTTACCAAAATTTTTTTTAATTGAATCCTTAACTCGCTGTGGTAGTCTCTCCTTCGAAAAATAATTTCTTAATAGAATAGATTTACTTGCCTCTTCTTTACTATATATCTTAATCATCTTCTAACTCCAATTTTTCTTTTAATTTTTTATATCTCAAGGGTTCTTCCTCAAATATGTACAAAGTTTGAGCTACAACAACCCCACTACCTCCTATTTCACGTAAATTTCTTATAGCTAGTTGTAATTTGTCCTTTTCGACTATAACATGAACAGCAAACATTTTTTCTCCATTTTTACTATAAACAGGAGATATCGTTGGACCTTGTAGGCCACTAAGACCTTCTTTTGCGAAAATTGATTGGCTTATCTCATCTTCATTTTCTCCCCGCATGTTGACGAATACTGAGACATAATTTTGAGCCCTCAAAGTTGCTTCAATATATTCAATCAATTCTCGCGTAATTTTTAAAACGGAAGGATTCGTTAATGCGTTCCTATTTCCTATCAAAACTGCTTGAGAACTTAATATTGTCCCTCCTTCAACCATTTTTAAGCGGTTATCTTTTAAAGTTTGTCCAGTAGACACTAAATCAACAATCAAATCACTCCGTCCTAATTCGGGATATACTTCAAGAGATCCCCTTCCTTCTATGATTTCAAAACAGATATTTTGAGCGGTAAGAAATTCTGTGGTAAGTTTTGGAAACTTTGTGGCAACCTTTAAAACACAATTTTTTCTTTTTTTTATTTCTTTTATACATTTTTCCGACCAAATTTCTGGAACAGCAATTTCAAGTTTACATTTCCCAAAGCTCAGTGAATCGTGAATTAACAGCACTTTCTCATCATCTGAAGGAATATTTTCTCTAAATAAATCAAAACCAACTATACCTAGTTCTATTGTCCCATTTCTAACACTCCTGATGATATCCTCTTGATGTTCAAATACTAGTTGAATCGAGGTTGGTCCTTGAATATATCCTATATACTGCCTATTCTTCCTAATAAGGCTAAATCCACAATTTTTCAAAAAATTTTGAGTCTCAACTTCCATTCTTCCTTTAGACGGTATGCCAAGCCTTATAGGGCGTGATTTATAAGAATCTATGGGCATTTTCTCACTATTCATTCGTTTCGACTCCTTAACTCATTTATTATATCACTGAGGGATATTTCTTCTTGAACCATTAAAACAAGCAAAAAGTAAGTCAAATCTGCGATCTCCCATATTAGGTTTTCTTGATCAGTGAAATTAACAACTTCAT
>Ga0315542_1000029_pt1 | contig 61513 bp, 64 predicted proteins | sample SalMarSW160120MG_FD_202541 | JGI IMG/M metagenome (GOLD analysis project Ga0315542, IMG submission 202541) | Salt marsh sediment microbial communities from the Plum Island Ecosystem LTER, Massachusetts, United States - Salt Marsh Sediment SW1601-20 ...
ATGAGGAAGATTTTCTGGTACATAATCTATCGATAAAAACTGCTCTGACTTGAAGACACTACGCCTACTTAGTTCATCTTCGATATAATCATGAGTCATAGCAGTCCAAGAGAATTCTTGTTGATGCATCCTTAAAAGCATTTGCGGACTGTACGATTAAAAGTATATTCTGAGGGTAGGTTACCGAAAGTATTGGCGAGCTCCTAACTCAAGATCCATATCATCGTCAATTATGACTCATCGGGGTCATAGCAATCATCACTCGCCACTATCTAGTAGTACTAGTTTACCGATAAACCTGACGAAAAGAGGACACTTACTAGAATTCAGCGAACGATTTATACGATAAGTCGTGTCAGCAGCCGCAGTTAATGTAGTGCCAAGAATTTGCTATGTCAGATAGAGGGAACCATAATTGGCTTCAAGAAGTAATAGTTCAAAGTTTGTTTTCGTTACGGGAGGAGTTCTCTCCGGCATTGGAAAAGGTGTAACAACTGCATCAATTGCAAAACTCTTACAATTCCGAGGATATAGCGTTCGAATAATCAAAATTGATCCATACTTGAACATCGATCCTGGTACCCTTAACCCAATAGAGCATGGAGAAGTATTTGTTACAGATCAAACATGGATGTTTAGTCCCGTAGAAGGATTTGACTTCAGGATATCCGAGATTGACCTTGATTTTGGCACGTATGAACGTTTCACCGGAATGGAAGTTCATCCATCTCAGAATATCACATCCGGGCAAATCTATATGTCAGTTATTCTTGAAGAGCGAAAAGGAGGATTTCTTGGAAGAACCGTTCAGATAATTCCACATGTCACAGACCGGATTAAACAGAGAATTTGGGATGTTATCAATAAGAATCCAATTCCTGATGTACTGCTTGTAGAGATTGGTGGCACAGTTGGAGATATAGAAGCTATGCCATTTCTTGAGGCTGTGCGTCAACTTGTTCGAGAAGTTGGAAGAGATCGAGTTGCAATGGTTCATGTTACTTTGGTTCCATACATGAAATCTGTAGGTGAGTTCAAGACAAAACCTACACAGCACAGTGCAAGAACACTTCAAAGCTTAGGTATTCAACCAGACATTATGATTTGTAGGTCCGAAATGCCTCTATCTAGTGCGGCAAAGGAGAAAATTGCCCTTTTCTGTAATGTTCCCAAGGAACAAGTAATTTCAAACCCTGATATCCCCATAATCTATCAACTTCCCTTATCATTTGAAGAAGAAGGTCTTGGTGAGATCCTTGTAAACCACTTTGCATTAGAATCTAGAACTCCCGATACTGATGCGTGGCGTGAGATTGTTCAATCATTTGAGAATCCAAAAGAAAAAGTAGTAATTGCTATGCCTGGGAAGTATACTACGTTAGGTGATTCTTACAAAAGTATCAATGAAGCGCTCAGTCATGCAGCAGCAGCATGTAGTGCTCAGCTTGAGATAAAATGGATTGAAACCGAAGAACGCGCCACAGAAGAATGTCTCAGCGAAGACCTCTCAGATGTTGATGGTGTGCTACTTACTCCTGGATTTGGAGAACGTGGCGTTGAAGGTATGATTTGCGCCGCCTCAGTTTTACTGGATTCAAAGATACCTCTTTTAGGAATCTGTTTTGGTGCGCAGCTATCAACAGTGGCTTTTGCAAGAAAAGTAATGGAATGGAAAGGCGCCAATACCACCGAAGTTGACCCAGATAGCCTCTATCCTGTTGTAGACCTCATGGATGAACAGAAGCTCACAGATGATAAAGGTGGCACCATGCGACTTGGTGGCCATGAAGTAATAATTGTAAAAGGAACGCGCCTCCATGAGATATATGGAAAAGATAGCGTCCGTGAGCGATTCAGGCATCGTTTCCATCTGATTGAGAGGTATCTCAGTAAAATGGCTGATAAAGGTCTCAAGATATCTGCATATGATACCACTAATCGAATAATCAATGCAATAGAACTCACTGATCATCCATTCTGGATAGGCGTTCAATATCATCCCGAGTTCAAATCACGTCCTGGGGCTCCACACCCACTTTACTTGGAGTTGATAAGAGCTGCTCTGGAATATAAAAAGGTGAGAGTGAAGAACTAGTGGACAAAAATCTCGACAAGCTATTATCACAACTCGTTGAAGAGATAGAACGAATCGAGATTACTAAGAATCAGTTTGGTAAGGTCATGGCACAAATTAAAGGTACAATTAATCTGACCAAGTTCCCAGGAATTGCATCTAGTATAATTGAACCAGATTTTACGAAAAAAATTGAACCTACCAGTCTATCAGGCCTAAGAATCGCAGGCATAGATGGAGGTCTGGTCCGCAGACGTTTCAGGTCGATGGATCTTCTTTTGACAAGAGGTATTGCAGTAATTTTTCAATTCGGGCCTGAGGAAGGTCCCAATGTTGAGTTCTTTCCGGATCCTTTTCCAGAGCCTCAGATTAGACCAATGATGCTAACTCTGGCTGGTGCGGAGTTAGATCAACTTGCATCACTAGAACGAGTGGCTATCGAACTTCGAGTAACTCTTGCAGTTCTCGATGAATTTCATGCAGATCTCATCCTTGTTGATGGTTCTCTTTTTTATCATCCAAGAGACCGCCCTCAAAGTGGTTCTGTTGTTTTTGAGAAATTCCAAGAGGTCCTTGCATTGTATAAGCAGTTGTATAATAAAGCTCGAAAGAAAGGTACTACTCTTGTTGGAATTGTAAAGGACAGCAAATCCTGTAGAGTTACTAATCTCCTTGGAGATATTCTTCCACACATTATCCGAAAACCTACAGTCTTTGAACTGATGCAAGGTATTGATTATCGTTGGCTTTTGAAAATATCAAGAGATTGCGATATCCTTGATACTTATCTGGAAGAGGGCGAGCGCTCCTTCATTTTCAAATACTCATCTGAATTACAGCCCAACTCGGCCTCACTTTCTGAAGATCTTGCTACTTGGGCATCATCAATATGGGTCACATACCTGAAGACCGCCAGAGATGATCTTCCTCTAAGGATAGAAATCCTAACTGATGGAAATCCAGAAGATGTCTGGAAGGTTGATCGAGCACTAGCTACGATACTTCCTCTCTCTTGGCAACACCCAGAATATGGCATTCCAACGCCTATTCTTGAGGCTGATACTAGGGCTAAAATATCGACAAACGAAACACAGCTCATTGTAAATCGACTAATGGCACTTTCAGGCCTCACATACACTTCTCTTGAAAAGAGACGATCCCGAAATCCCTTTGGAGGCGGTTAAATCTTGTCAGAATACGAATCACCAGCTAGGCTTGGAACGGTTGTCAGCACAGATAAAGGCCCCAATGTAATGGAATTTTCTTTTGTGCTAGAAGGTGGCCCGAAGGAGATCATAGCTCGACGGGGAGAATTTGTGTCAGTTGTAACTGATAACGGAATAGTAATTGCTAGGGTGCAAGATTTGCTTCGTACAAATCGGTATTATCAGCATGCTGAAGCCGTTCGAGAATACCAATCACGAGGAGAACCATTACGTACAATATTTCCTACTGATAGATGGCAATATACGATAGCAAAAGTACGAGTACTGGGACTATGGGTTGAGAATCGAACCGCACGACCATACTTTGCGGTATCACCAGGGGCAGTCGTGAGAAGAATTGACGAGGACACTCTGGCTGCATTTCTCAAACTGGATAACAAAGAAGGTCTAAATCTCGGAACCCTTGCTTATCAGAACCTCAAATTCACCCCTTCAATTGACCGATTATTGTCAAAGCATTTAGCCATACTTGCAATGAGTGGAGCTGGAAAATCGTATTTTATTTCAATACTACTCGAAGAACTTTTGTCACGGAAAAAGACACAAGGCCGTCTTTCAGTAGTAGTTATTGATGTTCATGGTGAATACAGCTATCTCAAAGATATCAAACCTGCAGACCTAGGTCTACCTGAAAACGAGTTCGAAGTCGAGCACATAAGAGGGTCTCATATCCAGATTCCTGTTCAATCCCTTGCTGCTGAAGCGATAGGTTCTCTTGTGGCTGATATGAGTTCAATTCAAGTCCGTGATCTCAGACGAGTCATCTCTGAAATGCGTAATTCAATGAAAGATGGATACACGTTATCTGATGTTATCAACCGTGTAAAGGATGACGAAACTATCAGTAAGAACACACGGGAGGCGCTTATTGGTTGGCTAATCAATCTTGAAGACACACGTCTTTTCGGAAAAAGTTCTGTTCCTGAAATTAAAAGTATCGTAAAACCAGGGAAAATCACATTGATTGATCTTAGTGATTTCATCAGTCTGAAGAAGAAACAGATTGTTGTATCTCACATAGCAAACGAGCTTCTCTACCTTAGGAGAAGAAACGAAATTCCTCCAGTATTACTAGTACTTGAGGAAGCCCATCAGTTTTGTCCAGAGAGCCGCCATGAATTAGCTCTACCTAAAAGCCGAATTGAAACCATAGCTAGAGAAGGTAGAAAATTTCAAGCACTTCTATGTCTGATATCACAGAGACCTGTTAAACTATCAACAACAGTTCTTAGCCAATGCAGCAATCAAGCTATTCTACGATGCACTAATCCATATGACTTAGACCATATTGGTAAATCAAGTGAAGGTATCGATCGGTCATCACTGGATGCAATTACCACGCTTGAGATAGGAGAAGCTCTATTCATTGGAGAAACCGTATCCGTTCCAACTTTTGTGAAGATAAGACAACGTAAGTTTGAACCTACTGGTTTATCACCAAGTCTTACTGATGCAGTAAAACGAGCTGATAAATGAAGACCGAACTGCTGGTAATTTCTTTGTAAAAAAGAAAGGATAGCCACTGCAGTATTCAAGAGAGATCAAACCGTTAGGTAAAGACCTCTCTTTTTCTATAATCGATATGACTTCACTCTACAAACTGAGTCATTTGTGCGGGTTCTTCCTGTTTTTCCTTTGTTGATTTAGCGTACCAAGGATTTGCTATTCCAAGTCCTAGAAGAATCATAGTAATCATCAATATAATATCAGGGACATAGAAGAGTGATGTTGACATGAGTGGCACTCTCAAAAGCTGGCTAGCAATCATGAAAATTGAAGTGAGAACTAAGAGGTCACTACGGACCTCTTTCAATCGGCCAGTCTTCCATGTTATAATGAATGTCGCCATCATTGCGAAACTGATGACTAGTAGCGGGGGTATCGTTAAACTCATGATAAGAGCTTCAGATGTTCCCAAAAGTGCAACTGCGAACCAATACATAGCTAAGACAAGTACTATCCTGTTGTGATATTTTTGTTTTGATGGCGCCCAGATTTGAAGCAGAGCTCCTGTTACTGGTACAATTGCACCACCGATTGCAATAGAGCGAAGGCGAAATAGCTCAAGAGATGGCTCTAATACACCGATATTAGGTAACGTCAAGAATAACGCATTAAGAACTTGACATATTCCAGAAATTGCGAAAACCAAAGGGAGATCAGTCATTAATCGAACTTCTTGCTTAAGCCATTTCCAGCCTAGGAATGTACTCATTGCTACAGATACTATAATTGTCAGGATTCCGGATAATATTACGAAGTCTGTACCTACTTGCATTTTTTTACACCACGTATTCTTGTTGTTCCTTATTGTACTCTTTACCAGTTACTCTCAACCAAAAATCGGTCACTTGTTCAAGTTTGGTCTTCCAGAGAATTATACTGAGAGGAATAAATGTCAGGAAGAACATCAGGAGCGTCACCATCATCAGTCCATTATTAGCGAATATGATATCTGGACCTTGAATGACTGGCTCTGGTCCAACCTTGAAACATTCATTCACGAAGTTGACGATTGTATGGACCGCTATTGGTCCAAGAAGAGACCTAGAAGAACTAAATCGCTCATAGTAGATGCCAAAGAATACACCCAATATCATTGTGAAAAAGACAATTGTGGCTACTCCACTAACTGCTTCACCACCCATTGCACCATTGACAAGAGGCCAACCTGCATGCCACAGTCCAAATATTATGGCGGATAGCAGAATTGATGCATTGGAACTTAGGCGTGTCTTTGCTGCGTTCAGTAAGAGACCTCTGAAAAGAGCCTCCTCCATGAATGCGTTTGTCAAGAAAAAGATGAACATGTATCCCAGCAATTCCTCATTGAGAATGTGTAACTGGAGTGGGTATGTTGGGTCAATGAAGACTCCATATATTACAGTTCCACCAATATCGATTCCAATTGCAAAAATAATTCCAATCAGGATTCCTATTGCTACACGGGATTTTATCTTGTCTTTTGATAGGCCGAGAACTGAACCAATCTCTTGGGGGCGGTACTTCCAAAAGAATCCCAGAATGATCAAGAAAGGAAATAGCTTAGAAGGAAAGATGTTCATCCAAGTACTTCCAAGACCTAGCACGAATTGATCCACAATTCTCCAGATTACTGCTATTGTTAGCATGATTCCTGCTATCTTAATGAGACCAGTAGATGTCCATTTTGAAATGTCATTGTGTTCTAATTCAGTTTTTTCTTGAATTTGTGTTGTAACCATATATCTGGCCTCATTTCAATTATGAGCTGCAAAGTGGTCAGTTTCTTTCAATTTAAACACCAATCAAGTATCTACACGAAAGTTCAGACTGTATCATCAATCTTAAAACTGGATAGCAACAGCCCAAAGTTCGGAAGCTACTCGCTTTAGTGGTGAATCTAAATGTCAGATGTCGCAGCAATGAGAGCGTTCAATCGTGAACTAGCATCGATTGTAGGCTCTACAATAGAGGTCGCAATAAAAGATGGAAAGAAGTTCTCTGGTGTTCTCAAAGGAATTGACCAGAATTCATTGAGTATTGTGATAACCGAGGTCGTTGATCTAAAAGATGGATCAAATATACCAAAGATGTTCATCTATGGGGATAGTATTGTTTCGTTCGCCGTAGCTGAAAAAGAAATTAGCCTAGAAGGCCTAGCAAAAGAATTACAGAAGACCTTTCCTCCTGGAGGAGTGGTGTACCATTCTGATTCAGGCTCTGGTGGCGTAGTGGTAGTTATGAATAAAATCCGGATTTCAGCAGAAGGCGTAGACGGCTCTGGACCACTGTTCGAAAGAGTTCGTGATATTGCGCGTCCTTGGCTTGAAGAAAAAGGATTACTATAAAAACCAAGTAAGAAAGAACGGTATTTTATTCCGCCTCATAGTAGTTGACATTAGGAACAAAATTCAAACATCTGACATTAGTTCTCCTTCATTCCCTTAGTACTCTAAAGTATCGCTCCTGTTGGGAGTTCACCGTTGATTGTTTTCTAGACTAACCTGGACATCAAGTCAAGGTCGTCTGCCCAGCAACGGTTCTGGGTCGTGATTTATGAACATCAATAATGTTTCTTGCGGCATTGACATCCGCATGGAGGGAACACCCACAGCTCTCACAGTGGAAATACTCTCCTCCTTTCCTCTCTTCAGTAGATCCCTTTGCCTCCACCCGCACACCTTTCTCTCCGCAGACATGACATTTCTGAGAGGTCCATGCAGGACTCACTGTCCAGACACCACCTCTCTTGTGTCCTAGGAACTGACGCATGTAGACCACTGTATCAAGGACCTTTGACCAAAGATTGGAACTCAATCTCCAAGAGAGAGTTCCCCAACCTGCTTGTGGAGAGTAGTTCTTCAGATTCTCAAAGTACAAAGTTCTAACTCCATGTTCCTCACAGAACCAGACGGTCTGACTAGCTACCTGTCGTGCAATCTCCCTGTCCAGTCTATGGACCTTCCTCCATATCGCGGAGAGGTGTCGATCCTTCTTGAGGAGGTGACCGGGATAGCTCTTCTTAGTATGCTTTCGGCCCCAGTTGTTCCGCATCCTTCGAACTTGGGATGTGAGTCCGCGGGTTTGCTCTCTTAGAAAGTCCCTCTTTGAAATGAGATGGTCAAAGGAAATCATCTCGTCTATAAATCCTCCGTTGCCATCACGAGTGGAAAGTACGATAGGCACTCGGACACCACGGTCAGCTCCTGCTTTCCTTCTATAGGTCCGTGGTCCAAGTTCCTCATCCACCATCTCTCTCGTGGGTGGCTGGAATGGTATCTGTAGGGTCACTCTGTTACCTCTAAGAAGAAGTTTTGGTGGTGCACACCTTCGCTCTTTCCTTAGAATGATAATCCTCTCTTGAAGCTCCTTAATCCTATCAGGATCTTTCTCCTTTCTATTTTTGAGCCGAGTCAGTTTTTGGACGTGATATCAATTTGACCAGAAACACGAAAGTCAAAACGCTAAATGGTAGAATGATATCCGACAGGGGACTGGGATGAATCCCAGGAACCGGAAATAGAGTGTAAATAAAATTTCCAAGATTATTGAACACTAAGAGATATATTTCCGAGATTATCCCGACGAACAATGCCCGCACAAAGGTCGTTTTATTTTGATAATACCTATAGACCATCCAAATGAAGAGATATTTGGGAAAATATCTTTCGAATTCAAGAATTCGATGAAGTGAGATAAATGTGTAGAGTAATGTTCCATCTTCAATTCTTACCTCCCAAGTGATTGAGGTGTAAGTCTGAAAGAACTCATGGTAATTCATGATTGCAGGTGCAACAAATACAACAATAGTCACCATGAGTGTAACAATCATCGGATTTGATAATTGGAATCATGCGCTCCGGCTCTTTTCCTCCTCCACGAGTTTCCCTTAATAGGCATTTTATCCTGAAGTAATACTCTCAGATATTTGTTGCTAAATACATTTCATGCGTTCAGATATCATTGCTCTCCCGGAGAACCACAGAGATTCTGACCCTGAGTGCACCTTGTTCATCAGTCCAATCATTACTGTAAAACCGAAAGGCCCAGTAGTGAAGGCCACCAAGCTCATCAATCCCAGTATAAGCATTGTAGAAGTACTGGGTCCGGTCATCCTCTAGAGTTTTAGTCAGGTGAAGCCTCCATTGATCAGTTTCATTCATATCAAGAAAACTGTTTATTGAACCCCTTCCGAATGCATACTCGAATGTAATTGGACTTGGACACTGTCCCCAATCAATGATATCCATTGGAAATCCAATCCATTGAGTTACATCGGGAGGGGGGTCCTCTGTGATGAATGATCCGTAGAATAACATATCATTTGTGGGTTGAATTTCACGTTCATAGAGTACAGTGAGCACATCGTACTCTCTGTTTGATGTGTATGAGTAACTCCCCACAGGTATGAGCAGACCAAATATCAGGAAACAAACCAACACAGCCTTCCTTCGTGCTTTCAATCGATTTCTAAGTCTAGTTTCATTCATCTGTTCCTGTTCTGTCACAAGAATTGTATCGGATTTATTCAGTAAATGCCTTCGTTGGAGGTTCTCAGTTCCATAGTTCTTTATTGTCCATACTGAGATTAGGGTTAAGATGATGTATATGATTGTTGGTACTATCATGGAATAGATTGAGGTTACTCCACCCCAACTTTGAATGGAGAGTGGGATAATCGCATAGAGCCCAGAGAATACCAAAATCATTGCTCGATAGAAATGAGATGGTCCAAACAGCGACATCTCAGGAAAGAATGCATCAGCGTAAGGCATTCCAAGAAAGAGATTTACCACAAGAAACAGGCTGCAACCTGCTACTGTGGTAATTCTCCAGTCATCAACTATGATTGCAAGTCCAGCAGCTAGTGAACAAAACATGAAAGAAACTATAGGCACAGCAAGAAGTGCTCCGTAGACAAATGCCAGATTGACCTCAGCACCAACTTCTCCAAATTGTGTGAAAGTATTGAATATAATGATAGAACGAAATACGAGATACAGAGCTGTCAATAATAGAAACATAATGAAAGGCCTTACCAGTTGTTGTATCCTATCATAATTTCTAACGAACCGAGATGATAGAAAGAGCCCTGCACCAAAAAAGAACAAGGCTCCAAGAAAAGCAGTACTGGAAATTTGTCCCAAGGATTGTCTTAGGATACTAGCAGAATTCCATCCAAACCCTGATACAGAATAGAGTCCTGGAAGATCAACAACAATTGAAATCGCTAGCCAGAGAATCACCCTAGGAAAGATACCATTGATTCTAAAGGACCACCCTGTATTCACCTGTGCATCTTCCATATCCCAACCACAGGAACACGTACAATACAGCTGGTTTTCAGTCTTTCGTATTACGCCTGAAGGAGTTGACGGGTCCGGTCCCTTATACGAACGTGTGGCTGCTATCGCCGACGATTGGTTAAAGGAACACGGTCTTGCATAGTCTATGATATGAATAACACATGAACTGGAACGATTTCCTCAGGCCAAACTAGTCAGGATAAGATTCACTACTGCATCCAAGGTTTCAAGTCGAGTGCTATCTGATATCCCTTTGCCAAAACTTCACTGGAAACTCGATGATATCTTTCAGGTTCTGACTGAACCCACTCTATCACTTTCATCCTCTTTACCGTATCATCAGGAGGCGCGATTAATGCCACTATCATCGCATCATCAAGAGATCTAGTGGCTGCACGAAATAGCACTGAAACTCTACCTGTTCCGATATAGTGTATAATCTCCTCGCAGAAATCTCCAGCAACTGAAATAGAACCTATATCAACCAATTCAACACTAGGGAGTACAACTCCCATTCAACATCGACCAACAATCGAAAAATTAGTAACCCCACCTCCGGATGATTTTGCGAACGCTTCTGAAATGGTAGATGAGAAGCAGCAACACGAAAACAGTTCTCTTGATGACATCAATCAAGTTATGACAAGTTCAAGTTATACTCTTGAATTGACTTCAGGCGAATACTTACCGGATCTTACAGTTGCTAGAGTTACCAAAAATATTTGGATAGACCACCCTACATCATCCCAGACCACTTGTGATTTAACATTCATTATATCAAATCCGGATGAAAAGTATGCAAGAACCTTCAGGGTCTTCATGGATAGTGTGTCGATTTATAATGAAGCACATAAAACAACACGGCTCGTAGAAACTATCCGAATAACAGTTCCAGACGGATTGCATCAATTCGTTTTTGAAGTTCAGCACGGAGCATATAGTAAAGGTTGGGCTTTAGAGATTGCAGAATTATGGACACTGAATCAACATCAAGAATTGTATACGTCAGCCGATCTTGCTGAGGATAAACTTTTCCCACTCGTCCATATTGCTACAATTGACGAATACGTGTGTAATATTGATGGTTACAATCCAGTTCTTCATCTAGCAGTGGAATCATCGGATCCGTATTCTAGGACGCTTTACGTTGAAGTCAACAGCGTGCAAATCTATACGCGAGTCATATACCACTCTTGGGAAGTCACTCTCGACCTATCATCATATATGTCTATGACCGACATCCACAAAATCACAATCAAAATCAAGCATGGGGCATACAGTCAATGGAATCTCGTATATTTGGGAGTTGAAAGGAGTGTTGCGAAACATGATCCATATCCAATTAGTCTAGGCGTTTCGATGTCGTGGACACCAACAACTGAATATCTGGATGATTTCATACAAGGACTCCGTAATTTTGTCCAGATGCTATGGGCTGCTTCTGAAGAACAAGTGTTGGTAATCCGTATTGACCTTTATTTCAATGAGGTGCTCGATAAGGATAACTACTATACATGGCCTTCGCACACAAACGTGTATGTAGATGAAAGCTATACTGGCTCCCCATATGCATGGATTGGTGCACAGAAATTCGTTTTGCCATACCAGTGGTCCCCGCCTTGGTCTTCCTATTCGGCATATCATGCAATAACACATGAATTTGCTCATGCCTTTTTCTCAGTTGAAGATGAGTACGAGTTAGACCAGTATGGGAATCCACTCCCTGTGGAATGTGGACCATATTTGTGGAGTGGCTACAGTATAATGGACATAGTAGCAATCTGGGATCGACCTGAGTTTTGTGTAAGAACAAACCATGACCCTGACAAAGACACACCCCAAGAACAAATTCATCACGAATCATGCTGGGAGACCATGATGGATGCATACCCACAGATGTATGAACCGTTTCAAACGCGCAGTCCTTTCGCAGGTCTTGTTGCGGGACTATATTGCGTAATAGTTCACCCGTAGTCACAAACACTAGATCAAACTAGATTGATGAACTTGGGGGCTGAGAAAATGATTGCACTCCCATTTATCTAGGTGGACCTTCGTTTCCGTCCAAGCTTCCAGAGTCCAACTATACAAATTAGGGATACTATTGGAAGAATCACGAAGAGAATCCAAAATTGTGAAGTGAGAAGTGGATTCCAGTACATGTAGCCAAATCTAACAGTCATCGGACTTGTTTCATTCCAGTATCCTAACGTGTTGTTGGCGAATATCTTGAACTGAAAGACTCCTCCTCCAGGAGCTGGCCAGGTCAGATTCCCTCTGTACCTCCCGAGGGTTTCGTTTCCTTCTACTAAGACAGTACTTCTGTTTCGCCACTCTTCATCATAATCCCATTTGAAACGAAAGATTACAGAATCAACTCCATGAGAATCATTGACCCAAACTCGCCTCTCGAAGATCTCTTGGGTCTGACCAGTATATGCGCCATCAATGCTTAGATTAGGAACTGGTTCTGGAAACCAAGCAATAGTTGGACCGGTTTCTGAGGAATCAAGACTCAGGATGTTTGTTGCCATGATTGGTTCACAGGATACAAGAAAAGTAGTTAGAGTGAAGTATAGAAACATAATGATGGTTCTCTGCATATTTCTTCTTGATCGCACCCTTACCCACACATCTATCTTGATAGTATTTGATATTCTGTACTTCTACAATAACTCAGTTAAGATTTATGATTATCTGTCTTATTACGTAGATATTGGAAATAATACCACAGGCCATTGTTCTCATCATCACTTCGTACAATTCAAATTCCTAGCACCAGCGATTTTTCTCTCACATTTGGATCTAATTTTGCAGCTTTCTCGAATGTTGTACGAGCTTCAGCATGCTTTCCCTGAAAGTGCAGGGCTCCAGACAGCTCGAATAATGCTCTTGAGTCATCAGGATCAGTTTCCAAGACCTTCTCGAATGCATTAATTGTTTCAGGTAGTTTTCCAGATAACTTGTACACATTACCAAGAGTGTATAGCGTATTAGTATCTCCAGAGTTTATCTCAATTGCCTTTAGAAGTTCCTCTTCAGCCTCAGCAAGATTGAACTGGTTATAGTATATGACTCCAAGATTATGCCATGCACCAAAGTTATTCCCATGACGTTGGATTTCAATGTGAGAAGATCTAAAGCCCTCTGATTGCTGTTTAAACAATGCACTCAACTCCACTGACTTCTAATATTGTTGGGATACTTAAGTTTTCATCCAAGCAAGCTGTGTGCTATGGAACTGAAACGGATTCATGGTCTTTGCATCTTCGTTCTTTTTGATTCGACCTAATCCCCGCATCCGGATTACACCTGAAGGTGTCGACGGTTCAGGCCCTCTCTATGAGCGCGTTGCAGCAATTGCAGACGATTGGCTTAAGGAACATGGCCTTGCGTAATAACTATCTATGAAAACAAATGAAACGGAACTGATTCCCTCAGGTAAAACTAGTCAGTACTAGATTCACTGCTACACCTAACGTTTCAAGTCTAGTGGAAATATAACAAGAGTAGGATAAGTAACTTATTTTCAAATCACAACAGAGGGTGATTCTGGCAACATTTTTCTGAATGAGCGACTAGGAGTTCTGAGATGAGGGTACAAACACCATGACAATTGTGTTGACATACACGGAAGAGGATGGTACACAACAACAGGTTGAGTATGAAGATGATGTTATTGAGATTGATCTCTCTTCTAAGATGATAGCTAGTATTGATCTGACACCTCTAGCTATGCGTACCTGCTTGCAGACTCTCCATCTGTATGAGAATAAGTTCCAGTTGCTAGACCTGACTCCTCTGTCCACCTGTACCAACCTGCATAAATTCCATCTGCATAAGAATCAGATTCAGTTGCTAGATCTGACCCCTCTTACCACCTGTATCAACTTGCGGACTCTCTCTCTGGGTGGGAATCAACTCCAGTCGCTAGACCTCACTCCTCTGTCCACCTGTACCAACCTGCATGAATTCCATCTGTATGAGAATAAGTTCCAGTTGCTAGATCTGACCCCTCTTATCGCCTGTACCAACCTGCGGACTCTCTCTCTGCATGATGATGACCAGCTTCAGTCCAGCTATGTAATATATTCGTGGCTCAGGCAAGAAGATACCAAATACGTCTTATACAACGCCATATACAAACGACCAATCAATACCTACCCGTGGTCCTTCCTGGATAGGATTGCCCAACGATTCGGGTCAGGCCGTCGCGTGCAGCAGGACATCCTCTGTGCCATGGGATGTAGGAACTATGGGTTCATCGACTGCGACTTGGATGACCTCTTTCTCTCCATATCTGCAGACACTCTTATCGAAATGGCTCGGGAGCAGGTGAGAAAGAAACTACTAGAGGAGATAACTAGAATTGTAGATACTAGAGGAGCTACCACGGGTCTCGATGTTGAAGAGTTGAGCGCTCACCATGCTGAGATAGCAAAGAGGATTCAACGGATCATCGAACTTCGAGAAGCAGAGATGCAACGAGTCATTGTCAAAGTGCGAGATACTGAGGTGGACCTACGGGAACTCTGGCTCACCGCCTATGACTATGAAGTCCTGACCGCTCTTGAGCTACACGACTTCACTGACCTCGAAGGTCTTGAAAAGGTCAAAACAGCCTTCTCAGAGTTGGGATTCGAGCTGAAGACTGACGAAACCTCAAGATCAGGGGTAAAGATGAGCGATGAATTGAAACACACTATCTGGTGGATTGCACAGAACAAAGATAGACCTTGGTCTAACTGCTAGGTCTGAGAAGGCGACTAGGTGTTCACTTCCTTTTGCTTACGCTTATGATGAATAGCTCACTGTCATTCTGCCATCCTCAAAGCACTCGTATAACACCAGAAGGAGTCGATGGTTCTGGGCCTCTCTACGAACGTGTAGCCGCAATCGCTGATGATTGGTTGAAGGATCACGGTCTTGCATAACCTATCATTATGAACAACTAATGAAATGGAATGATTTCCTTCGGCTAAACTAGTCAATATGAGATTCATTGCTGCAATATTGAGAATCTGACGGTAGTTTGCTTGAAGATCTTCTAATCGAGAAGTTTCTTCAGACCTAATTCCTCAAGGTTTCTCTTGGAGGGTTGCTCTTTCTTTTTACGACTGGCCAGTGTTCTTTCAAGTGGTTTCAGTCGATCCTCCCAAGTTCCGCGAGATGTTTCAGGAATCTTCCCATAGGCGCGTTCTCGTGCCTGAGTGGAACCGATTGGTGCAGTCTTGGTTCCAATGATACCAAACTCAGCTAATCGTTTAGTAGCAACGGATATTCCAGATTCTTCCTTTGAACGGGGTAATAATTGAGGACTCTTTACACCAGTGAGGATAAGCATAACTCGGAGGACACCACTTAATCGTGGGTCAACTCGTGCACCCCAGATAACATTTGCATCAGGGCTCATTTTATCAGAAACTAGTTCGCCAACCTTATTCGATTCTGCAAGGCTCATGTCTGGTCCACCGGTAATGTGAATCAGAGCTCCAGTAGCACCACTCCATTCAACTTCCAGAAGTGGGCTGTTCAATGCATTTTTGATTGCATCATTTGCTCTATCGGTACCTGTAGCCTCACCCAGACCTACTAAAGCGACTCCACCATTGCAGATGATTGAACGAACATCTGCGTAATCTAGATTGATTAGACTAGGCATTGTTATGGTTTCGGTGATACCTTTGACCATGTTAGCTAGAACTTCATCAGCTACACCAAAGGCCTCCTCTAGCGGAAGGTCAGGAACCAATTCCATCAATTTTTGATTGTCAATAACCACTGCTGTATCCACATTCTCTTGAAGTCTGGCCAAACCTGCCTTAGCTTTGTCTATTCGAGTTCGTTCCAGACTGAATGGCATTGTGACGACACCAACAACAATGGCATCATTCTTCTTTGCAATCTCTGCTACAACAGGAGCACTACCGGTTCCTGTTCCACCACCCATTCCTGCTGCGATAAAGACAAGATCAGCGTCACGCAGTAACTCAGTTATTTGACCTGTAGATTCCTCTGCAGCAGCTTTTCCAACATGAGGATAACCACCTGCACCCAGACCACGAGTGATTCTCTCTCCAATCAGGAGTTTTCTGTGAGCAGTAGTGACTGCGAGATGTTGACGATCAGTGTTAATTGCGATACATTCTGCACCTTGAACTCCAATAGTCATTAGTCTCTTGATCGTGTTATTACCTGCCCCACCACATCCTACAACTACAATTCTAGCCTGGCCAATATCACGAGATGGTGAGGACAATCTCTCAGCTCGATTATGTTCCCGTGCAGAATCGATTAGCGAACCCATTATCCTACTACCTCACTCAATCTCTCGTTCTTACCCATATTCTGGTCCCATAGCTCACGTTTCAAGAGGTCACGGATAGCGATTCGAATTGCTTCGGAACGATTAGGATACAGCCCTTTTTCCACTAATTCCTGTATGTCAGTCACAATCCTATCTGGTAAGTGCACAGCTATGAGACGCATTACTAATCCTCATCACTGTAGAACGAATATTGGGATATGAATGTGGATATTACTGACATACGATTAGGAAAAACAAAAAGAAGAAACGAGAAGAGTTCCCTCTTCTCGAAAATTATTACTTTGTCTTACGACCGGTTCGTCGAGCAGCGATGTTACCGACCTTTCTACCTGGAGGAGCATGTCTACTAACTGTAGTTGGTCTACCAGGAGATTGGTGAGAACCACCACCGTGGGGGTGTGAACATGCATTCATTGCAGCACCACGGACCACAGGCCACTTTCGCGCCGTTCCACGTGTTTTATGCCAGACTGTTCCAGCCTTTAGAAGTGGCTTCTCGGAACGGCCACCACCAGCTACAATACCGATAGTTGCTCTGCATCGTGGACTGAAAGCCTTCTGGCCTCCACTTGGGAGTCTAATCATAGCTTTGGTCTTGTCGATAGAAACAATCGTAGCTGCAAGACCTGATGCTTTAACATATTTGCCGCCGTCACCAGGACTGCCCTCGATGTTATACACTGGAGTACCTTCAGGGATGTATTCAAGCATCAATGTATTGCCATTAGCTAATGTGGCATCTGCACCACATTCGACAACTTGGCCTACAAACGAGCCTTCAGGAGCCACCATATAATGGATCTTCTTTTCACCCTCGAATCTCACTTCAGCCAGAGGAGCTCCTCTACCTGATTCATGCAGAAGATTGGTGATAGTCCCGGTGTAGGTCTTATCTGGAGCCCACTTGGGATGTCTTGCGGGTGCGATCTTCTTGTGGCTTGGGGATCTCCATTGCGTGGTTCCTCGTCCTTTTCGCTGTACAAGGATTTTTCTTCCCATTCATAAGCCTCCTTAGAATATCCCGAGGTTGGTAGCAACCTCTGCGGCACTATGCTCTGGTGCCAGTTTCACGAATGCTTTCTTTCTTCCATCAGGCGTTATCAATGTGTTAACCTTTTCAACAACAACATCGTAAAGGGATTCCACAGCCCATTTGATAGTGTTCTTGTTTGCTTTGCGATCAACATAGAAGATGAGCTTGTTCTGTTCATCAACAGCTTCAAGGCTAGCTTCTGACACTACTGGTCTGAAAATAACTTCATTTGGATCTCTCATGATAGCTCACCTCAGATGAACAAATTCTCCTTTCCCAGCCTATCAATGGCAGTTGTTGTCCAGACCACTAGGCGACCAGCATGTGTTCCAGGAGCTAAGAGCTCCGCATTCAAACCATGGACTTCAGCAATATCCACTCCGGGAAGATTTCTTGCGGCTTTGCTGATTCCGTTATCCGTACCAACAACTATCAATACAGACTTGGGAGTCTTCATCTTACGACCGCGCATCTTTCCTTTCCCAGCTCGAATAGATCGGCCATTACTTGCTCTTTCAAGGTCATCTCCAACACCTAGATCTGTCAAGGTTTCATGGACCTCCTTTGTAGTTGCAAGTGATTCGAGTTTGCTACTCACAATAAGAGGAATATGAGGAACATTATCAACGTGATGTCCTCGTGCCTTTACAAACTCAAGATTTGAGCTTGCGGCAATCGCGGAACGAATCGCGAGTCTGTTCTCATTTTTATTTATTCTCTCAATGAGTACTTTCCGTGCTTCAGGTGGATGTGCCACCCTGCCACCGACAGTACCTGGAGCAAAACCTGCCTTGTTAGCTGCACCAGTGCCACTACCTTTCACTCGAGGCATTCTGGACCTTCCATGACCAGTCTGCCAGCTCTGTGCAGTGTTTCTCTTGCCAGCTAACTCATCAACACCATGTGGTTGACGTCTACGTGATTGTACGGCCAAGACGGCTCTCTTAATCACATCTGGACGATAGGGTGTATCGAACTGAGGTGGTAAATCAACAGATTCCTTACTGGCCTTCCCTTTTAATGTGTAAGTCTTAATTTTTGCCATAGACTGTCATCTCCTACTGCTTTGATGCTGTGCTGATGTAACTCATCTGCACGGGCTCATCCACATGTCCCTTCTTAGGACGAATGGCGAATCTAATTCGAATTGGGCGTTTCACAGCACCAGGAATAGATCCATGAAGCATAATGTAGTCCCCACGGATTACTCCGTAGTTTACAAACCCACCAGAGGGTGTGATTTCTTCACCACGCTCTCCCATCTTCACAACTTTGTTGTTGAAGCTAGTTCGCGTATGAAAACCAGTCTGACCCGGTCTCGGAACTGAATATCTGATATTAGTGGGGGTCCATGGACCGATACATCCTACACCACGCTTTGTTTTTCGTGACTTGTGTTGAAGGATGCGTATTCCCCATCGTCGGACTGGTCCTTGAAATCCATGACCCTTGGTCACAGCAATGCTGTCGATGAGAATGCCTTCATCGAGGATATCCGCAACACGAACATCAGTACCAAGAACACTCTTTGCATATTCAAAGGCTTCTTGGACGTTGGGAGCGCCTACCTTGTATTCCACCACATCAGGCTTTTTCTTCGCAATTCCCGCAAGCCTTGGCTGAGTATGTATGAGCATCCGGATCTCGGCAAACGAGTCGAGCTTCTCCTCGAACTCTTTCAACTTGGTTTCGTAATCGTACTCTTTTGGTACGGGCATTGTCTTCTTCAGGTCTTCTGACATTGTGCCAGCAAGAACTTCGGTTGTCAACTTGAGACCATAAGATGTGGCCTCATACCCGCGTATTGAGAACGGTCTAATCGGTGGTGTGTCAATTATTGTGACGGGAACAACAGTTTCCTGTCCTGCAAATGGACTATTGACATTCCCAACAGTCATAACAGCATGCGTCATGCCAGCTTTGTAACCGATGAAACCTAGTAGTTTTGCAGCTCCGTCTTTATACTCAGGCCAATTCTTGATACGGGGCACGAATTTGGAAGCCCTACCTCGCGGCAAGTAAGCTAGACTGCCACGCCTTGGTGCATTCTTTTTTCTGTGTGCCATTATTATCACCATATTGGTATCCGTATCGAACGGCCGCTAAACTGGGCTATTCGTACTACAGGAGAGCGCCAAGCTGGAGTGTGTTTTTAAGATTTGCCCACTGACCATGAAATCTCTAGAAATGATTTTGTTCAGTTCGAGCTAGTATCTCATTCTGCAGGTCCTTACCAATATTCACAAAGTAATCAGAGTATCCAGCTACTCTAACAATGAGATTCAGATAGTTCTCAGGATGATCTTGAGCATCTCTGAGCGTTTCAGCACTGATAACATTGAACTGAATATGATGCCCACCTAGTTTGAAGTATGTACGTACAAGATCAGCAAGTTTTCGACGCCCATCTTGATCTACAAGAACGTCTGGCATGAATTTCTGGTTTAGAAGCGTGCCTCCTGTCTTGGAATGGTCTATTTTAGATACAGACTTGATAACTGCTGTTGGACCACTCTTGTCAGCACCATGGCTCGGAGAGATTCCATCTGAGAGGGGTGTACCAGCTTTCCTACCATCTGGAGTCGCACCAGTCACCTGTCCAAAGTATACATGGACAGTAGTTGGAAGAAGATTGATTCTATACTCTCCACCTTTAGTGTTAGGACGTCCATCGATTATGTCAAAATAGGCTTCGAAGATTGATTGTGCAATCTCGTCTGCAAAATTATCATCATTTCCATACTTTGGAGTCTTGTTTAACAGGGTCCTCCTCATAACTTCATTGTCTGCAAAATCAGTCTTCATTGCCTCTAGCAGCTCATTCATGGTGAACTTCTGCTTCTCAAAGACATGATACTTGATAGCGGAGAGCGAATCAGTAATAGTTCCCATTCCTACTCCTTGAATGTATGTTGAATTATAACGAGGTCCACCATCGTGGTAATCCTTTCCTCTCTTGATACAATCATCAAAGAGGAGTGACATAAAGGGTGCTGGCATATATTCAGCGTATAATCTCTCAATGATGTTATTTCCCTTGATTTTCAGGTCAATGAAGTGCTTGAGTTGTTCTTTGTAAGCAGAGAAGAGTTCATCAAATGACTTGAATGAAGTCACTTCACCTGTCTTGATTCCAACCTGTTTTCCTGTTTTAGGATCAATACCATTGTGAAGCGTGATTTCCAGTATCTTAGGCCAGTTACAATAACCAGTGAGAATACAGCTTTCTTTTCCAAATGCACTAATTGTTACACAACCACTTGGTCCCCCAACTCTTGCATCTTCAATTGATTTTCCTGCTCTAAGGAACTCTTTGATTATGACATCAGTATTGAACATGGATGGTTGGCCAAATCCTTCCTTGACAACATCGACTGCGCTCATGAGGAACTGGTCAGGATTTTCGGTGCTCATCTGAATACAGACACTGGGTTGAATCAATTTCATCTCATTACAAACTTCCAGAATCATGTAAGAGACCTCATTGACCCCATCAGAGCCATCAATCTGTAACCCTCCCGTATTAATGAGGGCAAAGTCTTGGTATGTGCCACTCTGTTGCTCTGTTATGTCAACTTTGGGAGGTGCGGGTTGATTATTGAATTTTATCCAGAAACATTGGAGGAGTTCCTTTGCGGTCTCCTTCGTAATCGTCTTATCATCGAGTCCCTTCTGATAGAATGGATGAAGATGTTGGTCTAGTCTTCCCGGGTTGAAACTATCCCAGACATTTAACTCGATGATTACACCGAGATGAATGAACCAGTAGGATTGTAGAGCTTCCCAGAAATCTCGTGGAGGTCTAGCAGGAACATGTTCACAGACTTCGGCGATTTTATCGAGTTCCTCTTTGCGCTTTGGGTCTGTTTCTGATTGGGCTAGTTCTCGTGCTTTGTCTGCATGACGATTTGCAAAAGAAATGACTGCATTAGCAGCAATCTCCATAGCTTTGAGTTCTTGTTCTTTTGAATATGCATCAGGGTCATTGTAATAGTCTAGTGACGTGAGATGATTCTGGATATCTTCAATGAGATCTAAGAGACCTCTCTTGTAGATCTTATCATCTAAAATTGCATGTCCGGGTGCTCTCTGCTCCATAAATTCCGTAAAAATTCCAGCGTTAAAAGCAGCCATCCATTCTTCAGACATTGCTTGGAAGACACGCTCTCGCATGGTTCTACCAGTCCAAAAGGGGATTATCTCATCCTCGAAGGTAATCCTAGTTTCATCACTCACCAGGAACGGAGTTCTTTCCCTAGAATTTGCGATATCGAGGTCCTCTATTGTGTGACTACAGAGTTCAGGGTATGTTGGAGTGGCTCTTGGTGCAGATCCTCGTTCACCTACAATTAGTTCGCCATCATTAATTATGATGGTCTTATTCTCCAAGATATGTTTGAATGCAAGAGCTCTAGCAACAGGTGTTGATACATTATCGTCACCACCACTCTGATAGAAATCAGTGAGAAGTTCAGCACGTTCGGTACAAATGTAGGGTTTGGTAGTCACGCTCTGGTTTCTTAGATATTGTACACGATCTGAAAGCATTAGATATTTCTCACCTAATCTCAAAGACTAATCTGAGATTAATTTGATTCAGTACCTTTTGTCTAAAAAGGTCGCGGATGCGCACTGACTATCGTTAATACCCAGATTTAGTAATCTTATCACCAATTGAATTATTCAGAAGACCTAAGCTAATAAGAAGTGCCTCTTCTAATCTAACAGTTGCAGTACCTTGGCCTTCGACTGTATTAATCCAGAAGTCAACATAGTGTTTGATATCCTCTTTCTCATTGGCGCATAAATCGATGATTCCTCGTTCTGGCCCACCAAAAATCGCTAAAACTGATTTTGTGTTTGAGATTGTGGAGATAAGATCATCTTCTAGGTTCTTGAAAGTTGGAGCATTTCTTGAAAAACCAATACGGGTCATACCCTCTGATTGCTTGAGTAGGTCAACTAATCCCCCAATTCTACTCGCTTCATACCCCCAGTACATCTGCACGTCAGACCTTTCAATTGTTTCAAGTGCTATCTTTGGAGAAGTACTAACTACTCTGAAGAGTGTTGGGTCGCGTTCACTTACCAGTTCAGGATGATCGATTAATTTGTCAAATCCAAGGTCAATTTGATTAGGTCGTACTTGCACTCCCCACCTTATAGCTCCTTTTGATAGATTTGATAATGATGACTGTAATGGATGACTTCGAGTTCGCAAGGGCGGAAGTGTACCTGCAAATTGTAGTGAAGGTGATTTAGGGAAAATACGTTTCCGCAAGTATTGAGGAGTATCAAGATAACGCAAAATTCTGACAAGAAGATCTGCATCCCTCATCTTCGAGGGTGGTAAGAAACCAGTCTTGTAAACAAACACCTCTTCAACACGAAATACTGCAAGAGCACGTGCAATCCTACCCGCCTTCGCTGTCTTTTTTCGAAGGTTAGTACTATCGGCTAAGCTAGTATCAGGAAGTGCTATTTTCAGGGTCATTTTCATTACTCCTATAGATCTAGGGTGAACCAGAGAGTTATTTTGTCTGGTTGCTGGTCAATCTTCATGTCAGCATAAGTCATTGCTTTGACTTCAGTTCTTGTATCATGCTTATCAAAGTCTATTGTTTCACCAATTGCTCTACCTTTCAAAACGTATTCCTCTTCATGTTTTGAAATATCATCAACTTCAAACTTTGAATAGAATCTATTTGTGATGTCAATGAGGGCAATAAGATACCCAATCCATTCAACAAGAAGTTCCTCTATATCATATCCACGAGTTTCAATTTCCACAGGTTCGATGGGTGTGACTGTGGACGAGTCTAGTATAACTTCGATTGTAGCAAGTGCAGCTTCTTCGAAAGCAGATTCCAAAGTAGGGGCCCAGCACTCGATGGTTATGTCTGCAGTGTGGTCATGGAATCTAAATCCGCGGTCCATTCACTCAGTCTCCAGAGTCAACCACGACAAGAAGCTTAAAAGGCGTTTCCAACGGTAGCAATCCTAAGCCGAGGTAGCCAAGCCCGGATTACGGCGCTGGTCTTGAAAATCGGAGTGCTTGCACTCCTAGACCAGGTGAACCAGTATCCTCAGGATGCATGAGTTCAAGGAATTCCACATTTTGTGGAGTCGAACAAATCTCATCCTCGGCGCCATCTCTCTTTTCAATTGGGATAATATCCTGATACAATCCATAACAGCGGAAAAAATACCTAATTTCGATTACATTTGCTTGCACAATCATACAAATTCTCTGGGAACCATAGACGCAAGACACAGATAAATGGAGATTTTATCGTTGAGAAATAGGAGAACAATTCCGTGTTACAAACTGCTGTCAATACTGTAGCGATTGGTGGATTCGTAATACTCATTATACTCATTTGCTGCTGTCGATGCTGCCGGAGAAAACCAAAAGCGGTTACACAGGTTAGAGAAGTTCATACTATTGAGAGAATATCTACACCTGAAAGGATTATGGAGAGAGAGAAGATTGTTGAAAGAGTTCTGGTTATTTGTCCATACTGTGGCCACAAGAATCAACAAGGACTCGCAAAATGCGACGAATGCGGTGCAGATATTTGATCATAATTTAGAATTTCAAACGTGGTTTGACTCATTTGATACATTTTCAGCAATTGCTAAGCAAAGATAGAACGAAATGTACCGGCTGATTTTCTTTTGAAGAATAGTGTGCACTGACTCTCATCCTCGGCGCCACTTTATTTTGCCGCAATAGTAGACACAAATCTGTATTCACAATCATATTCTAAACTAATTGGTGCTAATTGATGGAAATTCCTGCCGACTCATGGTACAAATCGATATTCCTTCGGCATTCACAACGGAAGTATTCAGGAGAAATGCCTGATGAGGATGTGACTACAAGAATCGAGAATGTATGTGCTGAATTTACCCCTTTTCTAGGTGTTAGATCTGTTCTTGTACGAGAACCTGCTAATGATGTATTCAAAGGGGCAGTAGGTCAGTATTTTTTCAAAGTCACAGAAGCTCCATACTATATCGCATTCATCGGGAATATGAACACTCCAAATGTCCAAGCGAGCGCAGGGTACATTGGAGAAGGGGTCATTTTGGAATCTACATCCCAAGGGTTAAACACATGTTGGGTTGGTGGTTTCTTCAAACGAGAATCAGTCGAAAAGCAAATAGATCTCAAGGATAATGAGCAGATTTTAGCAATCACACCCGTTGGATACTCTAAGATTGATGGTGATAGGATAGGTAAATCCACAAAAACATACAGACGTAAGGACCTTAATGATCTCGTTATTTCAGACCAAAAAATGGAGGGAGATTGGATTGACTCTGCACTAGAAGCGGCTAGGCTTGCTCCTTCTGCAGCAAACAGACAACCGTGGCGGTTCACAATTAATGGTGACTCAATTACTATATCATCTAACAGTAAGAGGGAAGGTTTTGGAGTTTCAAGACGCCTCGATTGTGGTATTGCCATGTTGCACCTAGAGTTAGGTGCACGTGTAAAGGGTATCAAGGGAAGTTGGGAATTTCTTGATTATCCAGAAGTAGCAAGGTACAGAATCAATTAGATGTTCCAGATTTGTGTCTATAATCATTCTATTCTTCACAATACTCTGTGAATTTCATATGTTTAAACTATCAAGTATCTTCTTCAATAATTACAGTTGCTATTTCCTCTAATGAACTAAGTGGGGCATTTGTAACATCATTTCCAAGATTATCAACAACATGCCACTTCGAATTTTGATCTTGTTCGCTAAATGGCCAATCATCAAGAAGGACCGCCTTAATCGGAGCATCACCTGCTCCTTGAATGAAATAGTCCTTTTGTTTTCCAGCAATTCTTACTGTGCGAGTAATAGTTCCACTATAACCTTCAGACCATTTTGTATAACTTGGAATTCTTACAACCAGATTAGCTGTTGAGGCAATGAATAAAATGGCTGAAATCCAAAACAACCATATGAATTCTGAGTAAGGAATTACAATCCACCCTATTGGGGAGATAAATCCAAACTGAACCATGAGTAACAAAACACCACTCAGCGTGAATGCAATCAAGGATAGGGGACTAATTTTAAATCTCGCCACGAAACTTTCACCTAGAGTTTCTGATTACTACAACTCTATGATATACTTCTCATTTGGAGGAATAAAGTATTTTACTATAATTCGAACACGTGTTCTAATGAAACATAAATATCTCGCAATGACTCAAATTCCGGTTTTCTTGAGAAGATAAGGTCCTTTATCGACAAATCCAAGCCCTCGATAGTATTCCTTCACACCAATCCCACTATTAACTAGCAGTTGTGAAGCATCAAATTCTTCTCTGCCAATATCATATGCCATAGATATCATCTTCTCTCCCAGACCAAGATGTTGCCATGCATCAGGATCCCGTTCGCCAATATCAACTACTGGACCATACACTCTCAATTCACGAATAATGAATGATTTGTTTGTAATCTCAGGTCTATGAGCCTCCTCACTGGGCTTTCTTAGGCGAATAAATCCAAAGAGAATATCCAACTCGGTATCTTCGTAGGAGAGAAATATCTCGGTGCCATCAGCAGCCTCATAGTCGCGGCGAACAAGCTCCATATTTGCAGGATCAACGTCTTGATTTGTACGCATCTGAAAATGACCAATCTCTCTAAATCGAATAGTGGGATTTCGTAGTCCTTCAGCCGCCATTTTTTGATGAACCAGTTCTCGGAGATTACCCTGATTGAGTCCTGCCTCTATCTGATGCAGAGGGATATCACGCTGCATCCTCTGAATTCTTACATATTCAGGCATCTTGTTTACAGCTGATGTAACAACAGAAACTACTTGTTCGTTGGTGAAGGGAGTGTACTTTCCAGCCTTCCACCAATCATACAACTTTGTGTTCTTTACGACAAGGGTAGGATAGATTTTGAGCATATCCGGTCGAAATCGAGGGTCTGAGAAAAGTTGTTCAAAGGTTGCAATGTCACTCTCTGGAGTAGCTCCTGGAAGACCTGGCATCATGTGGTAGCATACTTTGAGACCACCGTCACGGAGCAGTTTAGTTGCTTGTTCTGTAGCTTCGACTCCATGACCTCGCTGAACGGTTTCTAGTATCTCATCATCGAGAGTCTGCACACCTAGTTCTATACGGGTAGCTCCCAAGTTAAGCATTGCATCAATACTTTCTTGAGTGACCCAGTCTGGGCGAGTTTCAAAGGTAAGACCAACATTGCGGACTTCTGCAGTTTCATTGGTTCTCTTTGCTTCTTCAAGAGTCTGACTAATTTTACCATTCATTGCATCAAGACTACCCTTTACGAAGAATTGTTGGTACTCTATAGGTTTCGAGCACCAGTCACCACCCATGACAATCATTTCTACCTTGTTTATACTATGCCCGATTGTTTTTAGTTGTGTTAGTCTACTATCTACCTGCCTGAAAGGATCAAACTCATTCTGAATACCTCTCATGGTAGCAGGTTCATGACCAGTATAGCTCTGAGGGACTCCAAGATCGGGTCCACCTGGACAGTAAGCACATTTTCCATGGGGGCATTTATGAGGGGTCGTCATGGCGGCTACAACTGCCACTCCAGAAATAGTTCTGACAGGGCGTTTCTGAAGAAACGGGCGTAGAATCTCAGCCTCCTCAGGAATGGTAACCTCCAAGATATCCGCATTTGATGGAGTTCGTTCAGCATGATATTTTGCGCAAATCTCGTTCTTAATCTTGTTGACCGTTTTACGACTAAGAAACTCATCTGAATTGAGGAGTGCCTCAACTATCTCTCTGTAGAGCGTATAGTTGTCGGGAGGGTCAACCATGATATCTGAAAATCAGTATGATTCGGTTTAATAGAATGCGGTCTAGCCCGTTTATCTTTCTAGAGTTGTAGTCGGGCTATCAATACTATGAGATTCTACTTCAGTTTCAACAGATTCAGGAATTCTGCCATCAATTATGGTTTCTATACCAAATCTTTTGCAAGCATCTTGCAATGTGGCAATGGCCACCTTTGTCCAACCCGTGATATCAATCTCTCCAGGGCAAGCAACCTCACGGACCATGATGCTGAAGGGTTTGATATGCTCTGCAGTGAGAATCTTTGCAACATAAGAAAGAACAGCCCTTCGATCGTCATTTAGCGAGTGCGCGTACACAAGAATAAGCCGGTCAACAACCTCATTGGTTCCTATTGCTGTTAAAGTGGTCAAAGCAGTCAACCACTCTTCATAATCATCTGATTCTAGAAGGCTTTCACAGTAATCCATCAGTTTTGGATCCTGACGTCTCGCGAGTTCCATAAGTGCTGGTCGTCGAAGGACCAAGTGGACTTTTTCATCAAAAATTAAATCCCACAGCCGCGCACTATCGACGTCTACATGCAAAGGGGTATGGTCTTCACGTAGGGAAGGCCTCGATAGTAGACGCAGCTGTGGTTGGGTCATATAATGCGGTACTGACTCCCACATTTAAGGTCGTCAAACATTTTGGAATTATGCCACTTTTTACCAAAAACTGGGGGTCAATTGGATACCTTTTTATGATAACTTTTCAGAATCACGGGTAAGTCAAGGTGAAATTACAATGCCTGGTTCACACGGTTCACTAACAAAAGCTGGTAAAGTCCGCGAGTCTACTCCAAAGGTAAGAGGTCGTGAGAGGCACTCACCAATTCCTCGAGTACGAAATAAGAGGAACTTCATCAAACGCGTAATAAAAGGACAGACAATTGGAGTCCGTAAGTAAATACGTTTCAGCATTCTTTCTTTATTCCCACCGCATCGCGGTGATATTTTCCGAAATCAGTGAGTTTTGCTAATTGCTCTCCAGTGAATACTGGACCATCTCTACAGACAAGCTGTCCTGTTGGATCCATCGCACAAGTTCCGCAGATACCACATCCGCACTTCATGAACCGTTCAAGAGAAGCTTGGAATCTGATTTTTCCTTGTTTTGCAATTGCATGAAGACCCGCTATCATCATTTCAGGTCCACAAGTGTACATTCTATCGAACTCATTACCATCCAGTATTTTTGCTACAGCATCAGTTGCAAATCCTTGGAATCCCATGGTACCATCATCTGTTGCAATCTCCACATTGAGATTGGGATGGTCGAGATTTTCAAACTCTTCAAGGAAAATCAGTTCTTTTTTTGTCTTTGCAGCATTGACAAGAGTGACTTCTGAGCCTCTAGCCAGAAGATTGTAGACAAGCGGTCTCAGTGGTGCGATTCCGACACCACCACCAACAACTAATGTCCTCCTGCTGTTCGTATTGAATGGATTTCCAAATGGACCTCTGATACCAATCCAATCTCCTTTTGACATTGAAACGAGTGTTTGTGTGGCTTCTCCAATAGATTGTACAGTAATTCCCATCTCAGGATGATTCCAAAAAGAAACACTCATAGGAATTTCATCAACTCCGGGAACCCAGACCATAACGAACTGCCCAGGCTGAAATTCAATCGTATTCTTCAGGGAAAACTGTAATGTCTTTGACCGATGTGTTTCACTGATGACCCTAGATATCTGCACTGAAACTGGATTTCCCATCAATTCATCCATTTTCATGATTTGACCTCCCCTGCAATACCTACAATCTCATTCACGTTCTTTTTGCCTCTCTCCTTGAGGTATGCATTCACACCGTTCTTGATCTTTGTGAAGATATCGATATCTTCCATCACTGCAGTGCCAATCTGAATCGCACTTGCACCAGCTAGATGCATCTCTACTGCATCCTTCCAAGTGGAAACTCCTCCAACTCCTATAATAGGGATTGATAGAGCATTGTGAAGGTCATAGATACATCGGACTGCTATCGGAAAGATTGGTGGGCCTGAGAGTCCTCCAGATCTATTTCCTAGAACCGGGCGTTGTTGAAGGATATCTATTTTCATTGCTCGGACTGTGTTTATTGCTACGATAGCATCTGCTTCTGCTTCTTCAGCGGCTTTTCCTACTGAAACATAGTCGGTCGCATTCGGGGTTAGTTTTGCAAAAACTGGAAGATCAACCACCTTTTTTACAGCTCTTACATACTCACTTGTAATAGTAGGACTGTGTGATATTTGACTAATTTCTGCATGGGGGCAAGAGAGATTCAATTCGATTGCCGCAGGTCCCATGTTGGCACCCTTTTCTGCAACGACAGCAATTTCTTCTGGACTATCACCAAACACACTCATAATCACTGGAGCTTTGGCTTTTCTGAGTATCTGCATCTCTTCTTCAAATGCATCAATTCCGGGATTTGTGAGACCTACTGCGTTCAAGAGGCCTCCATGAGAGGTAGCAAGGACAGGGCCATGGTGGCCTTTTCGAGGATGTAATCCGATAGATTTTGTGACAACTGCATCTGCTCCTGAGTTCAATACCCGAAGCATTATGGACGCGGTTACACCCAAGGCTCCTGATGCTAGCCAATATCCTTGAATCTTCACGTGGTCACCTTATTTTGAGAAGGATAATCTTCAGTAATAAGCTAGTTGGCAAGACTTATCCGCAATACTGTTACTCAACGATTCTATCTAGCATTGGACGGATTCACTATGCCAGTTTATCTCGCACTATCAGCATTCGGAACCTTCGTACTTGATGAGAAGAACGAAGTTGTAGCAAAGCATGTTGTCTATCCAGATGTAGGATTGGCAGTTTCTTGTCTCTTAGCAATAGGAGAAGGTGAGGTAACACCTGTAATCGATGCAATAGCGGCTGAGATTGAGAAACTAGGTGAAAAAGAAGTATTTGTAGAAGAACAGATGCTGGCTCGTGCTTTCACCCGATTTGAAAACCTATCTGTGAATGTTAGTGAGAACAAGATTACAAAATGGTTTAGAGAGAACGAAAACGAATATCTCTCAAAATTAGGGATCTCCAAAAATCTGGAAGAAATCTCCACGTTCCGACGAGATGTCGCTATTAGACTCTCCAAGGCAAAAGTAAGTGCGGCAAGCGAGGAGAAAGACCTACTTGTAAAGAATGCAATCGATGCCATTGATGAGGTTGATAAATCGATTAACGTACTGGTGATGAGACTACGGGAGTGGTATTCAGTTCATCATCCATCACTAAGCAGGCTCGTAGAGGACCAAGATCAGTATGCTAGAATTCTCAAAGGAACTAGTGGTAGAGAGAGTATGACGCCAGATTTGCTTGTGTCCGCAGGTGTTCCTGAATCCACGATAGAATTAGTCATGAATGCCATTCCCGGGGATATAGGAGCGGAACTCCGAGATATTGATCTGAACATCATCAAAGTTCTTGCTATTTCTGTTGATAACATGTACAATACTCGAAAAGAACTCGAAGATTATGTTTCTACAGTAATGGAAGAAATATCACCAAATGTTACTGCACTAGTAGGACCACTTGTTGGAGCGCGCCTGATTAGCCTAGCAGGTTCTCTCTTAGACTTGGCCCGCAAGCCATCAAGTACTGTTCAAGTGTTTGGAGCTGAGAAAGCACTATTCAGGGCTATCAAGACAGGGGCGGATCCTCCAAAACATGGAATCATTTATCGTGTTTCAGAAATTAATTCGGCGCCTTACTGGCAGAGAGGAAAGATTGCTCGAGCATTAGCTGGGAAATTATCGATAGCGGCTCGAATAGATGCATATTCAGATAGGAACATCGGAGCATCACTCAGAGAAGATTTCTTGGAACGTGTAGAGGAGATAAAGAAACAAAATCCAAATGCACCTCCGCCTAAGCCACCTAAACCTAAACCAGTAGAGCGGAAAAGACAACAACGACGAGACTATCCACCAAAGAGAGATCACAACCGTGATAATAGTAGACGAGGAGGAGGAAGAAGATAATGGCACAGGTTGAACGTTACAAATTCTCCGGATTATATACGGTCACTGATAGAGATCAGCAATCAATAGCCACTAAATCGCTTGTACCTGGAATTAGTGTATATGGTGAGAAGTTGATTAAAATCGGAGATGATGAATTTCGTCTGTGGTCTCCAAGAAGGTCCAAGCTCGCTGCTGCAATCAAGAGAGGATTGACAGAAATGCCAATCCAACCAGGCTCAAAGGTTCTGTATCTGGGTGCTGCATCAGGTACTACAATAAGTCACTGTTCAGATATTATTGGACCAAGTGGTGTGGTCTATGGAGTAGAATTCTCTCAAAGAACTGTGAGAGATTTAATTCAGCTTGCTGCTGCTCGACCTAATATACTTCCAATTCTAGATGATGCTAGACATCCTACTCGGTATGCTCCACTCGTTTCTGGACCCATAGAAGTGGTCTATCAAGATGTAGCTCAACCGGGTCAAGCTAGTATTCTATACGAGAATCTGAAGGCCTTCTGTTCATTTGGTGCGTGGGGTATGTTAGCAATAAAAGCACGAAGCATTGATTCTACAGGAAGTCTTGATGAAATATATAGTAGAGAAATAGCGTTGCTTGACAATAAAGGTCTAGAGATAGTTGAAAATATCAATCTCGATCCCTTGGAAAAAGATCACAGATTCATTGTTTGCCGAGTAACGGAGGATATGACTTGAACTCCAAAATGGATAAGCTTCTGGAACATGAAATAGACACACTCAATGATCATTTACCACGAGCTAGAATTCGTCTTGTAGACCTTCTCAAAGAGGAAAATCCACATTTTGTCACGCGTTGTGGTGATAAATCTGTTTTCAAGGTAGAAGAACTTGAGTGGTTAAGCAAAGAGGTTCCTAAGAAATTACATGAATCCATCAGGCTCCCAATTGTTATTCTAAGAAGACTTGATCAGGGACATGGGATTCATTCGGTATCCGGAAACAAGACTGAGTTATTCATGATTCATAAAATTCTAGGATATGATAACCTAGCATGGGAAAATTTTTCTATATGGATACCGGTTGAACATCTTGCAAGGCCCCAAGTTCAAATCATTAGGAAAAAGTTGCCCTCTACAACGACTCTTGGAATTGCCTTTACTATCTCAAGAGATTCAATCAAAAGTGATTCTTTGAAGAGTTAATTTACAATATTTCACTATTAGATATGCTGAAAAGGGTTCATCACTGATTAAATGATGGTTGAAGAGATTGACAAAAGCAAGAACTCAGCTCGCACAAGAAATCATCTCACAATTAGATGAGGCTGGGTTTAGCTTATCTACACAATGTGATGTGAGACCTAGCTGTTTTGATTTGGTTGCTCGAAAAGGAGAACAACTTCTCCTCGTTAAAGTACTATCCAATATTGACGCCCTAACAAAGGAAGATGCGGATGCGCTCCAACTTGTAGCACATTTCTTCAATGCTACTCCATTGATTGTTGGAGACAAGACAAGAAAAGGAGAACTTGATACAGGTGTTGTCTACAAGAGACACGGTGTTTCTACCATTGCACCTCGAAGTTTTCAGAGCATGATTGTTGAAGATAAGATGCCTCGAGAATTCGCACAGAGAGGTGGTAGACTGGTTGCTATTGATGGGACAAAACTACGTGAAGCAAGACTAGAGCAACAGAGGACTACCGGTGATCTTGCAGATTGCATCCAAGTATCAGCAAGAGCCATTCTAGCATATGAAAAGAATGAGATGGATGTCAGTATTGATGTTGCTGAGCGTCTAGAGAAAGTACTTGAAACTGATTTGATGATACCCATCAATCTTCTTCAAGAACGTGCAGAACTTCCAACAATGCAACATGGAACTCCAACAGAAGTTCTAGAAATACGAGTCAATGAGTTTTTTGCTCGACTAGGGATGAAAGTGCTTTGGACTGAACGTGCTCCATTCCATGTAGCTGCAAAAGAAGAAGGTCCACCCTTAATCTCAGGTGTTGGATCAATTAAGAGTTGGAGTCTGAAAAAACGCATCGAGATTCTCAAGAGTGTATCCAAAGTTGCAGAGTCTGATGCTGTAATTATCGTAGAAGAAGGACAGAGTGAAGAAAGCGTAGCTAACCTCCCTGTCATCAGGCAACTTGAATTAGATGAGATTGATAAACCACGAGAGCTCAAGAAGATAATTGAGGAACGATCTGGAAATTAGTTTAGTACGAGCTTAATTTTGTCTGGGTATTGAATTCCTCCTCAATAATCCTCCTCACAGATTCCCAGCTTTTGCGAATGATTGAAGGCAATTTCTCCCCATCTCTGACTAGATCTCTTACGAATTTGATTGTTTTCGGATCATTCGGATAGCCAGAACCAAAATCACCATATTTCACATGGAGCTTCTCGATTGAGAGGTCTCTTTCCACTTTTGCAATGATGGATGCTGCAGAAACGATGGGATACTTTGCATCTGCTTTGTGTTCTGATACTATCTTCACACCTTTCGAAGCAATGCCGCTCAGTTCACCTATCTTTGACCCGAATCGTTCTGCTATCACATCTGCTGCATCAAGATAAATCTCTTCTGGGTTCAATGCTTTGGCAATAGAAGCAAACTCAGTGACTTCAATCTCATTCAGGGTTGTCCGTTTCCTTAATCGGTCGATGTCAGTCGCAGAAACAGTTCGAATCTCAATCTTTGAAGTAATCTTCTCTATCTGCTTCTTTAGTACTAGACGACGTTTGTGGGTAAGTGTTTTCGAGTCCTTAGCTCCAATCTCAACCAATTCATGAAGCTTATCTGAATCAACAAGTATCCCACATATCACCATTGGACCAATCATTGGCCCTCGACCAGCCTCATCCACACCTGCAATACCTCGAAGTTTGGTCATACTTTGTTGGGAACTATGTGACCTTATTATAACTACGGATGAAAGGAAGAATGTTGAGAAAAATTGGTGGGGACGGGGAGATTTGAACTCCCGATCGACGAGTGTCTTCGGTGACAACGGTCAGATTTTGACCCCGTGTCTTCAAGGCTCGAAATGAGCCCAGATCTGGAGCCCGTTACCATACCGGAAAACCCACCCAACTCGGAACGAGTTAGGATCTAGGCCACGTCCCCATGGCTGAGAGTGAAACAGAGGAGTTGAGTTAAGAAGTTTTTGTTAATTGTATCAAGAACCCGGTGGATGCATTTTCACGAATTTCAGTCTGTTATAGTATGATTTGTAATTCTTAGTGCCTAATAAATAACCCAGCAATTCATTAACAATTTTCCTCACTCTTGCAGGAATTTGACGATTGTAACCTACGTATTTGTCACTCTCTTAGAGAATGTGACCTCGTAGATGGCTACACCATCATTAGGTGAGTGTGATAAAAGAATGCGACCTAGCGGCGAACCAAGTGATAATGAACCATGGTGAACTCTATTTTTTCAGATTCATGTGGTAATCGTCTCTTTTCTAGAGACGGTTCCATCTATTTTTAGTGAAATTTACTTTCAAAACAAGAGTTCTCATTGTGAATGTAATCCAAAAATGGATTAATATACCTCTAACTGAAGTACTCATCAGGTGCCTCTTTGAATGGGTTTCTCTAATACACTCCCTGTTAAAGTTTGGATATCATCAGAAGAGTGTGAAATTGGAGATCTTGAGTTTCGTCTTGATGATGTGATTGTATCATTGCATTCAGGAAAGATACTCTCAGGTAGCAGATCTGATAAAACCATTTTTTATGAGATTGAAACTGTAGTATCCCTTGATGAGAAAGGACAAAGTGTAGCTAAACCTCTTAATACAAGATATAGAGTGCTTCTAAAGCCAAATCAAATTATTCAACATCCGTACACCGACAAAGGAGTGCAATTCTTAGAAGATATTTTTCCTCCTTCAACTGCAGGATTTTATGGAAGACTACAAGCTGGCAAAGAGAATGCACTCTACACTATTCAGGGAATAAAAGGTAGTGAGCAATTCTTACTCTTCATTAGTAATCCTCTGACAGGTCAAATATATGAAATGAATGTGATTCAACCATATGAAGCTGAATCACTTTCTATGGTGGAAGATTATAGGATTAGACAAGCCCTCTTCATGGAAGCAGCAAAGAATCGAGCAAAATCGATGGATGATATATTAGGTATCTTAGATAAACCCGCACCATCTTGGCCGAAACTAACGAAACTGCTTAGAGATGTATCAGTACCCAACCTGAAACTAGGAAAAACAATGAGAGACACACTAACCGAGTTAGTTCCATCAACATTCCCAGAACCTATTCGGAACGAACTCATGGCTTTTCTTGCATATGTAATAGAAGGGAAAATTCCCAAGGAAGATCCTTTAACATACTCATACCAGTTCTCTTCAACAACGGTATTAGAAACGTTACTGCTTGGACACTTAATGCATCTGATAGATGGAACTGATTGGCCATCTTATGTCAAGTTGATGACACTGGCTGAAAGAGGGCAGCTCGATTTTCCAAAACGAGCTGTTTCCGATTCGATTAAGGATTATCCGTGGTTGCTTTTTAGTCAAAAGTGTGCAGAACATTTCCCTAACTGGCAACAAATCGTGATCAACACTGCTCAGACTTTGAATAATACAAATAAAGTGGTACTTAGTTTGCCAACAACAAGAACAAATGCTAAAAGAACAAGAAAGGCATGGAAACAGAGATTTGCGGAAATGATGCATGGGCTCCGTGTATATGGACACATTAGTCCCTCATCGCTAGGATTAGCAGAGCTCATTTACCTTGGAGCAGCCTATAGATGGTCTCACAGACATATGAAATTCATAGCTCGTTTGGGAAGTATTGGAGAAAATACTCCACATATGCAGGTAATGCTTGTACCTATCTCTGTAGTTGAACAAATTAAGCGTGCACTTCCAAGTATAACGCATGTAGCTTGGTCTGCCCGAGCATCAAATCTAAATCTGTATGATGCTAGACTAGGAAAATGGAATATTCTACCAGAAAAGTTAGTTGATTCATTAGAGAAGAGGGAATCTATCAGAAATCTAAGGAAGCAATATGGCGGAAACCCTGCATCTGAAATCTATCACCTTACAACAGAAGAAGTGAAAGTTATCGATTTAGTTGCCGAGGGAGTAGAATTATCATTTTTAGAAATACCCGAATTCCTTTCAAACTGGGGATGCAGTGAAAGAAAGGGACGTCAATTGATATCAAATCTCACTAAGCGAAACATCATGAAATTGACATACGAGGTGTCTGATAGAAGCTTGGTGTCAATATCAATAATTGCTCATGGAAGAAGTGAAAAAGTGTATTCTCTTGTTTCTAGTTTTATGAAAAACACACCTACAGCGTATGCAAGATTGGATGATACGGGTGAGAATGCAATAATACTCTCTAGGCTTCCTGAAGAATCTGTGTATACTATTGCGTCCCAACTGACCTCTAAAGGAATCGAACACGATGTCAATATCCGTTGTATGCGACCTACCACCTTTCGAAGATATACATCAAATCTCTACCAGCGTCTCTTGAAAGATGATGGAACCTGGGATGATGATGTCAGCGCGTTTCTCTCCCAGGCTCGGTCTAAGAAAAAAGAGCTGTCGGAGAGTAATGCTTAAAACCAAACATGAAAAACCAACATCTTGATGGCGGCCATAGTGCTGAGGGTACACCTGATCTCGGCCGAACTCAGAAGTTAAGCCTCAGAACGTCATGTGGAAATGTGCGGTGCGCGAGCCCGTGACAAGCCCATGAGCTGCCACATTCTTCTTCTTCATATTAGTTCAGTAATACGAAAATGTAGAGATAGAAGCCATTAAAAGAATACGAACGGCAATCGGATTTGATTTACATGCAGCTAGGAGCAACAGACCCACTTAGTGGGATTATCCAGATCGCATTCTTCGCCTTTATGATGATATTTATGCTATATGGAGCAAAACTCCAGATATGGCAATATCTGAAACAGATAGAGGTAGGACTACATGAGATGAAGCGAATGTTTGTCGAGTCACGACAAACCGCAATTGAAACCTTCAAGGAATATGGACATTCAGAGGAAGAAGTTGCCAAGGAACTAGACCAATTCATGGACTATTTCACAATCATGCCAGTAGATCTTGACCCAGCTGGAATTTTGAAGCGACTTGACCATCTTCTCGATGTACGCAGGGATAGATTCCAAGAGTTTGTTGCAGAGCTTGCTCCCGATTCAAGCGAGAGCATGAACCAGAATCTTGAGAACACAATTGAAGTGACTCAGGTTCTAGGGCTCATCTATCGAGTTGTCAGACACTTCTACATTCTTGGAAAGAAGACTGGTAGCCAAATCATGATTATGCAGATTCATATGCAGATGCCTGACCTCCTGAGACTAGCTAAGGCTTACTTTGATGCCATTGGTGCATTCTCGGAAGGTAAACCAATCGGGGATGGTGTTGGTCCATTAGTCATCACCAAGTTCGCTCGAGAGTTTGGTGCAACCCCTGAGAGCTACAACCAAGAAATCTCAAGAGAAGTCGGATATTACGTTGTAGAGGCCGAAGGACGTACAGTCTATGCACTACGAGCTACTGGTCCTGGTGGAACAGTTGGAAAACCAGGATTTGGCGTGAAGAATCTCATGGACAAGTATGGTAGTAAAATCTCAAGAATCATCACTATTGATGCTGCACTCAAGTTGGAAGGGGAATCTCTTGGAAGAGTTGCCGAAGGTACTGGTGCTGCAATTGGAGACCCAGGTCCAGAGAAACATGCTATGGAACAGACTGCAACTGAACATGGAATCGGAATAGAGGCCATTGTTGTAAAAGAGGATGAAGCAGCTGCGGTAGGTGTGATGGACAAGAAGATTCTCGATGCAGTCCCCGAAGTGATTGAACGTATAAAGACTGTAATCCAAAAGAGAACAAAACCGGGTGATAGTATCATCTTGGCAGGAATTGGAAACACAATCGGAATTGGACTATGAGGTGAAAAGAAGTGGGATTAATATCAAAACTTATTGGAATTGCATTAGCTGTAGTTGGGTTCATACTACTATTCTTCGGAATGAATGATCTCTCAATAATGTCCTATGTGTATTCGATTTTGGGTCTAATTGTCATGTCATTTGGATTTGCGTTATTGACTGCAGGTAGACCTAAAGAAGAGAAACTTCCACCTCCGACAGTGACAGAAATCAGATGCAATGAATGTGATTTCAAGGAGATTCGTGATTTCAAGAAAGGAGATTATGTTCTCAAATCTGTCGAAGATGCATGCCCCAAATGTCAGAACGGAATGACCATCGAGGGTGTATACATCATTCGTGAAGAACCTAAGGAAACCTATAATGTCTAAGATCGTTCAGTTAATACAACTGGACCATCTTCTGAGATGAAGACCGTGTGCTCGGCCTGACTAACGGGTCGGGCTTTCTTCTCTATCTGCATTGGAAAACCGCGAATCACTTTTTCTTTTATGAGCTCTCTTATTTCGCTAACAATATCAATATCCTTGCTAGCTGTACCAATCCATCGAGAAGCAAAGGGGAGAGGACCATATTGTTTACGTAAATATTTTCTCAGTTTTTCAGTTGTTCCTTCTAGTGTCTTCTCCAAACCTGTGTTAGCAAAAATATAGACAAAATCACTATCAATTACTGTTCCTATACCACTAGTAGCAAAGGGCTCAATTGCATAGTATTCTCCAATCTCAACTGCTGGAGTTCCTCGTTTCTTGACATTGGGAACTTGTTTTCCAGCATGTAGATTATAGCGTTTGAGATTGTGACCCGATAGGTTAGAGATTGGCCGAAGGCCATACTCGTTGATAACACTCTCAATAGTTGCACCGATGCTACCTAGGGTAATACCCGGAGTGATAGCTGAAATGGCTTCTGAAAGTGCATCTTCTGTGGCTGCGACAAATCCTTCAAGAGTTCCGTCAATATCGACAGTCAATGCTGTATCAGCTATATAGCCATCTACGTGAACACCACAATCCAGTTTAACAAGTCCAAATTCAGGGATCTCGCTCTTGTCACCTTTCGGAGATGTACTATGTGCAGCAATATGGTTGATTGAAACATTGAAGGGAAAAGCAGGAATTCCTCCATATTCCCTGATTTTTTTCTCAGCTGTTGAACAGATTTTGATAATTCTGTTTTTTGGTTCAATCATTTCACTGATTTCTTTGAGTATTTTAGCGGCTATTTTGCCGGATTTGATAGCTGCAGGATTGGGACTGGCGACCACAGTATCACCTAACATGAGATGAATCTAAGGCGCTCTTAAGCGGTTCCATATCCGCTATACCACTTCATTCTCACGACGGGTGGAAACAATAGCTCCTTCTGGACCAACAAATATACTATGTTCAAACTGAGAAACCATACCATCCTTTCCCTCATATAGGACTTGGTAACCATGAATGACTCCTGCACGTTGTAAAGCCTTTATAGCTACACCGACATCAACACCAGTGATTTTACCATGTAACCAGCGTCCAGCCCATGGGAGGGTCTTGAACATTTGTCTGGCAGCATTTCGGGCTCTGAGTGAATCTCGGTCTAATTTTTTCTTATTCTTCATATCGTTTGAAAATATGTATGAGTACGGACCATTCTTGATTGTACCATTGCCATCAGTTGCAAACGGTTCTATCGCATATGTTTCACCCAAGTTCATCGTTGAAGAAATCTTCATTCCAACATTGGGGACATTTTTCCCTGCATGAAGATTCCAAGGTTTTAGCTGATGCCCTGAGAGTTGATGTATTGGTTTCAAACCTTGTTTTTTAATCGCTTGTTCGATTGACTTACCAACTTCTCCTAATCGAACATTGGGTCGAACTGTTTCTATTGCGGCCTCAAGAGCATCTTTGGCAGCCGCGATGAATTTCTCATATGACCCATCTAAATCAACGGTAATTGCAGTATCTGAGATGTGCCCATTAACATGCGCTCCAACATCAATTTTAACAAGTCCCTTATCGGGGAAGATTTTCGTATCACCGTATGGGCTTGTATAGTGTGCAGCCTCATTGTTTATCGAAACGTTACAAGGAAAGGCAATACCGCTCGCTCCAAACTCCATTATTTTCTCTTCAGCAAGACTACATATTTTGAGCACTTTTACACCAGGTCTTACCTCACCTTCAATCAGACTGAGAACTTTTCCAGCAATTTTGCCTGCTTTCATAAAATCTGGATGAGGTTTGGTTGTCATCTTCAATCACTACTTACTGGGTCTGCCTGATGCTGTATTTAAGTTTCAGATTGGTCCTTTCTGTGTCGAAACATAGAAGTGATAGTTTTGTTGAGAGTATTTGCTAGGAGACTATAGACAATGAAAGTCACATACTTAGGTCATGCTTCATTCAAAGTGGAATCAGATGGAAAAACAGTCTATGTAGACCCATGGCTTAATGGTCCTACTTCACCTATCAAAGTGAAAGATGTAGGTAAAGCCGATATAGTGCTTGTAACGCATGATCATGCAGATCATGGGTATCAAGAGGCTATTGAGATATGCAAAAAGACTGGAGCATATTTCATTGCAATCAACGAACTTGCAATTCAAGCAAGAGATGATGAAGGGCTTGAAAATGTTCACACTCTGAACATTGGAGGAAGTGTTAATGTCGGAGGGGTTGATGTTACACTTGTGCAGGCATTTCATTCATGTGAAACTGGTGCACCGACTGGGTTTATTGTCAAGTTTCCCAGTGATTCATTCTACCATGCAGGAGATACAGGTCTCTTTGCTACTATGAAATTATTTGGGGAATTATATGATATTGATGTCTTTATGACTCCAATTGGTGGATATTACACAGCAGATATACATCAAGCAGCACTTGCAACGAAGCTGGTGAAACCAAAAGTGGCTATCCCGATGCATTACAATACATTTCCAGAGATTCAAGCAGACCCAGAGAAATTCAGAGATGCTGTCAGTGAAACTGCACCGGATGTAAAAGTTGAGATACTCGTTCCTGGCCTTTCAAAAGATCTGGAATTCTGAATTCGTGGAAACGATGAGAGATAGAGGCCAGTATCTGTAACCCTTCACACTAACTCCCAGCATCACAGCATCGGAAATGCATCCGGCTCCACTGAGCTGTCTCGTGTCGGGACTAATGATACTGACCGACCTGACAATGTACGACACCGGGGTGACCCCCATTTCATCTGTAGGATAAACATCCCCATCATAAGAGTCCGTTGTGGTTCGCCCTTTTGGTATTTGCCAGGTGTGCGTCTTAGATGTAACTCCAAGACATAGTAATCAAGGATTGAATTGTTATTAGCATTCCCACATGGCGCGAATTGATATGAATCCTTCAAATGGGCGTATATATCATCGGTCATGTTTTATGGTAGTAACGGCAGCTTCAAATACGCTCGGGAAAGAGCCGAGCTTGTATAGCACTACTGATACAAATTCAGTCGTGTTTTGCAAATCATCAAATCATCATATCACATGCGCCATGGGTTCCATCGGCTCACAATAGTATTCGAGTCAGAAAGCGAACTCGCGCAAGTCTTAGGACTATTATCATTCACAGGATCATCACATCACGGTTATCATATCACAGTTCCAGACTCGGAATAGAATGAAAGGCGAGGTAGACTGATTCAAACAGTCATGAGGCATAGGCCCTAAGTCTAGTAAGACGCAGGTTTGTTACTGCTCGGTCGGATGACGAGGACCCCTGGTAGTACAGCACAGGAGACGTGCATAAAAATAGGAACAGATTTCGACCAGAGCACAGCTAAATACGTAATTAGAGCTAGAATTGAGATAGATGGCGTGGTCGACAAACCAGACATTGTAGGAGCAGTCTTTGGACAGACAGAAGGACTGCTTGGGGAAGACCTAGATTTACGGGAACTTCAACGAACGGGACGTATTGGAAGAATCCAGATTGCGATTAGAACAAAGGGTGGGAACAGCACAGGAGAAGTTGTTATTCCTGTTTCACTGAATAAAACTGCCACTGCGATACTTGCAGCAGCTTTGGAAACCGTTGATAGGGTTGGCCCATGCACTGCTAAGGTAATTCTCGAGAAACTTGAAGATATTCGAGGAGCTAAGAGAAGAAAGGTTGTAAGCAGGGCGATTAGTATTCTAAAGGGCTGGGAAGAAGATATTGCCCCTGGGACGGACGAAATAACCACTGCCGTCACAAAAGGTCGCAAGGTTACCATAGCAAAATACGGACCTGATAACCTTCCAGCTGGACCAGAAATGGTCGGAAGCAAGGAGATAATCATAGTCGAAGGTCGTGCAGATGTCATCAATCTCATGAAATGTGGAATAACGAATACAGTCGCCGTTGAGGGCACTCATATTCCAAAATCCATTGTGGATCTTACAAAGAAAAGAGGGAAGAAGGTCATAGCATTCCTTGACGGGGACAGAGGTGGAGACCTTATTCTTCGAGAATTAATGCAAGTGGCTACAGTTCACTATATTGCAAGAGCTCCAAAAGGAAAGGAAGTTGAAGAGCTTACACTGCGTGAGGTAACTAAAGCGCTTCAAACACAAGTTCCTGCGGAACAAGCACTGGCATTAGTCAAACCAAGAAAAACTTCCTCTAGTAAGAAGCAACATGCCACAAAGCGGGAAGCTCCAACCAGAGAATCTCGACCCCGTCGAGAGAGCAAGAGATCTGATGATTTTCCATCAAGAAGAGATTCATCAGCTCCTACTAGCACACGTAAACCTACACGAAGACAGTCAGTAGCTGTTGATGAGGTGTTTGTTTCCAAGATTGGGGATATCAAAGAAGCCTTCAAGGCGGTTCTCTTCGACGCAGACAAGAAAATCATTGTTGAGTGTGGAGTAGCGGAACTTGCAAAGAAACTTGAGGAACAGGAAATAGTTCCAACAGTTGTATTTGATGGAGTCATCACGCAACGCTTAGTGGACATCGCTATCAAAAAGAAGACCGAACTTCTCATAGGAGCAGCAGTAGCAGATATTGATGCCAAACATGACGGGCTCAAGATTGTTACCTTTGATGATGTAGGTCAATGAATAATAATGAATGCAGATTCAGAATAGTTCATTAAGGGATATGAAACGGCGAAGCTTGCTGGAGAATTGTATAGGACAGTAAATGCCCTATCAAATTCCTGTTCATTATAGAGATGATACTAATGGGAAACTCAACATTTGAAGCAAAGCTACAAAAAACTGGAACACCAAAGATACACTCAATCACTCTTGGAGGTCATCAGAGCACAACAGTCTGTCCTCCACCAATGATTGCTGGACAACCTGGATCAACAAGCCCTCATCATCTATTCCTCGCTTCAATAGGAGCATGTGTAAATCTTGTATTTGAAATTGCTCTTGAGAAAGCACGAGTTGAAGTCTTTGCCTTGGATTCAAGTATTACTGGTGATTATGAAACAGATGAGTCAACTGGAACTAGTAGATTCGAATCTATCAAAGTGATCACAAATGTAACAGTACCAAACGGTACCAATGAAGATAAAATTCAAAGACTTTTCGAGGTCGCTCATAAGAATTGCCCCATCGGTAACTGTTTGGTTGGTTCTTGTGTCAAATTAATAACAGAACTGAATATCAATTACAAATAGAACAATTTTCTAACTACTTCTCTGAAGTGTGGAGCTCCGCTGGAGCTCACACATTCTATTTTCTAATTTTTGTCAAGTAATACTCACAATTATCTCGTTGCGTCAAGAAAGCATGAGATGGAGCATACGCGAGGCTCTTGACCGTGACAACACTTCTAGATAGTCTGGAAACAACTGAGCAGATACCCACTTCTAAAAATCCTTTCCAGAGAATAATAGGTCAAGAGCATGCTGTAACCATTGTCCAATCTGCTGTAAAACAACGAAGGCATGTCCTTCTCTGTGGAGTGCCCGGAATTGGAAAATCCATGCTTGCAAAGGCTGCATATTCTCTTTTAGACCCACCAGCCCAGGAAATTAGACTCAAACATAACAAAGCACAACCTGATCGACCCATCGTTGTTGTTTCTCATTTTAGTAATGAACATATACCCAAGGAAACAAAATCTGCACCTGGAGATGTATTCTATTCAACTCCAGATAGACTACCCATAGATATTGCAATCAAGATGGGGTATAGATGTTCAAGATGTAGTAGTCTTTCATTACCATCAGAACCAATCTGTACTACTTGCGGAACTGATAAGCGGTGTGATTGGTCTGATAGTGATTCGTATCATGGTCTCTTTAGAATGTTGGATGTAGTGAGCGAACCAGCTCTCAAAACTGTGACCGAACTTGAAGAGATAGGAACCGTGACTTACCATACAACCTATGAAAGAACTGGAGAATCTGAAATTGCAATAACTCGTAAGAAACTCGGTGAAAATTCTGTCACCAGTGAAGTACAAAGTAACAATGCCGAACGTATTCTAGTGGGTAGAGATGCAAGTAGATTCGTCAGAGTAAGTGGAGCAAGTCATGTTGAGCTCTTGGGAGATGTGAAACACGATCCCTATGGAAGTGCAGAAGCATTGGGTATGGCTGCATATCAGCGGGTAATTCCCGGAGCTATTCATGAAGCTCATGAAGGAATTCTCTATATCGACGAGATATCTGCTCTAGGACCACATCAAAGTCATTTACTAACAGCAATGCAGGAACGAATTTACCCCATCTCAGGTCACAATCCTTTAAGTTCTGGCGCTTCTGTTAGGGTAGACGATGTGCCTTGTGATTTCATCCTTATTGCATCCTGCAATACTGAAAATATTGGTGGAATTCTACCTGCTCTCAGGTCTAGGATAAGAGGCTACGGTTACGAGGTCATGCTAGCATCTTGGATTAAGAAGAATAATGAGAGTCTGGATGATTTTGTTCGATTCATTGCACAGACAGTCGAGGAAGATGGTAAAGTGCCTCATTTTACACTGGAATCGGTAAATGAAGTCCTAAGAGTTGCTGAGAAAATGGCACTCCAATTTGATGGGCAAAAAAATGCTCTAACTCTGCGACTTAGAGAATTAGGCGGGTTAGTTAGAATTGCGGGGGATCTAGCAGTACAAGATGGCGAACATCTAGTACAACCCAATCATGTCATTAGTGCAGAAGTGCTGAGTCGGGGAATTGATATGGGAAACACCTATTCAGTAGCATACACATCCCCTGAACAAGCGAACAGAGACTATTTCATCTGATTGCAAAACTCGTCTGGCGGTGACTGATTGAAGATATTAAAACGCCATCTCAAAGAAGGTATTATTGTTCTAAAGATTGAAACCTTGGATGATCTTTGGCACCTCTATAACACCATCGGACCTGCAGATGTAGTAATATCTAGGACTACACGTCGCGTTCGTGTCGGGGATGAAGATGGACGAAAGCAAGATAGTGTCAGAAAACCAATGGTACTCAAAATCCAAGTGGATGATGTAGCATTCCATTCATTTTCAAATCGTGTAAGAATTAAGGGAAAGATATTGGAGGGGCCCGGCGATCTCATCAGTATTGGTTCATATCATACTATCAATATCGAACCAGGGGATACACTAACTATCATCAAAGAACACTGGCCAAAGTATATTCTTGATCGACTAAAAGAAGCCACTAAGGCTCAACTTAACCCAGTCAGTTTGATTGTTACAATTGAGGATGGGGATGCAGAACTTTTCCTGGCCGCAGATTATGGCATCAAGGAGGCTGTTCGAGTTCGCACTAGTATATCAGGAAAGAGAGGGGACCAGAAGAGCTTTGATGCTACAATGAAGGACTTTTTCGTTGATGTTACTTTAGCTGTGCGTTCTCAGATTGAACAGGTTGAGATTGGGCTTATTGTTATTGCAGGGCCTGGCTTTGTAAAAGATCACTTTAGAGAATATCTGAGTAAAGCAGGTATCAAGAACCTCCCCCCAGTAGTAGTAGAGAGTACAAACTCTATAGGAATACCCGGAGCAAAGGAGATTCTCTGGCGTGGTGTCATAGGCAAGGCGGCAAGTACCCTCAAACTTGAAACTGAAACAAAACTCATTGAGAGTCTTATCGAACACATAGCAAAGGATAGTGGCCTAGGTGCATATGGTGACGAAGAGGTGTCAAAGGCAGTTCAGTTTGGAGCTGTGGAGGACCTACTCATTACGGATAAGAAACTCAGAGAGGGTACTGAGCAGGTTCGAAGAAGGATGGACAATCTTGTTCGAGATGTAGAAAAAACCAGGGGTTCATTCCACATTGTATCAACCGAACATCCTGCGGGAGAACAACTTCATCGTTTAGGTGGACTTGCTGCGATTCTTCGTTTTCGTATTGATCGGTGATCATACTGGTTCAAACAATGTCTGAAGGCGGTCCCAAGAAGGATACTCGTATGCGATTCCAATCTCAAGTGGACCCATTTCTTCAAGGCCAATCTTAATTGTATCAGAGATATCATCCAGAATCCACGGAGCTATCTCTATCCTCATTCGCATAGTATCAATATTCATCATGTTAGGAGGAACGCCCAATTGATTGTGTAGAATTTGATATATTTGCTGTAACTGATTCTCTCCTAGACGAGATCCATGAACTGCTCTAATGATTCCCAGCACTAGCAGTGAGTCATCTTCATCTCGTTCTTCAAATTCACGAATCGTCTGTTTAAGTCGACGTTCAAGTCTATTGCGCATTTGTACTCCATCTTTGTAACTTGCAGAACAGAAGTGAACCGAGAGTCTGGAGAGATTTTCAGTTGTCCAGATAAGGACATCTTTTGCAACCTCTGCACTTCCTTCAATACTTGCACTTGCTAGATTGGTCAAACGCATGCCTTGGGATTTTAGGTTCTCAAAATTAGTTTCACTTGCCTCAAGCTCGTTCATGTTAAGAAAAGAGAGTCCAAGTGCTTCAGCTCGTATTGCAATCTGTTTTATTTTTTCAAATTGACCCGGTATTGCAGGTATTTCTATCCCAACCATTAATCCTGCATCTAAAGCATGTTCAATACCAGACCAATCATTCGTCTGTGGATGGAATCTAATCTCATCCAGACCTGTTTCTTTCAACTGCACTATGGTTTCTCGATTGGCAGTGGTTTTGCTCGTATAGAGATGGATGTGAAAATCTTTGCCATATTTAGATTTTAAAAGACGAATATATTGTAAGGTTCTATCCAGAGTGCATAAGGGGTCTCCACCACTTATTCCAGCTCCTTCACCACGAATAGCATCTGTTTCGTAAATAATGTCCTGCTCCTTCAATACTGGCATTTCATCGGCAAAAACAGCATCAATGCCATTTTTTTCTTCAGAGAGTGGACAGTAATAGCATGAACTATCACATAGACCAGTAACAAAGAGGACCATCTTTGCGCCCTTTGCACATAGTTTACACCCCTTCGGAAGTTTTCCTACTAAGAGAGATCCTCCTTGAAGTTCTTTAATCTTCCTTGCCAAAGGTTATCTTCTCCTCCCCTCGCGACGTTCCATAGTCCTACGAAGTGCAGGGTCACTATCATGTAATCTTTTTGTGACCTCTTCAAAACTTTCCTCATCTCTTAGTTCATGGGTCTGATAGACGCCAGTTCTACCGACAGCTTCGCGTCTAGTTAGTACACGAACACGTTCTCGAGCAATATCGATAGATACACCTAGCTTTTGGGCCACTTCATGTTCATGACCAATAACCCCTGATTCAATATGGCCGTGCTCAGTTGGTTCAATCAGAATCAATCGTTTATCCACACCTGAAATTCTATTTTTTGTTTGGACTGCATTTGAGTTCAGAACACCACCCCATTTGTAGAATTCCTCTTCTCTTGGCCTGAGTTTGAACATGGGGAAACTCACAACAACATCTCCCTCAAGATGAATATGCCCCTTTAGGATCATTGATGGTGTTGCTTGAACGAGCTCTCTATGAAGTGGAATTCCCAGAGCCAGTTCCAATCTATAACTAGAAACTGTATGGGGGATGATAATATCGATATCCGAAGAATCAGTAACATCTCCTCGAGCAACAGAACCGTGAACTAACGGTTTAGCCCCTGTTGTTTCTATTTGCAGCATGACTTCAATGGTTCGTTTCCGAAGCTGTTGAAGATTGTTCCACCTTGACTCGTCATAGAAAACCTCTCTACTGTCATGTAGTACTTCAGGTCTCTTTGTCATGTGGTTTCAACTCCCAATGGACTTGAGCATTTCACATACTTTACATAATTTTGATGGGGACGGTGCGCCACACTTTTGACAATGGGTGAATTCCCACTTCGTAGAGTTCTGTCGGAAGGCTTTAGTCATAGCTTCCGATGATCGTAAAGCCGCCAATAGTGTACCAGGTCGTTTATACTCCATATCATTCAGAAATGAGCGTACATCATTACGATAGGCTTCTTCTGCATATGGACATGGCACATCATGATATGGAAGTTTGAGATAATGCGCATATGCAATAACATCACGCTCAGTAATCTCAGTAATTGGTTTTATTCGAGGTACAAATCCCTCGACCGACATGTTTCGAGGGACATTGGTCCTAGCAATCCGTGCACTATCTCCTCTTAGAATATTCATAAGTACCGTCTGTATTTCATCATCGAGATTATGACCCATGGCTATGACGTCAGCTTCTAGCTTTTGGGCTGCAACATTAAGGGCTCGTCTCCGAAATACTCCACAATATGAACATGCTCCTAGTGAATTGCTTGTCCTTCTTCTTACAATCTCATCAAGACTATAACCCAAGAGCTCCTCGAATGTTAATATCTCAAGATTGAGATTCAAAGAACGAGCAAGTTCTTGAGCCGATTTAAGAGCTTCATTTCTATAGCCTTGGATTCCTTCATCTATAATTACAGGGAAAATCTCTGAATCGGGATATGCGCTCTCAATATTATGGAGAATGTGTAAGAGAACTGCGCTATCCTTTCCTCCAGAAATAGCGACTGCAATTTTATCTTTATTATCCAACATTTTGTGTTTGTTAATCGTCTTTCTTACCCTGTCAATCGTAGTTTGGACTAGGCATGTACCACAGAGGTGTTCAGATGTATACCTACGTAGGTAGATAGCTGGTTCTCCACACTTGGAACATCCAGATTGCATAGATACGACTACTCCAAGTCGTTCCACTGTGATTTATCAAATTAAAGATATTCAAAGGGCGGATAGTGCTGAAATTAGGTCTTGGCCTTTACAGATGCTGATTCTTTGAGCTTCAGGTCATCTACAATTTTGGAGCGTCTGAGTTCTAAGGCAGCTTTTGAAGCTCTGAAATTGGCAGCTTGAAATATGTCGTTAATTGTTCGGTGCCACTCTGCAGGGGATAGTTTAGTGTAAATCTCTCTAAAAGAGTCACTCAAACGTTCAATACGTGCTAAACATTCAACACGATCTTCAGGGAGCCGTTTCTCATCGAAGTACGTGAGTGCATGTCCTTTCAGTGCTTCCCAGTCAATATCATTATTCGACTGAAGAATTATTCGTAATTTTTCTAAGGGATCTTTCCAGGAGTCTGGAATAAACATAATCAGATAGTCTGTGAGAGCTTTTCGTGCGTTCTCTCGAACATCTTGTGTAGGACTTGTATGAGTCATCATCTTGCATCGGGAAATAGTCCAAGTGGGGCCTTTTTAGGTCCCACAAAACTAATTTTTGAGGTTAGAAGAGACCTTTGCCCATGATTAGACTCAGTACAATGCTCACTACGACGATGAGAAATGCTGCAATACGAATTGGATACATGATATACTTGATTTTCTTCTCATCTGAAATGAACAGGCTAAGACCATTTGATAAGAGTTTGTCTCCATCAAGCGCTGGAATTGGTAGTAAATTGAATAGAGCTAATGAGATGAGGATGATATAACACCAGAGTACTATTTGTTGTGCGTGAAATACAAACATAGGGGATAGAAAGAAACTCCATCCGGCTTTAGGCTCCCAATAGTCAGCACCATAAATCCCAATATAACCCCGCGTCGCATTAGCTTCATTTGGAGCCAATATTACCGTGGTACTCCCATTCAATGTATGGATAGTTACTTGAGATCCTGCAAGAGCATTGACCATAAAGATACTTACATCGGCCCAAGTATTGATGTCCGTGTCATTCAATCCGATGATGACATCACCAGCTGAGAGAGCTGTTGCTCCAGGACTTCCTGGACTGGTTTCATAGATATATGCACCACTAGGTGGATTATATGCAATTGTTGCTATTGCACCAAAATTAACTAGAATTGCTAGGAAGACAAAGCTCCAAGCTACGTTTGCGTATGAGCCTGCTGCAAGCAGACGCATCCGTGCTCTTGGTGAAGCTTCTTTCTCGAATGCTTCTTCGTCGGGTTCAACGAATGCTCCGAACATCACAAAGAATCCAAGTAATCCTGAACTCTTTATGGGGATATTATCCTTAGATGAGGCAAATCCATGAGCAAACTCGTGAGTAAGGATTGCCACTGCGAGACCAATTAACATGTAAACAAGTGGAAGTCCAGTGATTGTGATTCCGGGAATTATCGGGACCACGCCACCTGCTGCAGCTGGTTCTACGAAGAATTTGATTAGATTTTCACCAAACATCCAGAAGGCAAAAATCATACCTCCGAATCCGACCACAATCCCGATGTTAAAGAAGATTACAGGAAACTTCTTTCCCATCTTGGTCAAGAAAGCATTAAGTCTCTCAGTCTTCCACATGAACATAAAGGGAGTTCCTGCTTCAACTCCTTTCTCTTGGAGCCTTTCAAAACCAATATACTGAGCAATGAGATAGATGGCGATCCAAATTATACCAATGAGTCCTAGCGCGGTCAAAGCATCCATGAATCTATACCCCAATGAGAGATATTGAAGCAAACTTCAAGCGTGTTATAATGATTGTGTAGCAGGTAAAGAGAGAAATCCACATGATGGAACTCGACCCGACCGCAATCCTCATAAAGTGACTTCTTTAGCCTTCGCTGGAGTGTTCAGTAGGATACTCACTATATATCTAGGTAGGCGATTATTACTTGCCATTCAAACTTGTCATATCAGACCCCGAAACTGGAAAAGCCATTCAGTATGAGCTAGACGATGCAAAGACCAACGCACTTGTTGGCAAGCAAGTTGGGGAAATTGTTGAAGGAGATGCGTTAGGCCTGCCAGGATACAAGCTAAAGATTACTGGCGGAAGTGACTCATCTGGCTTTCCAATTCGTCCAGATGTACACGGTAGTGGAAAGAAACGAATTTTAATCCGTGGCCCTCCTGGATTCAAACCCGACAGAAAAGGCACAGCCAGACGAAAGACTGTTCGAGGAAGAGAACTTGACTCTGCCATATCGCAAGTAAATATGCGAGTGGAAGAGAAGGGTGGTACACCTCTCGAAGAACTTGTTATGAAGGTTGTATAAGCCTTACAACCATGTGCAGAAGTCATTCCCCTTGGTGGCGACCATATACTTCATATGTACATCAGGAAAGTGTGACTAAGCCAAAACATCCTTTGGTGGAAGTGATTATCAGGTGACCAGAAAATACGAGGGACAATCAGAGATTAGCATTGGTACGTTGGGTCACGTAGACCATGGAAAAACAACACTTGTGTCCCATCTAACTGGAGAGTGGACTGACCGCCATTCGGATGAGATCAAACGCGGAATATCAATACGACTTGGCTATGCTGCAACTACTCTAATGAAATGTAAGAAATGTCCAGATCCCGATATGTACACAACATCACACTTGGCTAAAGATGGTAAGTGTAAAAACTGTGGTGGCGACCTAGAAGTCTTGCGTGAGATATCGTTCGTCGATAGTCCTGGTCATGAATCTTTGATGGCAACATGCCTTAGTGGAGCAAGTCTGATGGATGGAGCGATTCTTGTAATAGCTGCAGACGAACCTTGTCCAATGCCGCAAACTGCGGAACACCTACATGCTCTTCAGATAGTAGGAGTAGAAAAAATCATCATTGTCCAGAATAAAATCGAACTTGTTTCAAAAGAAGATGCAAAGAAACACTACCAGCAGATTTTGGATTTTGTGAAAGGTACCATTGCAGAAGGAGCTCCTATTGTACCAGTATCGGCTGTTTTCGGAGCTAATACTGATCTTCTGATAAAGACTATAGAAGAAGTGATTCCCACTCCAGATCGCGATGATGCAGCTCCTCCGAAGATGTTTGTCGCACGTTCCTTTGATATTAACAGACCCGGTACTTTGCCTGAAAAGATGCAAGGTGGAGTTGTTGGTGGCTCAATTGTCCAAGGAAAACTAAAGATTGGCGATGAAATCGAAATAGCACCAGGAGCAAAAGGCGAGAAAGGATTCAAGCCTATAAAGGCAAAGGTCGTCAGCCTTCTATCAGGAAGTGGAAATTCTCTTGAAGAAGCATATCCTGGTGGACTAATTGGTGTGGGAACTGCATTAGACCCCGCATCAACCAGAGCAGATCGTCTTGTTGGTAATGTTGTGGGTAAAGTAGGAAAGATGCCCAAAACTATCGACCAATTGATGATCAAGCCTATTCTCATGCAGCGAGTTGTGGGAATGGAGAGTAAAAAAGAGGTAGAAAATCTAAGGCTTAATGAACCTATGATGCTTGTTGTTGGAACTGCTCCAACAGTAGGTGTGATTACTCGATTGCATGGTGATGAGATAGAATTAGCCCTCAAACGCCCGGTAGTAGCTGAAAAAGGTCAGCGTATGGCAATTGGTCGACGAGTAGAGAATAAGTGGCGATTGATTGGATATGCTGAGGTTTAGAAAGTAATCACTGCTACATACAGCACACAACAGGTGTTAGAATTGCCCGTTATCGTGGTACTTGACACAAATATATTGACTGTGCCTGCTCAGTTTAGTGTAGATATCTTTGCTGAATCGGAGAGAGTTGTGGAAAGAAGAATTGAATTTGTCGTTTTAAAATCAGTAATCCATGAACTTGAAAGAAAACTGGAGGACGCAGTACGAACTGAGAAGTTCAAGTTCAAGATTGCCTTGGATTTTGTTGAAAGATGCACTATAATTGACCTAGATGAACTAACTAGTACAAAACCAGTAGATAATCAGGTTCTAGAATACGCTTTTTCTGTAAATGGTATAGTTGCAACGAATGATAAAGAACTTCGTGAAAAATGCCTGGAACGCGGTATTCCTGTTCTCTTCATGAGAGGGAAGAAACGACTAGAACTCCAAGGTACTATAAGATGAGAACATGACCTGAATCTGAAGCGAGTGAATCTCAGCTGTAAGATATTTCTGTGTTCCACCCTTCTCCTGCCAGTGTCACCACCTTGCAAATTCCATAGGAATTCACAATTAGCAAGAGCTTTGTCAACGTTCATCGGGATGGGATCCCTCCTGAGGACCTGGCTTCCTTCTCCTGTTGTAGTACTGAACCATCACTTCCAGCAACAGCGAGTGTTTCCACAGTTTTTACCACGGCGGGGTCATTATCACTCTCACTAGATTCATCACTGAAACTAGTAAGGTCCGATTGGACAAAGTGAACAGCCGCGGACTCTCCAGAACCTGATGATTGTTCCTTCTCGGAGAGTAAGGACTTCCCTTTGGAAGAAGATTTCTTCTTCCGGGCTTTCAGTCGTGAGCGTTTCCCTGCCTGAACAGAGTATTCCCACTTACCTAGTCCTCTCACAGAGTGTAGTGACTTTGTGAGCATAATAAGGCGTCCGGCGATATTGATAGCGCCATTTCTGTCTGCATTGGTCTGATGTCCACAAGAAGGGCACCTGAAGTAGTTCTGTTTGGGTCGTGTTCCCTTGGTTCCACACTTCCAGCACATGATGGAAGTCCAAGCTTCAGGAACTGCACGAAAGCAAGAATCCTTTCCTTCCACAGACCAGCCCTGTTGTGCAAGTCCATGTTTAAGACTCTCAGTAATTCTAGCAAAGGCCCAAGAGTGTATCATACCCCTGAACCTTCTCCTCTCAGGTATTATTTCAAATCTTCCCGATCACAAATCTGTGACTGTGCTTTGGTTTGAATCCCCCGTTCCTGATGAAACCTATTCCACAGCATACTCCAGCCGGACTCTCCTACCATTCTACGACTCATCCATATTGTGTGGGGAGGTGAACGAGATTGTATGGAACATGCCTGTGGTTTCAGGGCATGATGCCAATCCAGACAATTGGCCATTGCCTACACTTGCTAAAACCCCCTACCATGATGATATCAGAGTGATTGTCATACAAAACCGAGGAGGATTCTCAATCGAATTGACCTTGGTCCCAACACTTACTGATTGGTCGAAGAGGTTCAGGGCAGAGGGTCTCGGTGAGGTGACCTCAGAAGTTGATATTGACCAGACTGTACCTGATGCATCTGTAAGGGCGCGGATGGAAATCCTTTCACTCTCACTGATTCCTTGGATTGTAAAACTCTGGCCAAACCAGAAACTGGATTTAGGTCATGGTTATGATACGACGGAACAGAGGTATGAACAAGAAACCTCAAGCTATCTGATTGAGCGAGAACACATATTCCTTGAACCCAGAATACTTCAAGGAGATGTTGGAAAAGAACCCACTCTCTTGGAACGCGTCCGATTTTGTCCCGAACACACACGAGGCGGCAAGTCGTTTGTACCAGCGACTCTGAATATCATCAACTCACAGAGATTATACCGTAGGTCGAGGAGGATAAGGACCAAGCCAAAGACATTGGTCGAGTCACCCTCTCATAAGGCACGAGATAACCTGACTGACCTCTCAAACATTCGGTTTGGATTGATACTATCAAGTGAAGACCCAAGATACGAGTGGAGGACTGTAGTCAATCTCAATGATAGTTCACCCCTCAAAATTGGATTATTCAAAATCAATGAAGAGGCTCAAGCAAGTCTAGATTGGTCTACTAGTAGATTAGACACTGTCAGTAAGATGGGACAAATGTTGGTTAGAGGTGATGGTAAAGCTACCGAGTTCTTGTTCAGACGCGACCCTGAGTACATTGAGAATGAAAGACCTGAAGAGTCACAATGGTTCGCGTGGAGTAGATTGGAGGGAAATGAAGAATGGACCTCCGAAGGACTCCATAACCATGTCCTACGCTCATCGTCTAGCAAGATTAGTCTTAGAGCTTTTGGTCTGAATTCTAGTCATGATGTTTCAAGCGTGTCCATTCCATCTGTAGAGTTTCCCGATGCGCTTAAGGAAACGCTTCAAGAAACGATTAGTCGACTTTGCAGACAGCTGAGCTATGTGAAACATGTGCGGTTGAAACTGGAGAGGAGTGATGAGATGTGTAATATCGAGTTCTTGGATCCCCATAGTGGAAAGCCCATACATTCACTGAGAATGAAGAACACTGCTGACCTCATAGGGCTATTACGCTGGCCAATAACCGAGGGTAGACCACTACGACTCAGAGAAGACCTCCTCGTGACGTGGGACCCGTTTCATGACTTCTCACACCCGAGTCCTGACATAGACTTTGGAGAGGACTACAAGTCCTTAGAATCTCAACTCATCTCTCTGACTGACGGTGAGAAGATGATTCTCTCTCCAGCTCTCAGTGATTACAAGGTATTACAGATCACCATTAGTCACTATCCGAACCAATGTCCTATTGTGGAAGGTACTGGCAAAGATCATGCCTCATGTTGGGGGGTTGAGTTACTCTCAGAAACACAGCATTTGGATATGATAGACACTAAGCACCATCTCACAGACAGCGAGGTGCTAGAGGGTTTGAAGAAATTAGCTCAATTGATTGGTGTTAGACGTATTGCTATTGTGTTTGATCACGGTTCAGACAATGATGACCGACTTGTCTTCAACGAGAGTGAAATAATGAGAGAGATATCTAGAGAGTATCGAGGAATTCCAATGCAGAACTTTACACCTGGTCACACAGCGAGAATCAAGCTCAGGAAGAAACAACGAGATGGTGATGTAGGATTGTCAGATTTCATTCGGGGGACCGATGTCCCTGAATAATTCTGGTGTTCCAGAACTTGTGTGCTTTCCGTTTCTCATCTTTGGTTTCGAACTCTTCCAGACCATGATAGGTTGTGAGAATTACATGAACTTTTGAGTCTTCAACAGGGTTAACTTTCATGTTCAGCATATCTTCATTGAAGGATGCTATACGTTTGGACAGACCAGAAGGAAGTGATATTGTAGCCTTCGTTACATCTACATATTCCGAATCCGGATAGGACTGGCAGACATAGCCCCAGAATCTGTGATAATATCCAGTTGGGCCTTGGACTTTATGAATCTCGACAGGAACAAGTAGGATAGGGTGATTAGTCATGTCTTCATTCCATGTCATTCTCTCATAGACTGAATCATCATCAATATTTTCAATTGCATTCATACTGTCACATGTTATCGCTTGACACTCGGAGGTTACTCGGTCTAGTATTCCGATATCACCGTCTTCAGGTTCTTGATCCTCATATTGTTCCGGATACCAATCAAGATCAATAATAATGGCTCCACCCTGCATTTCTCTGAGAATCATCTCATCTTTCTCATTATCTGCCACAACAAAACCTCCATTGTCTATCCGGGTGTGAAAATTTGACAACGATATTAGGATATCTATCATTAGATTATAGAAAATTGTAGACTACTAGACTCTTGATATCGTTGTATTCATCTATACACATGTCACAACGTTTTTATGGTTTCCAAAGCGATGCTGCTTCTGAGCCCGTCGGGTTCAGCACTAGGGCATATCCCAAGTTCTGATTGTTCTGAGAAGAATTATCCTGTCAGGCAAGGAGCGTCTTGAATTGTACAGTATAGTCACGGTAAAGGATGTCGTTCGTATTCCACCTTCGCAGTTTGGATCACCAATCGAAGATGCAGCGATAATCCACCTGCGAAAGCAGCATGAGAATGTGCTAGATAGAGACATAGGTCTCATGATTGCTGTCATTGGTATAGATAATATTGGTCAAGGTCGCTTGATGCCAGGTGATGGTGCAACATACCACTCTGTTGCCTATCGTGTTCTCGTTTTCAAGCCACTACGAGGAGAACTTGTTGAAGGCAATGTTGTAGAACTCATGGACTTTGGAGCATTCATTCGAATGGGCCCTCTTGACGGTCTTTGCCATGTGAGTCAGATTTGTGATGACTTCATCACTCAAGATGCAAAAGGTAATTCCCTTCTTGGAAAAGAAACTGGAAGAACCCTCACTGAAGGTGACATGGTTCGTGCCAGGGTCACATCAATTAGCTTTGAATCTGGTAATAAATCTGGAAAGCTTGGTCTTACTATGAGACAACCATTCTTAGGTAAGATTGGTCCGGATGCCTCATGGGTTGAGGATGATGTGAAAGCAGCCCGTGGAGAAACCAAGAAGAAGAAGAAGGAATAGGTGGGAATAGAAATAGCAAAATTAAAAGCTTGTAAAGCCTGTCACTATCTCACTAATGAGAATATGTGTCCCAATTGTAAAGGAACAAATCTATCTTCTTCCTACACAGGAATCGTTGTAATTCTTCCCGGTAAAGAACATGAAGACCCACGGAAAGGGTCTTACATTGCCTCTCGTCTTAACATCGACAAGCCAGGTAAATACGCACTGAAGGTCCGTTAGAACCTCAAAACTGTGTCACTGGTGAAAGCTTTATTAGACAACTAAAAGTCGAATGCCTGACCCACATGAAGTGTGGTCTGATTCTCAGTATGTGATGCCAATGAAGGTTGAGATTCTAAGCGAAAAGGAGAACAAACCTCTCGGAAGGAAAGAAATTGCCTTCCAGATTGACCATGAAGGTGCAAGCACTCCTAGCAGAGCAGATATTCTTTCAAAGATTGTAGCACAATTTAATGCAGATGCATCATCTGTAGCAATTAGTACACTCGACACTCGTTTTGGAATTGGCATAACAAAGGGTTCGGCACACATTTACACCGACGCTGCACAGATGAAGAGAATCGAACTAGACCATATGGTCAAGAGAAACGAGCCCAAAAAGAAGGAGGGCGAGTAAGAATGCCCAAAGCACACAATATGTACAAAGTCGACAAGTCTGGAAAGGTCACTAATAACAAAAGATCCTGCCCCAGGTGCGAAAAGGGCACATTCATGGCAGAACATTTTGATAGGTTCGCCTGTGGCCGTTGCGGCTACACCGAGTTCAAACGCAAGGATAAGTAGAGTTCTTTTGATTTAGTATGCTGTATTTTGTTCACATCAGAGGATAGTCTATTCACCGACTATTGCCATCACCCATCTAATAAACAGGAGCACCCCAACAATCATAGTAAGCAGGATATCAGCCAAGAAAACTCCAGGTACTGTAATCTCAAGAATAGCTGACACAATGAGAGCTAGTGGGAAAGTCACTATGAAAGGGAGTGTAGCAACGGTGAGGGAAATCTCTTCACTAGAGACCATCACATTCACAAGAAGCACTATCCAGATGGCATAGATTGCAATGAGAATTGATGCCTCAACTAACATGTACACTGACTCCTAGGGAGATATTTGCTATTTCGATAGAACAATGTGTGTATCACAAAATCTCTCATTCTATTCGTACTATCGCCTCGTTCTTTTTCAATTCATATACAGTGCAGACTAAAATTGTCACTCCCATCCGAAATAGTCATAAAAATTGTGAATTTAATTCGTAATTTTTACTGTGAGTAACATTTGTGAACTATTGGCCATCCTAGATGCTTGCACCGCAGTTTTCGCACTTTCTGGCATCTTCCAAGTTTCTATAACCGCAATAGGGGCAGGACAAGAGGACAGTCTTCTTCTCCTCATCAGTGAGAGAGATGCTCTTAATTCCCAGGCGTTGCATGGTTTCAACAAGTTCTTCCTCATCCATCTCAGAGATTGGTTTGCCAGTTTCACTCTCGATTTCCTTTGCGTCCTCATGCTTTAGCTTTACTGCTTGGTCAGTACCTGCAATCCTGTATAGGAGAAATGATCCAATACTAAGACGAAGCAGTCGCCGAGCTATGCGTCTTTTACGCGCGCGTCGAATTGGAAACAATGGGCGTCGATTTAATTTTGGTCTTCGGCCAGGACCTCTTCCTCTACCTCTCATATCTTACACTTCTATACTTTCGTTCTGAAACTACGGTTATAATCTTTCATGAATGATTCGTACATCGAAAATCTAGTAAAATCATTCGCCTTTTAGAATTCTTTACAAAACAGGGTCATCTGGGACGTGGCAGGGCAAGATTCTACCTATCATCCTATTTATTATCGTTAAGCTCTACTAGATAATGAAGAGAAATAAAATGAACCCGGCAAAGATAGTAGATGGAGTCTACTGGGTGGGCGCTTTAGATTTCAATGTACGTCATTTCCATGGATATAGTTATTCAACACACAATGGAACAACGTATAATGCGTACCTAGTGATAGGAGAAAAAGTAGCACTTGTTGATGCAGTAAATGGTCCTTTTTCAGAAGAAATGTTTGAGAGAATATCAAAAATCATTGACCTTTCTAAGATTGACTACATGATCTCAAACCACGCAGAAATGGATCATTCCAGTACAGTACCCGAAGTTTTGAAGAGAGTGCCTAATGCAAAGCTAGTATGCACTGAGAAGGCAGTCGGTGTATTGAAGAAACACTACTCAGACGGCTGGGATATTCAGACTGTTAAGACTGGAGATGAACTTGATCTGGGAGGTAAGACCCTCCGATTCTATGAAGCGCCAATGCTACATTGGCCTGAAAGCATGTTCACATACTATGTTGAAGAAGAACTCCTGATGCCCAACGATGCCTTTGGTCAGCATTATGCAACGGAGAAACGGTTCGCAGATGAGGTAGACCAGCATGTTCTCTGGCGAGAAGCAGAGAAATACTATGCAAATATCCTTTGGCCGTTGAGTCGTATGGTTCAAAGAAAGATTGAGGAGGTACTTGAACTCGGTCTGCCAATCAAAATCATTGCTCCATCACATGGTCTCATCTTTCGTAAAGATCCTCTTCAGATTGTGACAAGGTATCTCGAATGGGCAAAGGGTGAACGCACCTCAAACAAGGTCGTAATAACATGGGATACCATGTGGGAAAGCACAACAAAGATTGCTCGCGCCCTTGCTGAAGGAATCAGTGATGAAGGGCTCACTCCGATATTCAGATTGATTCCCCATAACGACCGTTCTGATATCATGGCGGATCTGTTAGAAGCTAAGGGAATACTTGTGGGGAGCCCTACACTCCATAACGAGTTTTTGCCAACTGTTGCACCCATTGTTTCTGATTTGGAAACACTGAAACCCGTGGGAAAGAAGGCGGCTGCCTTTGGCTCCATAGGCTGGCGCGGCGGGGCAGCTGAGAAGATCCAGGAGTATATGAAGCGTGGCAAAATGGATGTGATCATGGAACCTTTTACTGTTGCATGGGTGCCTACCAAGGAAGAACTCGAAAAGGCTCGAGAATATGGGCGAGAGTTTGCAAGGAAGGTAAAGTAGACTTACCTAGTGCTGGTCTTTGTTCACAATCAAAACAATCATGAAAAACTTGGTTGATTCAAACTTACAGTAAAGAGATTGTTCTTCTTTCAATCTTCATCTCTGTTAGATTCTCGGATAATCTGCTCAATGGATCTTCATCAACAACACAAGGAGAATCTAACCCAATCCTTTTTGCCAATCCATACAGAACATCAATACCACCATCAGCAAAATCACAGACATACTCGTGAACTACTCCCCAACCAGTCGTTGCAACGCTTTGAGTCGTATGATGGGGGAGACCAACATGAATGATTTCGATACCTGAATTATGCAAATCTTCTAGAAATGGCTTTATGTGACTATCAGCATTTCCTGACCAACCAAGAATTAGTATTTGTTTTACATCATTTTTCTTGATATCAGCCACAAATTCATCACAAACAGACAAATTTGAAAATGGATGTCTCTTTGGCCAGATGATTTGGGTCGGTTCTAGGGTTATACGCGCAGAACCATGAGGTTTGAATATCTGACACTTTGGTTGCCCCACAACAATCTGCTCCACCTGTTCTTCGCCATCATAAATCAATGATTGATATCCTAGTTTACACATGGCTAGGCAATACTCCACATGACAGTTGTAGTTGAATGTGAGAATCGATATCACAAGTCCTGCTTGAACAAGACTAGGAATCATAGCATTGCCATATTTTGGCTGAACCTTTACTCCCCCAAGTGAATAGAGATCGATAAAACCATCAACTTGGTCAGGTTTGGTAGTCAGTGTTTCATAGGTGTCTTCGTATTCTTCCCATCTGCTATTGAAAGGACCTGTAGTGGAAGATAATCCTGCTCCAAGGATAATGGCTGTTTTTTTGTCAACTATTCTTGACAGGAATCTACTGAGTTTGGTATTTGG
>Ga0315542_1000031_pt1 | contig 60666 bp, 63 predicted proteins | sample SalMarSW160120MG_FD_202541 | JGI IMG/M metagenome (GOLD analysis project Ga0315542, IMG submission 202541) | Salt marsh sediment microbial communities from the Plum Island Ecosystem LTER, Massachusetts, United States - Salt Marsh Sediment SW1601-20 ...
TTAATTAAGAAGAATCTATCATGGACAAAGGAAGAATTTCAAAATAGATTAACTCAAAAATGCAGCCAAATTTTAAGTGAGTTGACACCGTGGCATAGGGGTGGTAGAAATCCGTTTATTTTGACTGGAGCAGTGATTTATTTAGCGGATAAGTTACTCGCCCAAGAAAATTATCAAAAGCCAATTCTTACGCAGAAACTTATTTCAGATGCAACTGATATTGCGGAATATTCGATTAGAGATCATTATGTAAATTTACTAAAACCATTATTTTTCAAAAAAGTGGCTAAATGAAAGACAAAAATTTTACTGAAATCCTGCAAAAATTAAGCATAGTAAATATGATTTGTTTAATCAAATATTTTATTAAATTTGAAAAATTATAAGGATTACGAAAAATTTGTAATATTTTTGACTTGAGAAAGCTTCCGTAGTGTAGTCCGGCCAAACTTATTTTTTTAACTATATTATAAAGAGCTAAGCATACGAGGCTCTCACCCTCGCGACCCGGGTTCGAATCCCGGCGGAAGCACTTAAGATTTTTTAATTTTTTGAATCTGATTTAAAATTTTAAGAAATTTTAGTACAATTTTAATGTAATTATTAAATTGACTAATTTCTGTCTCTTTGCGTAATTGGCTTGCGATTAAATTCAGCTTTTCTAAAGTAACATCATACAAGAAACTGAGATCGCCCAAATCATTTAACGAGTTATTATGTTCCTTAATTTTTTCAATCTCTGGTTTATCATTTTTTTTAGGTGGATTATTAATTTCCTCAGAGAAAATTACTGGTTTATTGCATTTTGGACAAAACATATCACCAGATTTGCTTCTAAATATTGGATTCTTACAATTTGGACATGCAAGATTTAGCATAGTATAACCTTTCCTTAAGAGATCTGCCATTCTTTTTATCTCATCTGAAATAATAAATATTCTCCTTGTAGTAATTTATAATATTTTACGGTTCTTTTTCTTTAATTTTTAAAAGATTAACGATGTATCCTGAAATCCTGTTTCTTAAATGTTTAGAATCAATTTCTAAATATTTATCCAATAATCGCTTATTATTTTCAAAATCTGTTCCAAAAACATCTGGATATTTATTAATTAATTCTTTTGAAACATTTTTGATTAAAACCGTTCTTACTTTTCCCATATTATCATCGCACTAATTCCTTTTATATCTTTTATATATTAATTTTTGATAAAATAAATTTTTTATGGAATTATCTGACTTTTTATAATTTCATTATATAGGAATATTGTGTCCAAATCGAGATCATTAATCACTATCTGTATCCTCCTAATTTTTTTATGCATTCCAAAATTTATTTTAGGATTCCATCCCGTATTGTGTTCTTTAACTACAAATAAAAATTTTTATTTCAACTATGAATACATTGAAATTAATGCGGAATGGGAGTTATATTATAACGTAGAAACTGAAAGGTCTTTCATTCAGGTTCAAATTTATAATTCCTCCGAAAATTTGATTTGGAATTCTCTTGAGTACACCAAAATTGGTTCTTATAGTGAGAGTTGGAATATTTATATTCCCGATATGGATCTTAGTTTAAATAATGAATCAACTCAATTATATGTGAAATTTTATCAATATTTTGATAATGGAGTCTCTATGAGTTCAACTTTTAGACAGACTATAAACATAACGATTTTGAATTCAGAACTATCATGTAAATTAATGGGATTTAAAAATTCGATTACTTTTGGAGAATTTATTAATTTTTCTGTTTCATTTTTTGAGACGGGTAATAATTCCATTTTAATTAATCAAACTATTTTCTTAAAAGTAAAATTTAATGAAACTTGGTTTTTTTCAAGAGAATTCATTACTGATGATAAGGGAGAAATAGATGTTAATTTATCGAGTATTTATGAATTAAAAATTGGTGAGAATGAACTTAATTTCATAATTAATGACAGTATAATTTATGAACCAATTCAATTCTCCTATAAAATTAAAGTAAATAGAATCCCTATAGTGGTTAACATCATTCAATGTGAGAAAGATGAGTTAATAGGTGAAGTTACTGTAGAATTACATTATTATTATAATTTCAATGGAAATAAAATATTACTTTCAAATAGTTCTATTAATATTAGAATTTTTCAAAATAATTCAATAAAAAAAGAATTTTTTGATAAAACGAGTCTAAATGGCACTCTATTTACCAAGATAATATATAAATCATTAGATTTGGACAGAATGCTCTCTGAATTCAGTATTCAATTCATTTTTGATGGAACTAAGTACCTTGGAAATTCAACAACAAATTTTTCAATAAAATTTGATGATTTGGATCAAACACAAAAATTAAATTCGATTCAATTAATTTCGTTCTCTGGTTTTATCATTTCGATAATGATATTTAGTGTCATCATTATGAATAAAAAGCAAAATAAAGAAAAGACTTTAGCGGATTTATATATAAAGGCTTAAAAATAAATTTTTTTATCGACATTAAACCAAAAACTTCCAAATAGATTATTAAAAGTAAATTGATTAGTACCTAATTCTATCTGAAATAATTATATAAAATTAATCAATACATTTAGCAAGAAAAAGAGAGATTATATATAAAAAATTATGACTCTGTTTTATATTATAAATAATAGTATTCTTACTACTAATATCAAATTTTGGGGTTAGGTGTTAAGTTGATTGATTATTTTGATGAATTATTAAAAATGCCTTCTTTATTTAAAGATGAGAGCATGCTTGATATCAATTTTATTCCAGAAAAGTTACCTCATCGAGAAAAGGAATTATATTTACTTTCTCGATTGTTTCTTACTTTAATCACTAATCCAAACTCAACTTCAAGGAAAATTTTAATAACTGGAAAAACAGGTGTAGGAAAGACAGTTACTGTTAAATCTTTTGCAAAGATGTTAATAAATGCTTCAATTAAAAGGCATCTTTTTATGAAGTATGTTCATATTAATTGCAGGAAAGAACGAACTAGTTATAAAGCACTTATTAAAATTGTCAGGACAATTAATGATAAATTCCCTAAACGAGGATATTCGCCTCAAGATCTACTAGATATCATAATTGATCACCTTAATAAGAAAGATTATCATCTACTCATTGTTCTTGATGAATTGAGCTATTTAATTAATAACGGAGAGGATTTGATTTATTCTTTGACTAGATTAAATGATGATTCAATAAATATTCAACAGAGGATCTCAATTATAGGTATCGTTAGAGATATTTCGTGCCTAAGTAATCTTGACGCAAGTACCTTAAGTACACTTCAGAGAAACATCATAGAATTCAAAGTGTATTCTCGAGAGGAAATATTTGATATTTTAAAGTATAGGGCAGGAATTTGCTTGAATGAAAAAGTAATTTCAGATGAAATCTTGGGTATGATCACCGATCTTGTTTATAATAAAGGGGATATTCGCTTTGGCCTGAATCTCATATGGAGATCAGTTAAAATAGCAGAGAATAAGGGATTAAAACATTTATCTGCAGAATGTGTGAGATTGGGAAACCAAGATTTAGTCCCATTTTCCACTCAAGATATTTTAAAATGCATTAGCATTCAAAAATTGGTTTTTCTCCTTTCAATAATTAGAACCTTAAAACTCTCAGAAGATAAAGCGATTTCAATGAAAGAAATATTGAATTTATATAAAATTATCTGTGAAAATTTAGAAGTCACTTCAAGATCTCAATCACAGCTATGGAATTATCTCCAAGAATTCAAAAGAGACAACTTAATTACTCTAAATGTTCAAAGTGAAGCAATCAAAGGTAGAAAGAGCCTTATACAAATTCCAGAAATTTCATTAATTAAATTTGAAAAAATCGTATTAGAATTACTTGAATCAAAAGGATTGAACATATGATTCGTGAAAGGAAGAGTAATAAATCAAATTTTGAAAATGTGTTTGGATCAAAAGCTAGAGTAAAAATACTAAAAACTTTAGCTAAGAATAGTGAACTTTCAATTTCTCAAGTTATTAGAAACACAAATTTAAATCATTCAAGTGTTATAAAACACTTAGAACTCCTAAAAGAAAGTAATTTAATCCAAGAAAAGAATTTTGGAAGGATCAAAATTTTAAGATTTAAAATCGAAAATTTAAAAGCTAGTAGTTTCAAAAGATTTGTTGAAATTTGGGAAGGTGATTTTTAGATATAAATCTCACCTTAAATGGTTTCATGACCTTCTTTCTTATTATTATCATGATATTGTATCTCTTTTATGATTTCAAATATAGGAGGGTTCCTAATTACTATTTCCTTCTATTCTTGTCAATAGGATTCTTATTTAGTTTATTTGAATTAAGTGTTTACACTGAACAATTTGGAGTTATTTTATTGAATAAGATAATATTTTTTATTGTCTCTCTCTATGTCATATTCTATTTGTTTCAAATTAAAATATTTGGAGGGGCAGATTGTAAATTCATTATTTTAATCTTTATATTCACTCCTTATTCTGGTTTATCTTACAACTTTTACTTATTCTTTTATTTTTTCTTTTCGTTTTTTTATTTTGGATTAATTTCTATATCATATTTTATAAAAAGGGCTAAAAAGAAACATCCTTCATTCGATATCTATTTTGAAACACATAATATTCATAAGGTTTTGAAGAAGCATTTTTTTCAAATATATTTCATTTTTATAGATTTTGTTGAGATAAGATCAATTAATAAAGATAAATATCATATCGCTAGCTTTGATTTAGTATTTAATTACAGCTCATTTACTCTCCAAGTTTTATTTCAATATCGAGCTCCTTTAGTCCCATTAATTATATTAGCATATTTTTTATGTTCACTTATAATATTGAATTAATTTGTATATCTCTTTTTGAAAACTATTATACTCATATAAATTAGCTAAAATAAACTAAGCATAGATTTGAATAAAATTTTAAATGTGATGAGTTTTATTAATTTAACAAATAAGACTAGAGAGTAATAAATATGGAAATTGAAAAGACCAGAGAAACGACTTGGAAAATCCACTTGAAGGAAAAAAGTGATATTATTGAGATAACTTCTGTCGAAGTAAGTGGCTTAGTAAAGTCGATAAAATTAGCTTTGAAAACTAAAAACGACAATATTATGGTAGAAATGAATAAAAACGAGTTTTTCAATTTCCTTTCATTAATTCTGGCGTTTAAAGATGTTATCATTGGAGATGAAGTAAATTTTATTCAAGATCAATCGCTAAAAAGCGAGGGCTATAATGAAAAATATGAAGATAAAAATCTTGAAACAGAAGACTTCAATGAAGCTTTCAATAAGAGTATTGAGAATGAGGAATCAGATGAGTTAAATCCAGAAGAATGGGATCCTTGGTAGAATTAGGCTTTTTTCTCAATTATAAACTCACACGTTTTTTCATTCGGATTTTCAATACAACATTTTCTTTCAATAACATTTACGCGGTACAATGCATATTCACCGAATCCGGTTAAAATACCCGTAATATAATAACAGATGTACTTCGATTTTGTTGATAATTCATTTGAAATATTAGGGGAAAGTTCAATTATAATTTTATCATCAGAAATTTGCTTTGGAATATAATTACCCCATCCTTGATTACTCAAAACATTACAAAAATTGTTCACTAAATCATTTAAAGTTTTAGATTTTAGATTTTCATCCCAGTCTTGTATTAAATCCCATCCTGCTTTTTTTCCAAGCCATACTAAAAGAGATTTCACACCCTCCCCATAAATGGAAGATAACACATCAATGATTTGAGGTGGAAAAAAAATGTATCTATCGTCATATAACCGATAAGTGCCTTTCTCATATTTTAAGCCTTTTAATTTCAAATTCCTCATAATTAATAATAACAAGCCTTTTCATTTATATAATTTTTACTAAGAGTAAATCAAAGTTGGGACTTTTTATAATTCTAGACGAAACAAATAATAAATGTTTGATTTTAATTTTGTTCTAATTGGAATATTATTGATGATAACTATTTTTGTAACAATTTTTATTTTCGCAGTTATCTCTTCAGATATCACAAGCATACTCATTTGCATCACTTTTTTCTTGATCTTGTTGCTTCCTTTCACATTTTTGGTGAATGAATTTACTTTTTTAATAACTGAGCAAAAATATGGCGAGATTTTTTTTCTCAAGATGATCCCATTTTTCTCAACTCTACTAAATATATTCATTGGACTTTACTTGTTTATTGAAGCCGTCTATATTCAATTTTTTAGTTAAAATTATAAAAAGTAACTAACACTAAAAAAAGATATTATAAATAAAAGAGTATATAAAATTACAGTTATTATTATTAAGAAGTTCTTTTGTTCCAAATTTATTATTTTCAAGAAATAGATTGATGAGATTATTAAACTAAATAATAAAATAAGATAGATTAATATAACTTGACTTATAGAAACAGAAAGAATTATTTCATATCGGATTTCTATATTATTCAAAAGAATGAAAAATGAAGGAAATATACCTCCAATAATTCCTAATATAAACGGTAGTATGAATAAAAATAATATGCCTTTAAATCTTTCGCCTTTAAATATCGTTTCAAGTTTCCTTTCAAGTTTTTGGTGTTGATTAAGCAAGTCTAATATCGATAATATTTTGGAAGATGCCTTTAGTGAATTTTTTAGCACTAACTTTTTAATAACCTCTAATATAATAGAATATCTTGTAGAATCAAGTTCAGATTTCATAATTTCAATTATTCCACTAAAAGTTGTAACAAAATTAATCAAAAATTTTGATTGGTTTTCAATTATATCGTAGAGAAATTTTAAGTGATTTTTTAACTGTAGGAAAGCATCTATAAAAGCTTTTTCAGGAGATTTTCCATGTTTAAGATTCAGAGAAAAGCTTTTTAAAAAAGTTATTAATTCATAGAATTTTACTTTTTCAGATTTCTTATAGTCTTTTATTAACCCTAGAAGGAAAATGTCTTTCTTAATAAAATTTTTATGAAGCATTTTTAAAATAAGAAAATATAAAGGTAAAATCAACAATAGAATTATCATATTTATTATTTGAAATAAAATTAGAAAACACATTCCAATAGGATAAAAAGTTCCAATAAAAAAAATAATAGCCAATCTTGATTCAATTTGCTTTATAAAAACTTTAAAATCACGTTCAATAGATCCTTCCATTTGATCCTCTTTGTCTTTAATTTCAAATTTATTTAGGAGCATTTCTTTTAAGTATAAATCGAAATCCTCAGAAAAAGTTATTACTTGATCTAAATATTTCTCTGGAGTAAGGCCTTCTTGAATTAATCTAAGCACTTCTTTAAATGAACCGGTTATCAAACTATCAAATTCTCTGATTAGAGAGATAAATGCTAAAGTTTTATCTGAATTAAATTCTAATGAGTTTTGAATTAGAGAATAATAGATCTTAATTAAATGTAAAATTGCGTTGATTTTCGAACCTTCCTTTTTTACAAATCTAAAAATTTTAGTATTGAACCAATATGAGATTAATGTCGAAATGATGAAAGAAATGAAAAGAAAAATGAATTTTGCAAAATCAGGCACTAAGATTGAAATAGATAATAAGATGAGATTAATAGTGAGATATAAGAATAAAGTGGCTTTATTCACATCTTCGCAATGAACATTGAAATACTTCTGATAAATTAATTTTGTCCTAACATCAAATTCTTTGAATTTAATACTTGGGAATTTTGATTTATGAAAAGCACGGCAGAATTTGAGGTAAGAGGTTGAGATCTTCATTAATTATCAATTATTGTTTTATAAATAGTACTTTCAATAATTCTAATTCGAAATAGATCTTTAAACTATATTTCTGGGAGGGAAAGTCTTTATATTCAGTATTAAAGAAATTCTTTGAATATGAATTGTGTTTAGAGACTATATTGCTATCGACTTTAAAGTAAAAACTTATTTCATTTTTTGAGATTGAAATATTCATATATGAAGGAAAATCGATTAGCTCACTAAATTCATTCTTTGGATTTGCTATTACATAATATACTCCTGCATCGACCTTGTCAATAAAATCATTATAACTTTCTAACGTTTTCTTATCATTTATATAATTTTTGAGAGATACATTAAGAAAAGGTGCAATGACCGAGAGAAATATTATTAAAGAAAATACTCCGAATCCAATAATTAATGATTTTTCAACTAAATTTGACATATATTAATTTTTTTAGTTTAAAGGATTTAAATTCCTCTGTTTCCAATTAAACCAAAATTTTTCAATCTTTTGACTAGATTTGAAGGATAGATATGAGATAATATCAAAAAGTTTAACCAATTCTTCATTATTGATTTTTTTAATTTTCTTTAGAGTGCTAAATATATCTTCATAAACATTTAAAATGGAAAAGAAAGATTCCTTACTAATATCCTCATATCTACCGAGTTTACTAATAATTTTTGATTCAAAGAGGTCAGACTTCAATTTATGCTTTTTTAAGCGGGGTTTGTAGGAAAAAATCTCATTGATATGAATATTATCTTTATCTACTTCTGAGATTGAAACGATTTTTCTTTGACTATTAGAATTCTTCATTAAAATTAATAGATCTAAATCGCTTAAACAACTTCTATCTATTCTAAAATGGAATAAAAAGCGATTGATCAACGCCTCTAAATCATTGGCATGTATAGTTTGAAATCCTTTTAAACCAGCAGCTAAACAATGAAACATCGCTTTAGCTTCATCTTTGGTCAGAATCTCTCCCAAATAGATGATATCTGGAGTACGATGTAACAATGTCTTTATTTGATTTTGTTTTGAAAACTTTTGGTTAGTATAAGCCCCAGAATCCACCCTAAATTTCAGTTGATGTCTTCCATATTTCAGTTGATTTAAAGACTCAGTGATATCCTCAATATATATTTTCCTGAATTCCCGTGGAGTTATTAAATCTAATGCATTGATTAATGTTGTTTTTCCTGTATTAGTTTCACCGGTAACCGTAAAATTAACTCGTCTCAACACGTTAAAATATATAAAAGCTGCCATTTCTGGATTTAGCGTATTATTTTTTAGTAAATCTTGAATTGTCATAATATTTTTATTTAACTTCCTAATATCGAGTGCAAATCCATTTGGAACAATTGGAGAGATATCAAGTGCAATTCTACAATAAAAAAGTTTATTTTTGATTACTAGTTTATTACTTGGACTTGAATAATCTAATCTTTGATTACTATATATCCTTATAAAGGTTTTCATTCTTTCAACTTCAATATCATTAAATGAAATATTAGTCCTGCATTTCCCGTATTTTTGATGAATTAAATATAGTTTTTCATGGGGGGAATCCAAGAAAATTTCTTCAACAAAATCATCAATCAAAAAAGGAAAAATTTTGAAAAGGTTTAATCTTCTAAGGGAAGCATATAATGCTAATCTAATTGCTTCATTGTCTGAAATTCTGTACTTATGTTTGATGTATTCAAGAGCTTTATTACAGTAAATTTCTAATAATTCTTCAAATTGTATAATTTCATTAATATCTATTAGTTCGAAATTAAGATTAATATCATTAATTAGACTCTTTAAATATTTTCCGTTAAATTCTTGAGGGAGATTAAGATTATATTCATAAAATTTCTCTGATTCATTATTAATTTCAAAAATGCATATTTTATATTCATTTCTATTACCTATATTATAACTGGCAATTTTTTTGTTCTTAAGGAAATTATACGTTTTTTGAATAGCCTTTTTCGATTTTATAAAATCTTTTTGAAAAAGTTGTTGATAAAACCTTGTTCTATTATTTAGGTTGGATTCAGATTTATACTCGATATAATGCTTAATTATGTGAAACTTATGAAGGATCTCTATTATTTTATTTAGATGAACTTCCAATTTAACAAGACAGCTTTCACAAACTGAATCATATATCTTATCAGAGTTAATTAGATTTTTAATTTCATTTAATTTCTCATAAAAGTGAATTGGATCATCAATAAACTTTTTAAGATCAAAAATGTCATATCTTAATGAATCTATAATTTTGCATTCAAATTCTTTATATTTACACTTATCAAAAGAGTTAATTTTAGTTAGTTCTTTTGTTAATTTTTCTTGATTCAAAAAATATGATTTTAAATCTCCAATTTCACCTGATCCAAATAATTTCTCCTGATATTTTAACGAAATTTTAAAGAATTTGAGATTTTTATGTTGTTTTATTGCGCTTAATATGCACTTGACACAATTAATACTAAAATTAGCATTTCTGGAAAAATGAGCACAATCACGACATTCAAGGACCATTAATTTTGCTTGTGAATTATCAAAATCTGATTTTTCTGCAATAAATGAATTTCCCTTAAACTTAATTTCCATAAAATGAATTCAAATTTAATTTATAAAAACTACTTGTTTATGATGTGTATACTCCTAATTTGATTAGAATAAAAAAGTTTTTTTATCTTGATTAATTTAAATTTTCAAAGTTCACGTGATTAATATGGCTCATCGTAAAAAGCACGCTCCTAGACATGGATCATTAGCGTTTCTTCCAAGAAAAAGAGCTGCTGTAATTAAGGGTAGAATTAGACATTGGAATCAAATAGGGGAACAAATTAATTTTCTTGGTTTTGCTGGATTCAAAGCAGGTATGACTCATATTACATATATTGAAGATCAGAAAAACAGTCCTTATTATGGAAAAGAAATAATGAAATCAGTATCAGTTATTGAAGTCCCTCCTTTAATCTTAATAGGGATCAGAATTTACAATGAGGACCAATATGGAAAATATATCATTGGAGAGATTTTTACACAAAACTCAAATAACTTTTTGAATCGTAAAATAAGCATCCCAAATCCTGAAAAATACGATTTTGATAAAGCTAAAGCAAATTTATTGAACAATATTAATAATACAAGTGAAATAAGAGGGATTTTTCAATCTCAACCACATTTAACATCATTACCACGTAAAACCCCTGATATAATCGAAATAACATTAAATTCCTCTAGAGATCCTAATGAAGATTTTAATTACGTTCTTGAAAAATTAGGAGAAGAAATTCGCGCAAGAGATGTATTTCAAGAAGGAGAATTAGTGGATATCATCGCTGTTACTAAAGGAAAAGGTTTTCAAGGACCTGTAAAAAGATTTGGAGTTAAATTGTTACCTAGAAAAAATAGTAAAATTAAACGAGCGGTTGCTTGCATTGGTCCATGGCATCCTGCTCGAGTGCTATATACAGTTCCAAGAGCAGGTCAGCTTGGATTCCATCAACGAACAGAATATCATAAAAGGATTATGGTCATTGGTGAAAACGAGGAGGAAATTAATCCAAAAGGAGGATTTTTAAATTATGGACGAATTAAAGGAGATTATCTCGTTGTTTTAGGTTCTATTCCTGGTCCTAAAAAAAGATTAATAAGAATAAGAAAATCTATTCGTGAAGTTAAATCTTTTGAAGTTCAAATACCTGAAATTACATTCATTAATAGAGAAAGCCAACAAAGAAAATAATTAGTGTGTATTTATGGAAAAAGTAAATATTTATAATTTGGATGGTCAAAGTAAAGGTTCTATTGAGGTTCCCTCAATCTTTAAATTCAAACCCAGACTAGATCTAGTTCAAATTGCATCAGAGGCATTTATAACTAAAAACAAACAGAAACAAGGACGAGATAAAAGAGCTGGTCTAAGAAATACTGCTGAAGGGTGGGGAACTGGGCATGCCATGTCTAGAGCACCTAGAATTAAAGGTTCTGGATTTCAAACCGCAAGAAATGTTGGAAGGGTTCCATTCGCAAAAGGAGGGAGAATAGCTCATCCTATTAAAAATGAAAGAAAGATTATTAAGAAACTGAATAGTAAAGTAAAAAAACTTTCAATTTATTCTGCTATTTCTGCTTCAGGGCAAACTAAATGGCTAGAAAATCGTGGTCATATTATTTCAGACGTCCCACAAATTCCTTTAGTCATTGACGATAAGGTTCAAACAATTAAAAAGACTAAGGATATCTTTTTAGTTTTATGTGAATTAGGTTTGAAAAAGGAACTCTTAAAAACAAAGAAGGCAAAAAAAGTACGAGCTGGTAAAGGAAAAAGACGAGGGCGAAAATATAAGTCTTCAAAAGGTCCTTTATTGGTGATAAAAGAGGATTATGGGATAATAAAGGCCATAAAGAACATTCCTGGACTTGATGCGGCAAAAATTGAAAATTTATCAATTGATTTACTTGCTCCAGGTGCAATGTTAGGAAGATTTGTTATATGGACTCAATCAGCATTTAATGAACTTAATAATTATTTTTAGATGTGTAAAAAATGGAAAGATATTATAAAGTGGTAAAAAGACCATTAATTACCGAAAAAACATTTGATCTTATTGAAAGAGAAAATAAATTGGTTTTTTTAGTTGACAGAAAGGCAAATAAGAACCAAATTAAACGTGCCTTAGAAAAGATTCATAATGTTAAAATAATAAAAGTAAATACCCTTATCACACCTTTAGGGAAGAAGAAGGCATTTATTAAATTACACCCAGATTACTCCGCTCAAGATATTGCAATCGATCTCGGAATATTTTAATTTATTTTTAGAATACTATAATTAAATTCAACTAGGTCTTTCATTCTCAAAATCCGTAAATCCTCTAATTTTTTTATCTGATTAAAATTCATTATATAAGTATATTCCCCTTCATTCAGAAATAATATCATTATTCTATATTTTGGATAATATTTTTTTATTAAGCTTGATAATAAGTCCAAATCTAATTTTTCCACTATAATAAATAGTGTATGATCTTCGATGAAAAAGAGCTGCTCATTTATTTGGTAATAACTAATCTCATTCTTATCAAATTTCCCGAGTAAGTCATTCACTATTAATTTATATTCAAAATCTTTATTATAATCCAAAAAGAAGTGCGAAGTTTGGTGAAACATTTTAGATGATGGAAAAGTTCTTCTCCAAAGTAAATTCATTATATGCTTTAACTGAATCTTTAATTTGTTTACTAGAGATTGAGTAAAAAAGTTATTGATTTCTTCATCTAAATCAATCAATTCATTTTTTTGATTTAAGTATTCAATCAATATACCATAGTTAGAGATTAAATTGAAACGATCTATATGAAAATTAAAATAAATTACAAATTTTTTTCCTAAATCTCTAAGATATTTGATGAAATTCTCAAATAAATTTTTATACTCAACAAAAAGAGATAGATTAAGCTCAAAAATCCTTAATACCTGAGCATTGATTTGATCATTAATAGTGATTGTATTCACCGATTTATTTCTGGATAATCTTGAATTTAGCTCTTGGGAAAGGATTTCAAAAAAGGTTATTTTTAATATCTTTTTTTTTAAGAATAAATTTTTAAATTTCAGATTTTTTAGCTCCTGCTCGATTAAATTGTATGCTTTAATAATCCCCGCTTTAGTACCTTTAAAGTTAATAATAAAAGAATCTTGCCTTTCTTTATTTATCATAATCTGCCAAGAAAAATACTCAAAATACTGTTTTTCGAGCATTTTAGTCAAGATAGGGAGAATTTTATTGAAATTTGAAGTACATAGAACGGTAAAAGCTGTCATCATTTGTTTTGGACCCTTATAAAAGATTAGATGATCTTCAATTAAATATGAAGCGAATTTGAATTTCCCTTTTTTAGTCATCTCATAGTAAGTTATACCAAAGATTATTTAAACCAATCCTTTTTCTCGTAAAAAGCGCGTTTTTATCAATGCGATTTCTCTTAATTTGGTTAATCCTTAGTAAATTTATCAGTAATTAGAGATAAAACCTTTTAAACATTATAGCTTTATTATTCTAATTAGAAGATCTCGAAAAAAATGTTAAATATAGTCAGAAAATTCTTTTTAACTAAGAATCCTGATATAATGGTCAAAGCTCCTTCACGAATTAATTTAATTAATCCATTGGATGCCGTTGAAGGAGATTATTGGATGCCCGCTGTAGCTATTAATGGCTATAAAAATCCCCTCTCTACTTTTGTCTATATAAAGAGAATTAATTTACCTAGTTGCTACAACATTTATGAGTTTAAAGATAATGCAATTGAATTGATCAGTAGTACCTTGATTGAAACTGAGAAATTAAAATTAAGAGAGGCAATCGAAAAAAAGAGAGATTTAATAAAAGCAACTATCTTTAGATTTTCTCAAACCCATCCTGGTTTTTGGGAAAATTTTTTCAAAGAAAATTTAGAAATAGGAATCTTAACAACAATACCACGCCAGAGTGGTTTAGGTGGAAGCGCTTCAATCATTATTGCAATAATATATGCCTTAGCTAAATTTCTCAATTTATACAATTTGATTGACAATAATTTGCCTATCAACAAAGATACTATCGCTGAAATGGCAACTAGAGTAGAAGATTTTGATTTAAAGATTTCTGCTGGATATTCAGATAGATATGCTATAAGTAGGGGTGGTTTATCATTCTGTTCATACGTAGGAAAATTATTACATAGTGAACTTGGTGAAGAACCTTTAGCAGTTTATGACAGGATTGATAAGACTTATAAAATAAAAAGCCTACCAATAATTGTATGCCATTCAGGGATAATTCATAATAGTGGTTCGATTCATAGCCAATTAAGAAAAGCTTACCTTGAAAAAAACAGTGCAATAGAGAATCTTTATAGACAAATTGCTAATATTTCTTGGAAATCTCGATACGCAATTATGAAGCGAGATTGGAAATTATTGGGATTATATTTTAAAGAAAATACTAATGTTATGAATCGTGTTATGAAAATTGCTGGTTTTCCTTATGGAATCGGATCTGCGAACAATATATTGATAGAATTAATTCAAGACCATTCAGATGTATATGCTGCTAAATTAACCGGAGCTGGAGGAGGTGGTAGTGTATTTGCACTAACGAAAAGTTCTAAAGTTAAGGATGTTTTATTATATTGGAAAAATAAATTAATTGAAGTTACTACTGAAAAGGAAATTTTTAGATCAAAATTTCCTAATTACCCAGAAGAGATTCGAATAAAGTTATCAAGTGCTCAATTTTTTCAAATTAAAATTGATAAGGCAGGAGTGAAAGAATTTTTTTGATAGAAAAATAGGGATCGAAAATGAGTAAATTTGATAGATACAAAAAAAAAGAAGAAATTTACATTTATCCTCATACACATTGTGAAAAATGTGGGGCAATGATAGAGGGCTCGCATAAATATTGTTCTGAATGTTATGAAAAAATGAATCAGAAAAAGAAAAGAAAGTGGTTTAGATTTAAAAGACAGAAAAAATCCCAAAATTAAGCATAAAATTACCTCTTTTTAATTGTCTAAAAATCGTAATCTATTAAGAACCCAATTTTTTCCTAACAACATAATAAATGGACCTAAACGTGGACCAGAGATTTTTCCTAGAATTATCAAATAGAATGCTTTAAATAAATCTTTAGGAGGGAGATCTTCTATTTGCTTAGAGATATTAAAAATTTCATTCTGTATTATTTCAGATTTCAAATTTTTTTGAGTTATAAGAAATCTTCTAAATTTCTTAAGTGCAGAAATTTGAGTTTGAGTTAATTGATCGATAATTTTTTGATTAACTTCTTTTGGGATAGAAAAGATCCCTAGTTTATCTAATACAAAGTTTTGTTTTTTCTGTTCATATTTTTGTTTTATAATCTTCTTTACTTCCTCCACCCAATTGGCTGTTCTTTGTAATAATGATTCGAACATCTCAAGGGACGGTAAAGAAATTTCATCATCAGCCCAACTAAGAGCTTTTTCATATAATCTTTCAAGAGGAAGAAGATTTTGTATCTGAGTTAGAAATAAAAGTAAATCGAAAGAAATTTTGGGCTGCCTTTCTGCTGGTATAGTTTTGATTTTTGTTAATTCATACAAATATTTCATAAATTCTTCTTCCTCTTTAGACCCTAATTTTTCAGTATCATAGTATACATTTTCAACTTTTTCAAAATAATCATAATATTGGGGTAACTCTTCTATACGAAGGGATATGTGTTTCATTGGATTAGTTCGATATATTAACATCCTATAAATCTCTGGATCAGCAATCTCCAAGTATTTTTTTGGAGTAAATACTATTCCTTTAGAAGTTTTCATATCTTGATCCCCTAATCTTAACCATTCATAAGGTACTTTTACAGGCCCCTCATAGTTATAAATCTTTTGACAAATTTCCAATCCTGTGTCATAAGCTCCTCCTTTAACACTGTGATCTTTTCCTGCAGGCTCGCAAGTTGTGTTAAATAATGCCCATTTTGCAGGCCAATCTACACGCCAATTTAGTTTTATCTTTCCACTTGAAATAGGAACTACATTACTATAACCACATACGGGACAAGTATAACTTACGCTTTCTTCTTCTTTTAAATAAGAAAGGACCCTATTTGGGATAATTTCCCCATTAGAAGTTCTTTTTTGGATACGATTGCAATTTTCACATAAAACCATGGCAGGCATCCAAGTCTCTTGCATTTTCAAAAAAGATTTTTGTTTTTCTTCGTCTAAAGTTGGTAAGATATATTTTTTTAGTATCATTTTAATCAAATCGTTGTTCTCGAGAGCGATTTTGATCTTTGCTTGCATTTCTTTAGTTTGATATAAGTTAAATGACCAAATTATTTTATTTTCAATACCAAAATCTCTAAACGTTGAAGCTAATTCATCCCCAAAATGATGACCATAACTTTCACAACCACAATTATTTTCTGGGCAAGGTATCAAAGCAAATGGTTTGCCTAAGTGTTCTTTTTGAAATTGTTTATCAATATAATCTGGAAATCTTTTAGCAGCATCAAAATCATCGAGGAATAAGAAAAAATCTACTTTTTCTCCTTTATCGGTAAACTTCTTACGTAAAGCTTCACATATTAGGATTTCTCTTAAGATTCCTAGATGTACATGCCCTGAAGGGGTTTTTCCAGTAGCTAATGTGATTTGCTCTGGTTTTCTATTTGAAATTTCCTTTATAATATCCTCAAGCCAATGTACTGAAAATTCTTTATTCAAATTTCTTCATTAAATTTAGCTATTTTATTATCTGATTAAATGAAAAAGATTATTTATCATTTTTCATTTTAGAATATGGTTAAACAATCATGAGGATTGCTGTACTCAATAAAGATCGTTGTAAACCAGAAAAATGTAGTCCATTTGGAGAAAAACCTTGCATAAAATATTGCCCTAGAGTACGAACGGGAGATGATACGATTATCTTAAATCCAGATGGTAAAAATGTAATTATTTCCGAAAATCTATGTACTGGTTGTGGAATTTGCATTAAGAAATGTCCTTTTAATGCAATAAGCATAGTTAATTTACCTGATCCATTAAAAAGTGAAATTACATATCGGTATGGTCCTGATCAATTTTCTCTTTTCAGAATGGCTATTCCAAAAAAAGGAAAAATCTTAGGATTAATTGGTCAAAATGGTATAGGTAAAAGTACTATGTTGAAGATTCTTTCTGGCGATCTAAAAATGAATTTAGGTCGTTTTGGGCAAGAAACCCCAGACATTGATGAAATAATCGATCATTTTAAAGGATCAGAATTACAACAATACTTTATCAATATGAAATCGAATAAACTAAATATGGTCCTAAAACCACAAAATATTACAACGATCCCAAAATTTATACAAGGAAAAGTTTATTCGCTTTTAAAGAAAAATGATAGTGAAGATAAATTGGATTCTTTAGTCGATTCATTAAATTTAAGAGAAATAATTGATCGCGATATTTCTGTATTATCAGGAGGCGAATTGCAACGAGTTGCCATAGCTGCAGCTTATATTAAAAATGGAGATGTCTATCTAATTGATGAACCTAGTTCTTATTTGGATGTGAGTGAAAGAATAAACATGGCTAAATTAATTCGTGAATTAGCAACTCAAGGGAAAACTGTAGTTTTGGTTGAGCATGATCTGGCCATTTTAGATTATATGAGTGATTATATTTCACTTTTTTATGGTTCACCTGGAGTTTATGGGATTATCTCTCATCCACAGAGTGTAAGAGTGGGCATCAACATTTATCTAAATGGATATATAAAGGATGAAAATGTAAGAATTAGGGATGAACCTATAGTTTTTCATGAACGACCTCCATTGGATTCTGGGTTTAACATTGGAGATGTAATTTTATCTTATCCTGATTTAAAATCAAATTTAGGTAATTTTTCTTTGGAAGTAAAAGGTAGTGAAATTCATGCGGGAGAAATTATTGGAATTTTAGGACCCAATGGTATAGGAAAATCTACTTTTATCAATTTGCTGGCTAATAATAATATTAATAATGAAGAATTAAAAGTTTCAATAAAGCCTCAATATATCAAACTAAACGAATTTGAACTGGTATCAAATTTAATTACAAATATTAAATTAGCTCCTCATCTGAGCCAAGCCTATAAAAAGAGAATTATAAATAGTCTAGATCTTGAAAACATAAAGGAAAGGCTATTTGGTGAATTAAGCGGAGGAGAACTTCAAAGAGTCGCCATAGCCGAATGTTTAACAACCAAAGCAGACATATATCTATTAGATGAGCCTTCTGCTTTTTTGGATGTTGAAATGAGATTGCAAGTTGCTCAGCTGCTAAGAAAATCAATTGAAGAAATTAAAAAGTCAGCTTTTGTTGTGGAACATGATATAATAACTCAAGATTTTATTGCTGATTCAATTTTAGTTTTTGAAGGTATTCCTGGAATAAGAGGACTCGCATTGGCACCATTAGATTTAAGAGATGGGTTTAATAAATTCCTAAAAATGATGAATATAACATTTAGAAGAGATAATCTAACAAAACGTCCACGAGTAAATAAATCAGGAAGTAACAAAGATTCTTACCAAAAAAGTATTAATGAGTATTATTATATTCCTAAACACACAGGATAAAGAATATTTTAGCATTATATTATTATTTCTCTATTTCTTACACCTTAATTTCGAGTGGAAAATTTCAATGTTCTTTTTTGAATTAAGCTTGTTTAATTAATGATTAATAAAATTTTTTATATAAGATTAAACAATTTTTTATTGGGGGCCATTTAATATATATATTTATAATTTTTGTTTATGACATTTAACTAAATATTCCAATGGAAATGATGCAGTATCTAGGGGATATTTAATCAGAATATAAAGTAAAAAAAAATTATATTATTTTAATTTCCAAAACACTAAAGGTCTTCCTCTCTTGCCATTACTTCTGGTATATTTCTCTAAGACTTTTCTTTTCTGCAATTTCAATAAATTATCATATATTGTAGTCCTGGGGGTATTAAGTTGTTTCACTAATTGATTCCTAGTAAGTGGCCCATTTTCTTCAAGAGTTTTTAATAATATATTTTGCAGCGGGGTATTGAGATCACTAGATTCAAATTCTTTTTCTAATGAAATATTATTTGCCATTTTAATCACTCCACAAATTCTTTATTCAAAATCGACAATTTTTCGACATTTTTAATGTAATTTCATTAAAGAGTATTACATAATAATATAAACTCAAAATATATTTAAAGATGCTTATTTATGCAATATTATCATCATTTGGCATAGATTTAAATACAACAAAATTTTTGTTAATATTGAATATTCTTAAAAATTGAAATAAACCTATGACTGAAACTGCCAGAACAACTGTTACATTAAGCTTGGTGAGTATGAAACAAGTTGAGGAACTAGTAGGAGTCTTTGGTAATTCACCAGCTTCGGTAATAAGCAGAATTGTTGAGCATTTCTTTGATTATGGAAGATTTGATGATGTTTTATCAAGCTTAAGGGCAAAAAAAAGAGCGATGTATCCTCCTGAAGAATCAATTCTAAAAGAGAAAATTATGAACTTATTTAAGGGAGCAGATAAAATACCCCTAAAAGACTTTATAGAATACTTAGAAGTAGATAAGAATTATGTTCTAGATAACATTTTTGAATGGTCAAAAAAATATGAGATTAAAATGATAGAAAATCTAATAGTTAAACAATAAAAATAATGATTTATTCTTACCTATCCTCCAATTCCTCCAATTATATCAAAAAAGTCGTTAGACAAACCTAGTGTCCAATTAAGAATTGATGTAATAACACCTACGAGAATAAAAAAAACAAATAGTGCAAATCCAATTAGTAAAGCATACTCCACCAAGTTTCCACCAAAATCATCTCTAATAAAATTTCGAACTTTCTTATAAAAAATTTTTATTAGCTTTCTTATTTTTATCATTCTATTACTTATTTATTCTCTTTTCAAAAAATAAGTATAAAAAGTAAACTATTAACTCAATCTAGAATTTTTAATTTAATATTTTCAAGTTGACTATCATCAACTTGGATTTTAGGGATCTTTAATCTGAATTTAGAATCATTTTTTGACCTAGGAATAATGTGGATGTGAAAATGGTTAATAACTTGCCCAGCTGCGACAAAATTATTTTGTAATATATTATATCCATCTATTTCCAACTTATTATGAATTATTTTTCCCAATTGCTTCACAACAAGAATTAAATGTTTTAAAATATTATCTGGAATATCTTCAATAGTGTTAAAATGAATTCTAGGAATTATTAGAGAATGACCTTTAGAAACAGGGAATATATCAAGGATACCAATACATATATCATCCTCATAAATGCGTTTAGAAGGAATCTTCTCAGAAATTATTTCACAAAACAAGCAATTAGTTTCATTCATTTGATAATCAGTCTAAATTTAATGTTTTTGTAAGATATTAAAGAATGAATAAAATATATATATTTTAATAAATCTGTACTCAGACTTGTTTTTTTTTACTTTGACTAATTTATTAATCTTAAGTAAAAGGTAATTTTTATTATGAATTTAGCAGAAATAAATCAACTTCTTAATGAGAAAATCTCTCCAAAAGAATATAAAATAAAATCGGAAGTATATGGACTTCATTATAGTGAAGGAAATGGTCAAAAAATAATCAAGAAAGTTATATTAACGGTTGATTTGAATCTGGAAGTCATTCATTATGCAATTCTTAATAAAATTAATCTTATAATATCTCATCATGGCTTGTTTAGAAGTTCCTTTAAAAATTTTAATCCCAGTTTAATCAAAAAATTGAAATTACTTTCAAATTATCCCATTTCAATCTATGTTTTGAATACTCCATTTGTTTGTGCTGAAGGAGGGATTTCAGAAACTTTAATGAATATTCTCTACTTAGAGTTAGATGACATATTCAAGATTCAAATTAAATCTTATCAAAAAATACCAATTGGAAGAATTTGTCATCCTGAAACATTTGATCTGAAAAAAAGCTTACTAACCCTAGAAAATATTCTGGAGAGAATTAAGATCAATCTAAAAATGAGTCAAATTCACTATGTAGGGACCTTAAAGAGAATAATAAAGAAAATCTGTCTTATTGGTGGAGAATTTATTAATGAAAGCGTATTAACAAAAGCTAAAAGTATAGGTTGCGACTGTGTTATATCATTTAAAATTGACCATCATCTTGCAGGATTTGCTCGTGATATAGATTTAGTCCTTATCGCAGTCTCCCATTATCAAACAGAAAATATATCCTTAAGGAAATTATGTAATATTTTAAGTCTAGAATATCCAAAGTGTGAGTTTTCATTATATGATTCGAATGATCCACAACAAATCTATACTTAGTTTGAAATTATGACTTTACAATTTACTTTTCAAGTTTATACTTTGCTTAAATTAAAAAATGTGTAATCGATCATTAATTTAATTAAACAGTAATATTCAAACGTGTTTTTATGCCATTAATCGAATATAATGGAAAAAGTCCCATAATTAGTGAGAATAGTTATGTATCACCTATGGCAACACTCATTGGTGATGTTAAAGTAAATGAGAATGCAGTTATATGGCCTGGTGCAATTATTAGAGCTGAAAATTCTAAAATAAATATTGGGGAATTTTCGAGCATTTTTGATGGGGTAATTTTATTTACCAGATCTTCTAAAAGTTCTATTAATGTAGGGCGATATTGTATTATTGAAACTGGTGTTACAATTTTAGGAACATTTATGGAGGATTACGTACAAATAATGGAAGGCTCTTTGATCTACGAAGAATCGTCCATAGGTGAAGGATGTATAATAACTCCAAAAAGCCAAGTACCTCCAGGATTAACAATACCAGCAAGATCAGTTTTGAAAGGTATACCAGTACAACCTATTAAAGAACAATCTAGAAATGAGGTTTTAAAACAAAAAGAAAGAGCAGAACATTACTCTCAATTATTTATCAAAATAATGAATCAATTACCAAATGCTCAAGGTTATCTTCTCACATTACCTGATTTCGTAAAAAATTATTTAAAAAAAGAAGATTAAAGTAAATGAAAAAATAAATATTTAATATTTTATATTTAATTTTGAAACAAGCTCTTTATACCTGGAACGTAATGTCACTTCAGTAACCCCAACAATATTAGCAATTTCTTTCTGTGAAATTCTTTTGTCTTTCTTCTTACTTACTAAATATAATGCTCCAGCACACAATCCTTTTGGATCCTTGCCGCTTGTTGAATATTGGGAAATAAAGGTTCTTAAAACATTAATGGTAGATTTCTCAACATCAGCATCTAGTCCCAATTCAGCAATATATCGAGGAATCAGAGAGATAGGATCGGTTGATGGTACTTTTAAATTTAATTCTCTTATCAACGTCCTGTAGCATCTCCGAACATTTTTCGCTGAAACTGAAGTCTCATCCAAAATTTCTTGGAGAGTTCTGGGGATTTTTCTTTCTCTACAAGCAAAGTATAAACAAGCAGCAACCATTCCATTAATGGATCTCCCTCTTAATAGTTTTTTCTTAAAAGCATTTATATAAAGGCGTATTGCTGTTTTTTTAATGTGGTTAGGTAAATTTAAATTACTTCCTATTCTCTTTAATTCTGTTGTTGCTATGAGCATATTTCGCTTGTCCCATGTCATCCTCGAATTCCATTTGGCTGCTCTTTTAAGATCAGGGCTCTTAATGCTTGACTTATCAATGATAGTGCTTAAGCCCATATCTGGTAATAAAATAGAAATGGGAGATCCAGTGCTTTCTCTTTTCTCTTTTTCCTGTTTAGTAAAAGCCCTCTTTCCACTATGCGAAATATCTAATATTCTCTCGTTTATAACTAGGCCACATTGACTACAAACAATCTCACCCTTTTCTTGAATGGAAATGGTGCTACCTTTACATTCTGGGCATAAATTTGAAAAATTGGTTGTCTCTAATTTAATTTCCATAAAATTATCCTCTTAATAAAAATTATTAATATATCTATAGCCAATTATGTATGACTATTTTTGACCCCGCAATTATTAAGTAAACGAAAAAATTGATTTGTGACTGAAATCAAGTTTACTTCTTCAATGCAAAATATTTATATGAAACTTAATTATATAAATCTTTCGATAGCTCATTGGATTTGTTATATCTTGCTGATTTTTTCTAAAAAAAATCTTTTATAGAAGATATGGAAGGCATTCCATTCCAAAAAATAAAATTTCTATATTTGAAATTACTAATAATGTGATTACTTTTTTAGGGTTACTAATTACTCTATTATTATTGATTAAATAAAATAAAGCCATAAAGTATTGTAAAATAGCAGAAAAAGATAATATAGCGATAATAGGATGAAAAAGTTCAATAAAAAGTGAAAGATTAGTACAATATTCCTCTGGTATAACATTAGTTAATGAATTTAGTGATAATAATAAAATCCCATTAAAATTACGGAATGACCAAATTAGCATATATGTGAGATAATTAAATAATATCCCAAACCCAATTATAATATAAGTAAAACCTAAAATTAATCTTACCTTACGCATCGCCCTATTATTACTTGATGGATCCCCTTTTATTCTTTGTTGTAAATAGACTCCCCTTAGTCTAAATAAAATAAGAATTCCAATACTGAATAAAACACTAACCAAAGTAAATTTTAAGAAAGCAAATATCACTTCAAAAAAAGTTAAATTGTTTAGCATAATATAAGTTAATTTTGAGAAAAACTATAAAAATCTCTTTGAAAAAGATTTCAAATTATTTTTTCGCATTCATTATTTATTTCTTTCATTGTTAGATTAAAATCCTGCCACCAATCTTGACCTTGTTGGGCAACTATCATAGGGTCTACTTTCCTTGAATCTAGGCATCTAATTTCCTCTTTTTGAGCCTTAACTTTATCCCTCCAAATCTGACTGATTATATTTTGGATATTTATCTTGACTTGCTTTATCAATTCCTCATATGTAACAGAAACATCTACAGTTTTTTGTAATTTTTGGAGTTGTTCAAACTTTATCTTTTCTTTGGTTCTATTTAGATCACTACATTTTATAGATAACGTGAATGGAGTTTCTTTTCCATATTTGCAATATTTTTGGATCTCACAGGGAGAACAATAACTCTCAAAACTAATTATATATTCTTCTAACCCTACTATTGAAAAATTTAGGATATTTGGCAAATAAATCAACTTTTATGTTTATATATATAACATACCAAAATGACTATTAAAAAAATTTTTTAACTATATATTATTTAAATTATTCAATTTAGTGCAAAACATATTCATAAAAATAAATTAGCTTCGGGGAAGAAACCCGGGAGAGTAGACTCGTAGAGTTTATGAGTCTCTCTATTGGCTTAGCCTGGTATAGCGCACGGCTGATAACCGTGGATCCTTCTTCTCGATCCACGGGTTGTGACCGTGAGGTCGGGGGTTCGAAGCCCCCCTTTCCCATTTATTATTCATGAAAAATCCTCTTTAAAAAATTTCTTATTTAATATTTTGATAAAATAAATCAATGATTATATTATTAATCTCGGGCACTCCTGGAACCGGTAAAACAACAGTTTCAAAAGCAATTGCTAAAAAATTAAATGCAAGAGTTATCAGTCTTAATCAATTAGCTTGCTCAGAGGATCTGGTATCAGGATATGACGAAAAAAGAGATACTTTGATTATTGATGAGGAAAAATTAAGAAGTAAAGCTCTAAGTATGATCAAAGAAGCCAAGGTTGAAAATCTTGGGCTACTAATAATTGAAAGCCATTTTGTCGAGATTATTCCTGAAAAAGAAGCAGATTTGATCATAATTTTGAGGTGTGAACCAGTCATTTTAAGTCAAAGATTGACAAAAAGGGGATATCGGGAAGAAAAAGTAAGAGAAAATATACAATCAGAAATACTAGGAAGTTGTGTGAATTTTTTTATTGAAAGTAGAGTGACAAAGCCAATATATGAGATAAATACTTCGGAAGTTTCTATTAATAAATTGAGAGATGAGATTATTAAGATTATTTATGACAAGGAATATGGTGAAATCTATAAATTAGGAAAAATTGATTGGTTAGAAGAACTCTTTAATTCGGATCAACTTATGAAATATTTTGATTAACTTGGTGATTTAAATTAGATTTGAACTTAGTGATGTTGATGTTTTAGGACGCGTCGGTAAGATTGAAATAGACAGTAAAAAGATGATTACACCAAATATTTTCCCAGTAATTCATCCATTCGAAAATCTTATAACTCCTGACCAGTTAAAGAAAATAGGAGCAGAGTGTGTATTCACGAATGCCTTTATTTTGTACCAGAATAAAGAAATAAGAGAAGAGATTATAAATAAGGGCATACATCAATTTCTTAATTATGATGGGATAATCGCAACAGATAGTGGGGCTTTTCAACAGTATATATATAATAAAGAAATTGAAATTAAAGCAGAGGAAATAGAGAATTTTCAGGAGAAAATAAGATCCGATTTCCCGGTAATATTGGACATTCCTGTTCAAATGAGTGATTCATACCTTATAGCAAAATCAAAAGTTATCGAAAACATCAAGAGAGCAAAAGAAAATATTACAAGAAGGCGTGACAATAGTAGAAATTGGATTGGACCAATCCATGGAGGGATCTATCGTGATTTACTGGAAACCAGTACAATTGAAATGAATAAATTAGATTTCGCATTACATGCGATTGGTGGTTTAGTTAAACCTTTTTTAGATTACCGATTTAAAATTACTCTCAATATGTTATTAACTGTTAAAAAAAAAATAATGAGCAATAGGCCCTTACATATGTTTGGATTAGGTTTACCTCAATTCTTCTCTTTAGCAGTAGCTTGTGGTTGTGACTTGATGGATTCAGCTGCCTACATATTGTATGCAAAAGAAAATCGATATTTCACATTATCATCAGGTACAAAAAGACTTGATGAAATTTATGAATTTCCTTGTAATTGCCCAATCTGTACTAAATATACTCCAAAGGAGATAAAAAAATTCGAGGATGATTTTAGAATTGAATTAATTGCACGACATAACCTATATATATCTTTTTCTGAATTAAGAACAATCAGACAGGCAATTATGGAAGGAAATCTTTTAGAATTAGTCGAAACGAGAATTAGGAATCATCCAAATTTGGTAAATGCATATAGTTTAATTAAGGATAACTCTAAATTTTTTGAAAGATACGATCACTCACATAAAATTCACGGTAGGCTTTTTTCTTCCATAGAAAGTTCATTTAGACCTATCTTTTATCGATATAAAAAAGTGCTTGAAGAGTATTATAAGAAATCTTCAAACTCTCGCTTTTTAATTTTACTACCTGAGCTTGATGCTCGTGGAGAAAATTCTCCAACTATAAAACAATGGGTTAAAGTAATAAAATCTTCTTCATATTTTGAAAAAGATTTCATTGAGATATGTTTCATATCACCTTTCTTTGGCATAATTCCTTCTGAATTTTCTGAGATATATCCTCTCGGTCAACATGAACATTTAGATCTAAATCATTTTACTGATATTGCTTTTGAAATTATTGAAATGTTTTTTAAAATGAACTTTAAACAATATGAATTAATTGGAATTTTGCTTCCAAAAAAAGTATTAAATCAATTTAATGAAGAAATTGATTTTCCAAATAACTCTCCAATTTTGCAGATTAAACAATACCTTGTTAAAAAAGACAGAAAAAAAATCATCTCTAACTCTGATCTTGATTCAATATTAGAACGCTTCAAAAATTGGATGAAAATATGACTGTACTAGATATAATTTATGCACGTGGTCATGAGAATATATTATGCGATCATAAAACAACACTCGAAATAACAAAAGATAATCATCTTTCTAAAAAAGGAAATTGTATTTTAGCAATAATGGCATCAAAAGCATGTTATGATTTAAACGATAAATTAAAGAGTCAGATCTGGAGTGGAAAAATAATTAACGTTATACTTGAGACTGGGTCATTTAAAGACTCATTTTATGGATATGGAAGTGAAGAACTCCCACTTTTAAACCATTCTGATATGGTTTTTAGAAAAAGTGATTTCATTTGTGAAAGAACGGTATTAATTAATTGTAATAAGGCATCTAATCAAATTAATAAAAATATTATCAATTCTCTTACCAATCCACAAACTAAGCTAAAGATAACTTTTAAATCTACAAAATAATAGATTATGATTAAATTTGAAATATATTAGAATAAAAAAACAAAATGGTCAAAAATTACTGGATCTGATTAAAAACTCTAATAGGAGAATTATCAATCCTAATTATAGAATTGAGTATGAGGAAGACTATATTTTCTTTCCTCTAATTTCTGAAAATTTAATCGATGTAAATTCTGATTTTTCAGAACTCAGATATAAAATAATAGAACGAAACGGAAAATCTAAAATTTTAAAGAGAAAAAGGAACCTTGTAGATTATTTAAGTAATACATTACCTGAGCAAATTTTATATTTAATGCCAAAATCGTATGATATAATCGGGGAAATCGCAATAGTTGAATTTGACCGATTTGATAAAATAGAAGCTAAGGATTTAACATTATATAAGAAGAAAATTGCTGAAGCTTTGATTAAAATCAATTCTCAGGTTAAAAGCGTCTACGAAAAAAAAAGTGAAATCTCGGGAAAGTTTCGTTTAAGAGACCTTGGATTAATTTTAGGCATTGAAAATTCTGAGACCCTTTATAGAGAAAATAAGACAGGTTATAGACTCGATGTCAAAAAAGTCTTCTTTTCTCCAAGATTAAATTTTGAAAGAAAGAGAATTTCTCACTCAGATTTTTTTCAAGATGAAAAGATTGTTGATATGTTCGCCGGAGTTGGTCCTTTTTCAATCCAAATCGCAAAAATTAATCCTGTTAAGATTTTTGCTTTTGACATAAATCCAATAGCATTTAGATATATGAAAGAAAATGTTGAGATTAACAAGGTCAATGATAAGGTTAATTGTTTTAATCTTGATGTAAAAGATCTAATTAAACCTGGAAATGAAATTGGAAATATGATTCATAACAAAATAGATCGCATAATTATGAATTTACCTGAAATGAGTTTTAATTTTTTAGACATTACATGTTACTTAATGAAGCAATCAGGTGGAATCCTCCATTTCTATTCATTTGCAGATAAAGAGAATTCCTTTGATATTGTATGTAAGAGATTAAATCATCATTTAGGTGAGAATCACTCTAAAATTGATTTATTAATTAATCAAAGAGTCGTAAAAGCATATTCCCCAAAAATGGATCTAATCGTGATAGATTGCGTGATTAAATCTAAATAAATAAAATATTAAACATAAGATAAGAAAACGGACCTGGCAGGATTCGAACCTGCGATCTTCGGATTTCAGCTGCATATAATTTAATACATTAGAAGTCCGACGCCATATCCAGGCTTGGCTACAAGTCCTCTGCAGCATAAAGAAAGAATTTATTATAATCTAAAAACTTTATTAAATCATTATCTGCTGATTTTTAAAGAAGCATAACTTTGACATACTAAATCATTAATAGCTTTTTTTTTAAATTTCTATTCATTATTTATAAACGACAATCAGATGAATACACTAAAGCAAAGGAAATTTATACATCAGAGTATTCCTTATTCATACAATTTAAATAAAGATCATCCGTTTTTTAAATTAAAAAACCAACCGCAAATTCTTCAGATTGTTTCTAAAAATGATGGTTTTAAAAAATTACGGACTCATTTTGAAGCGGTTTTAAACGGTAAAGTACCAAACGATTACTTTAATTCAAAAGATCTTCCAAGAATTTCTCAATTCAAAATTAAGGGAGTGAAAAGATCATATCTAAAAATTTTCAGTAAAAAACTTATCAGAAGAGGGATAATTGAAACCTACGACAATAATTCAAAATTACTTACTTTTACAAAAAATGTCTTTGATAATTTTGAAGAAAATCGCGACACTAAGCCTAAGAAACCGGGGCATAACCCCATTTTAAAAAACATATTAATTAAAGATGAGGATTCATTGGCAATTGAAATACCTATCTGGAAAAAATTTAAAGACACCTGCCTTACTGGGCACATTGACCTAATCCAACTAAAGAATAACACTTTAAAAGTAATTGATTATAAACCTGAAGGTAATTTTATAATCTCTTTACCGCAAGTAGCGATGTATGGACTCCTTATTAAGAAAATTTTCGAAATTGATGACTTAAAATGTGTATCCTTTAATAAAGACGAAGCCTGGGAATATGACCCAATGATTTTAGTGGAAGACATTATGTCTTTTTTAGATTCAATTAATGTCAAAGAAAGAGAATGGGAAAAATTTATTTAATTTTCCCTTTAATCTTTTCTTTTTCTTCAGGGATAACTATGTACTTTTTGAGTAGAAAATAGCATAAAATAAGGGTAATAATTTCGCTGATAATACTAGCAAATGAAATAATAGTTCCATTTGTTCCTATCGATCTTAACAATAACGCAACAAATAGACCCGAACTGAACAAAATAAAAATGATAAAAGCTTTTAATATCTGAGAAAAGGAATCCCTAATATATCGAATCTCTTTTTTTACGTAAGACATATGTTAATCCACTTTTATGATTATTTTTATAAATTAAAGCATTGTTTTATATTTTTTTAAATTTTAATTTGCTTTTCTCTTACTTTTAAATTTATAATATAATGCCTTATCTAAAATTTGTCCGATTTTTTCCGCAATTTTTTGAGAAATTTCGACTCGTTCTCCATCTAATATTTCCTTATTCTCTATTTTAGAAGAGTGATTTTGTATTCTATGTGATAAAGTATGATTAATCATTTTATCAATCTCAGAAATTAATTCATCATTATCTGCTAGTTTGAAATTCGGCTCCAATTTTCTTATCAATTTTACTGTATCTTTATAGAATTCAAAAAATCTTTGCTTAGTTCCTTCTCCAGTTTCGGAGAAAACCTTGATAAATTCAGCTAAGATTCGAGTATCTTTTTTCTTATCCCAGTAAAAAAGATTTGGATTGATTCCAGGTCTACTTATTCCCATCATTGAGGATGTTATTTTTCTTTCAATCCAGTTAAAGGAATTTTCTTCTTGTTTTTCTCTTATTTCCCTAAGCTTATCTTTTTCTTCCTGCTTTTCTGCTTCAATCGTTTCTATTACCTTAATCTTATTAATAGAATTAAATTCCTCGAATCTTTTTAAAAGATCATATGCAATACAATATGATATTGGCGAGATCATATCCGCTTTCAGGACAACAGGTTTTAAATTGCTATAAATTTTACTTGGTTCATTTTTCAAAGTTAATATACTGCTTTTTAATGACCTATTCAACAATAAGGCTAAAATGAAACCATTTACGAGAAAAACTTGGTTATGAGCATTTAGAACAATACTTAACTCCTCTTGTCTACTCATTATACGTTTGATGATTAATTCCTCAAACTTTACTTTAATCCATTCCTCAGATTCTAAGGGTGCATCCATATTCCTCAAAGCTAATAAGAATAAACCCTTGTCATTAGTGATTTTATCATAAATTTCTATTATTCTAGAATATTGTCTTAAAATTTTTGTTAAAATGAATAAAAAAATCTCTTTTACAAGTCTATTCAATATTTCTTCAAATTCAACTAAAATTATAATTTGATCGTAATTATTGAGATTAAGCTCATGTAAAAAAATCTTGTCTATAATCTGTTTTTTCCTAACGAACTCTCTTAGGTCATTAATATTAACTCCTACACGTTCCTCTATCAAACTCCAAAGTTTCTTAAATTGAACGTCGTCTTTATAGAGAAATTTTTCTAAATCAAAATCTTGAGAGTTCAGAATTTTTTGTAAAAAAGGAGCTTTTAAATCACATAATAATTTGATTGTTTTTTGCAAAACATTTCCTTCCTTTTGTAAAGCTAAAACATCTTGCTTCTGAATATGATATCGAATTAAATAACTCTTTGCTTTTTCATAAATTTCTGAGTTGAGATGCATCATATTCAAAATATCTTGGATACCAATTTGATTAATTAAATAAACGATATTTTCAAATCCATTTTCATTTAAACTTTGAAGAAAATATATCAAATCATTTGGATCTCTCATTAATTGCTCCAGAATTTTTTCTTTAGTATAATTAAGGATTTTAGTTTCGAACTGATCATAGTCGTGTTCTTGTTTAAATGATTGGTAAATAAGCTCTATCATTCCTTTTTTAGTCTTATTTCCCTCTATAAATGACTTTAATGCCCTAAGAGATATTGGGAGTCTTTCAGTTTCGTGGATGATTATTTTTTTCTTAATCATCCTTATTGGCATAGTCTGAACTTTGAGCTCTTTATATGATTTAAACTCAAATTCGCTTTTTACTAATTTAATAATTCTGTTCAATGTTGATAATTCGATGAGGTTATCTTCCTTCTCTTCACGCACTAATTTTTTCTCTAAATCAATTGATAAATCTTTAAACGAAGAGCTCTCATCTAAAATCTCTTGTTTTATTATGTCTGTAAGACCAATTAAATCACCAATAAAATCGTAGAAGTAAAATGAAGGATAATGATTAATTATGTCTAATAACTTTATCTCAATTTCAGCATCCAACTTTTTTTGAAGCTTTTCCTTTTCATTCTCGGTGATTTCAACTGATTCTTGTTCAATAAGACTTGAAATAAATAAATTTTCTAATTCAATAATTTTATATAAAACATCAACTTCCAGATTAAGTGAATCCTTTAGAACCATTTCAAATTCAGTCATGAGAATTTTTTTTTGTTGGTCTTCTGAGATTGAAGTCGCTTCATATGTTAATTGATTCATATTTTGTTTTGTTTCAATAACGCGCATACCCATATTATGATAGAGGTGAATTGCAGCAGTAGCAAGTAATAAATTCTTTAAATCTATTTTTTTTTCGATCAAATTCTTAATTATTATCTTATCATTCTCCCTTTTAAAATGAGAAATAATTCGATTGGTTGTTAAAAAATACCTTTTCGTGCCCTCAATCGCTGTAGCTTTCCTTTTTATTCCACTTATTTTTCTCTTAACCATTTCCTATATACCTCTTTGAAATTATCCATTATTTCAAAATTACATTTTCTCCCCCAATATTTAAAATTAAAAACGTGGTATAAATCTCCTTTAAATGATTCCCGCTCTTTTTCTGTAAGTTGATGAATCAATGTTAATGAAACTGGTCTCGGTATTAGGGGTGAATAATATTTTAACTTTTTATTCCTGAGATATTCTAAATAACTCTCACCAATTTTAGGTTTGAAAATCTCTAACGGTTCAAATTTATCATTTGTTGGCGTTAATAAATTTAGTTCATTTTCAATTTTATCAAAGATATATCTAGGGAATTCCTTCGAAATTCCTTGACAAAAATCATACTTTTGATAGAATTCTAAAAAGGCAACTTTAGAAGATTCTTCAGAATTTTTCGCAATATATAAATCTAAAAACTTCAAAAATGACTCAATTTCTTGTTCTTTACTCTCTCTAGTTTCTAAATAATTCAAAAAATCATAAAAGATCTCGTTTAATTTCCAAGATTTATGTTCCTCCATATTAAAGAATTTTTTAGCATAATCCTTAATCCAGTCTAGGATATACTCTTTCCAATCTAGTTTAATTCCGCCAACTCGTTTTTCTAAAAAGCGATAAAATTTATTGGAGAATGTCACAGGGTCACTAATCTCATTTTCGGGATTTTCTTTTAGAAATCTATTAATTGTGCTATATCGTAGGATATAACTAAGTAGAAAGTGTAATTCAGCTGAGAAATTTTTAAACTTCTCGATATGCTCTTTAATTAAGGTAGAATCGGATTCCATCTGAATTTCTGCAAATGAAACTAAATCGCTTATAGTCAGATTGACACTTTTAAAATAGTCAGAAACATTATTTCTTATAATTTGTTTAAATTCGTTAATTATAACTGAATCATTATATTCGCTATATTTTTCAGATAAAAGCGGGCTTTTTTCAATTTCACTGCTAATGAATGATTCAAAACCTTCTATAATTTTTTTACCCAAAATCATTGCTGGTTTTTGTTCTTGATTTATTTTTCCTTCTAAATTTAAAATAAGTCGATTAAATAATCTTTTCAGTCTTAATCTTGAAAGATAAATTGGAAGAAACTTTTGTATTAATTTAAACGTACTACTAATTAATTCAGAAAAATATTGAAATGGTGAATTTAGATCACTACTTCTCAAAGGGTCAGAATCCTTATGGACAAAATCTTTAATCAATTCAACGGCTATATCACAAAAATCATAATAGAAATCATCTCCTTCAAACGTATCTAGAATGTTCTTCCTGTAATCAATTAAAAGTTCATTTAAAGGCTCTAATAGACCTGAATAGGTGAATTCTTGCGATACTTTCAAAAAAAGTGAAAATTTTTTTTCAAATTCAGTTAAAAGCTTCGAGTATTCAGATATAATCCATTCTGTATCCTTACTTTCATTGATTAAATTGAACCTATTCTCAACGCGATTGAAAATAAAAAGCACTATTTTTTCTTGAGATTCCTCAGTAGTTCCTATATTTGCTAATTCCATTAAATTAGTTCCAAGTTCTAAGGTTTTAGTAGCAACATAGTTTGCAGATGGAGGGGAAATTGAATAACTTAGATGATCTATCGATGCTTGTTCTTCGAGAGGATTCGGTAACTTTTTATATTTAGAATTCCGGAAGGAAATCTGAACTGGTTTTTTATCCCAAGCGTATCCTACATCCGAACTCACTGAACTAAAGCTATCTAACATCTTCTTTTCTGTTGGTATAGAGGCACTTACACCTATTAATTTTTTATTCCACTTATCTTCAAGCATTTCACCAAATAATTTCAAACTAAACCTAGATGCAAACCGCTGAAGAATAGCCTTGCTATCATCCTTAGATAGTTCTGGATGGTTCGAAAATTCTTCAACGTCAAAAAATAACTTGCTGATCTCATCAATTGATTCTTTCGATTTATGAATATTTAAAATTCCAGTTTCAGGTTTCAATGCAAGGAATAAACTCTCACAATCCTTAAAAGAACCCGGAGTTAGTATCATTGATTTTGGATAAATCTTAAGAGAGGAATCTTTTGGATCAAAATTAAATAATTCAAATTCAATGCTATATAACTCTGACCCAGTATAATCTCTTAAAATAGCATTAAACATTCTAAGATATAAAATAACCTCCTTCGAAAGATTATTCACTTTTTCTTTTGTTAATTTTCCTGGACCGATTACATCACCTACGACAATATTATTTGGAGATGAATATCCAAAAATTAACGAAAATTGATAGTTAATAGATTCTCTAGTTGTTATCATGATGTATCATTTTATTATTGAATTCTATAATGAAGAATAGCGAAAAACGGTTAGAAAATTTAAATAATTTATAGAAGATAATATATTAAAATTTAAGCTGATCATAAGCGCTTTGTTAATATAAAAAAATAAAAACATAAAAGAGAATATTTTTATATTAAATTATAAAGCAATCTTCTTATAAAATAAAAATAGAAAATGGTGAAATAGTTTGGAATTCGGCTCAGATCTGGGAATTACTAGTGCTGATATAGAAAAGATTAGTCCTCAAATTACATTCATAACTTCAAATGCTGATATCGAAGCTATTGCATTGGTCTCTCAGGAGGGATATCAGATCGCCTTTTCCGCCCTTCCACAGTACAAAGTAGATGGTGATCAATTCTGTGGTTTAGCTAGCGCCTTATTGATGACAGGAAGCTCCACGATACAAACATTATTTCAAGAAGATTTGAGTGAAATCATTGTTAGGGCAGAAAATGGATACATAATTGTAAGTAATGCTGGTAGATTGGTAATCGTCTGCGCTGGGACCGTAATAGATACTTTAATGAAGACTGTGAAGGTTATGAGGATTGCTGCAAAAAATTTAGGCAAGATTTTCCAAGGGAGATAAATCTATTCTCTTTCTCATTGATAATTAGACAAATGATCATTATCCATAAATTTATAAATTAACTTATTTTCTCCTTCTTTAACTTTTAGATGGTTTTTAAATATGACTGCCCAAAAAGAAGCTTTTTTAGGTTGGCAGTGGCAATGGTGCCTTTAGAGCACTTTTGCATCAGTATAAACCATTAGAGATTTGAATCTTTTTTTCTAAATTTGTTGTTTTAAGCCTAATGCTTTTTATCTTTGATCTCCAAAAATGAAAAGAGACATAATTAAAAATTAAAAAAATAAAGTGAAAAAATTATGCAGAATGAATTAGATGCTAGAATCCTTTTAGCACCAAATGAAGTTCCAAAAAATTGGATAAATATCTTACCTGATCTACCAAAGCCTATGACACCAATGATAAATCCAATGGATGGTCTACCAGCTCCTCCTGAACTTGCGTTTATGATCTTTCCAAGGGAATGCGTTATGCAAGAAGTATCGCAGGAACATTATATTGAAATACCTAAAGATCTAAGAGAAATATATGCAAGAACATACCGTCCCACACCTTTACATCGTGCTTATGCTTTAGAAAAGGAACTAGGATTATTAGATGGAAACATAAAAATTTTTTTTAAAAATGAATCTGTTTCTCCTACCGGTTCTCACAAACCAAATACGGCTTTAGCTCAGGCTTATTATGCCAAAAAAGATGGAATAAAAGAACTAGTAACTGAGACTGGGGCGGGGCAATGGGGTTCTGCCTTATCTTATGGCTGCAATTTATTTGATATTAATTGTATTGTATATATGGTAAGAGCAAGTTATTATCAAAAACCAGGAAGAAAAATTTTAATGAAAGCGTATAATGCCGAAGTTTTTCCGAGTCCATCTCAGAATACTAGTGCTGGAAGGCAATATTTTGAATCTAATCCAGATCATCCTGGAAGTTTAGGTATCGCTATTTCAGAAGCAGTAGAACATAGTTTAACTAATGATAATGCAAGATATTCATTAGGTAGTGTGGTAAATTTTGTCTGCTTGCATCAAACTGTGATTGGTCAAGAGTGCAAGATTCAGCTAAGTAAAGTGGGAATAGAAGAGCCAGATATAATAATTGGTTGTATGGGAGGGGGCTCAAACTTTATGGGATTAGCTCTTCCATTTATTAAGGATAAACTAGATGGAAAGCTCCCTAATACCGAGTTTATTGGTGTAGAGCCTAGGGCGTGCCCGAGTGTTTGTAAAGGGCAATATCGATGGGATTATGGGGATTCTGCTAAAAAAGCTCCAATATTAAAAATGTTCACACTGGGTCATAATTTCGTCCCAAATCCAATACATGCCGGAGGATTAAGATATCACGGAATAGCTCCTATTGTCTCGAATTTAGTAAGCAACAAGCTAATGAAATCATCGATGCATTATCAAACTGAGGTCATCGAATCAGGACTCCAGTTTGCTAGAACAGAGGGCATTTTACCTGCTCCAGAGACATGTCATGCTATTAAAGAAGCTATAGATCAAGCACTTTTAGCAAAAGAAAACAATGAAAAAAAGGTTATTGTTTTCAATTTTAGTGGTCATGGATTTTTCGATATCTCGGCATACGAAGAATATATGGAAGGAAATTTAACCGATTTTGAATTACCTACCGAAGAAATAGAAAAAGCTTTAAATTCGAACGATATGCCGTTGATAGATGAATCAAAATTTTAATTATCTTATTTTTCTTATTTTAATTCAAGAGTTTTTTTTGGAAAAGGCTTAATTATTTATGGATTACTTTTCGATCATCTTCATTATTATTCTATATATTTATGGAATCCTTTTAATGTACATTACTTTAATTTCAAAAAAAAAGGGGGAAATTCAAGCATTCTATAACAATTTATTCATTTCTTTAGTTTTCATCGGAAGTTTAACACTAAATTTAATAAACATATATATCATAAGAGATACAAATATAGATCTTATCATTTTCCCTTTCAATTTAGCGGTAATCATATTTCTTATCATTTATTTACCGATACTTTATCTCTCAGTAAATCGTGAGAAAAGTAAGCAGATGTATAAAAACGGTTCATGGAAGAAATATTATCTTACAACTTTAAGACAACTTCCCTTAAAGTATGAACTATATAGGAAATCGACTCATTTAGTTGTTTTAGCGATTGTATTTTTTTATTTTACTCTTGGTTTCTGGGTAGAAAATGTTTTTGTCTACTTATTTAGATTGTCCCCACCATTTATCTCTGATATATTTTTTTCGTTATATAATTCTGAAGGGAATAAAATGGTTTTTACCCAATATTTAGTTGTTTTTCTTGTCAGTCTTTCATTAATAGGATTGATCTCCGTTGATGCCTTAAGAATCTTAAGACCTGACTGGTATCCTCTTAAACCTGTGAATTTAATATTGAGAGAAAAGGAGATAAGTACTCGCTTAGGCCCTCACATTTCAATGGGGGTTGGTTGTTTTTCAATCATTATTACTTTTGGAATATTTCAACCAATAGGGCCGCTATTAATATGTGTCTCTATGACAATGGCAATATTTGGAGATATGGTAGCCAACTTATTAGGTAGGACTGTAGGAAAGCGAAAAATCAGAGATACATCAAAAACCTACGAGGGATTAATCTGGGGAATGATAAGTGCTTATCTTTCGGGTGTTTTATGTCTTCTTTTACTTAATACGTTTTACCATATCTCAATAATAGGATTAATTTTTATCCCTTTAATCGGTTCAATTATTATTGGATTCCTCGACTATGCTGATTTAGAAATAGATGATAATTTAACATATAATGTTTTTGTATCCCTGATTCTCTTTCTCGTTTCTAATATTCTTATTTATTAATGACTTAGCATTAATTTTATCAATCAATAAAATTTTATTAATTCGATTAAAATAATGTTAGAAGAAAAATTAAAAATAGAGAAAATTAAACGAGGGACTGTTATTGACCATATTGATGCAGGATATGCGTTAACAATTTTAAATCTTACTGGTCTTGATGAATCACCAAATCTTATGACTATTGGTGTTAATGTTTCATCGAAAAAATTTAATAAGAAAGATATTATTAAAATTGAGGGAGAATTTCTCAATGAAATCCAAATGCAACAAATTTCAATACTATCACCAAATAATACAATCGCATTAATCGATAATTATCGAGTAATCGAAAAGAAAAAAGTAAAAATACCGAAAATTATTAAAGAATTGATTTTATGTGAGAATATTACTTGCATTTCAAATTCTGATGAACCTATCGAATCAGAATTTATAGTATTAGAAGAAAAACCACTTAAAATTCAATGTGTTTATTGTAATCGTATATACAAACTGGATGAAATTGTATTTTCATCAAAAGTAAAAAAAGAAAAAAAATTAAGACAGAGAATCAAAATCTGATTTTACAATTTATAAATCTCCCTAATGATTAACAAAAGATACAACCTCTTTTCTTCTCTCATTTAGATTAACATTCTAATAATTTTTTCACTTAACTTTAATGAATAACTTGATATACTTATTTAAACTAAAAAATTTAAATAGGTGTCGGATTTAATTCAAATTATTCAATTAAAGTTTCTGATGGAGCGGATTTAAATCTAAAAACCTTTTTTAGCAAAATTGATAAATGTATCTTTGAATTAATGATACAGAATATATAGTTTTGGAAGAAGAACCTTTAAAAATTCAATATATGTATTGTAATCGAATCTATAAACGTGATGAAATAACGGTTATGTCTCAGAGGGAGGAATTGAAGAAAATAAAACAGTAAATCGTAATTTAGGTCTATAAGAAAGCCATTAACGTATGAATTATCACTGCTGCGATCATAAACAATAAGAAGAAAATCCCTACACCCGGTTTAATTATATTTTTCCAATTCCATTCTTCTTTATCATATTCGTACTTTAAAATAATAAAATTAGCGAAAAAGGGGAATAATAACCAGAAACAAACCATCCATATTAATAACCACCAGCCAATTAATCCAATTAGAGGACCGATGAGCCCCGTAATAACTCCAGAAAGAGCCCGAATCCAATATAAGTTGGTTTCTTTTTCCAAACGGATATCGATTTTTTTTAAATTTCTCTTTTCATGATATAAATCTTGCTTTTCGAGTTCTTTTCTTTTTTCTTTGATTAACCTCTGTCTTTCTTTCTTTATATTGATTTTCTTTCGGCGCTTATCTTTTTTTGGCATAATTATTAGTATTAATATTAATTATTATAAAAATCATTTTATAATATAGATTTTAAGCGACTAATATCTCTTTTAATTAGAGAGTAGTTATAATGAATCAACAAATTAAATTTTCAAATTTTGATGTTTGCATCATAAGTAAAGAATTAAATGCATCTCTTTCAGATGGTACTATTGCAAATGTATATGAGATTGAGGATTTATTAATTTTAAAAATATCAACAAAGTCAAACGAAAAAGTTAATTTAATAATAAAAAATGATTCTAGAGTTAATCTGACCAATTATAAATATCCAATTCCAAAATTTCCCCCTCAATTTATTATGTCCCTTCGAAAATTGTTAAAGAATCGTAGAATTAAGTCAGTCTCTCAATATGATTTTGATAGAATAATAATAATTGAACTAGAATCTTATGAGGATGAGGCTCAAGAATTTATTATTGAGTTGTTTAATAAAGGAAATTTTGTGTTTTTAGATGGGACTAAAACAGTAAAAATTGCAAAATCATATCGAAAATTTAAAGATAGAGAGATTTTACCAAACAAATTCTATGAATTTCCAAAAAGTAGTAGTGTTGGGTTTTTAAATATTAAGAAATCAGAATTTTTAGATATAATTTCTAATACAAAAGATCAGATTGTAAGATTTTTAGCGAAAAATATTGGAATTTCAGGGCTTTATAGTGAAGAAATTTGTATTAGATCGGGATTGGAGATATCAACAGAAACAAATTCACTTACTCAAGAACAAAAGGATTCCCTGTTTTTATCAATAAAAGCACTTAGAAATCAACTACTTTTTGGAGAAATAAACGCTAACATCGTATACGATGATAAAGGACAACAACTTTCGGTTTTCCCACTAGATCTACAACTTTTTGAAAATTATGAAAAAAAATATTTTAAAACTTTTAATCAGGCAGTAGATGAATATTACTCTAAACTAGATGCTGAAATCCTAAAAAAACCGGAAGATCAAGACTTAAAAAATAAATTAGAAGCCCAAAAAAGAATTCTTAAAAGTCAAGAACATTATATTGAAGAATTAAAGAATAAAAAAGCAAGATATTATAAATATGGAGATTTCATATACTCTCATTTCGGTTTATTAGAAAAATTATTTAATGTAATCTCGAACGCAAAAAAAAAGGGATATAATATATATGAAATTAATGAGACATTATTAGGAGCAAAGAAAAATAATTTAAACGGAAGTGAGTTGTTTGAAAAAATCATTCCACAGAAGGGAGAAATCGTAATAAAAATTAACTCTAATACTGTCCATCTAAAACTTAATAAAAGTGTTGGGGAGAATGCAAATAGAATTTATTCCAAAGGAAAGAAAGCGGAACAAAAAATTATCGGAACGCTTGAAGCAATAGAAAATACTAAAGATAAAATAAAGAAATTAGAAAAATCAAAAAATAATATTGAAGAAAGCGTACATACCTTAGTAAAAAAAAGGAAACGTACTTGGTATGAAAAATTTCGATGGTTTATATCATCAGATGATTATTTGGTAATTGGTGGACGAGACGCATCATCAAATGAATCTATATTCAAAAGATATATAGATCCAGATGATATAGTGTTTCACACTAATTATCCTGGTTCTCCCTTGGCAGTAGTTAAAAATTCAGACTCCGAAAAAGTCCCAGAGTCAACTTTAAAGGAAGCAGCTAATTTTGTGGCTAGTTATTCAAATGCTTGGAAAGAAGATTGGGGCGTCATAGATGTGTTTTATGTCTTTCCAAATCAGGTATCAAAAACCCCTCCAACAGGGGAATATCTCCCAAAGGGATCTTTTATGATTAGTGGAAAAAAAAATATCATAAAAGATGCTAAAACAGAATTAACAATTGGTTTGGAGTTAATTCAATCGAAAAATAGCTCTGGAAACGTAGTTTATAACCTAAAGATACTTTGTGGTCCATTAGATGCTATCACGCCTAAATTAGAATATTTCTTGACCATTAGACCCTCAAGGTCAGGATATTCAAAAGGCAAACTCGCTAAGAAAATTAAGGAAAAATTTGTTAACCACTTTGAAGAACCAATTAAAAAATGGATAAAATTACTTAATGAGGATGAGCTTATCCTCCTCCTTCCATCAGGAAAATCGAAGATCGTTAATTAAATAAAACATATCACCCTATACATAAAGAGGTTTACAAAATAATTTTTCCTTCAAAGATTTATTTAAAAAATTTCACTAATTGTTTTTGAATAAGTAATCTGAGTAAACTTTTAGCCTTCTTGTGAAATATAAAAATATACTAATAGGATCGCAAGGCCAAATAAAGTAAATACAAGGACTATTGGATTCCTAAATGCTTGTAATAATGAAATAATACATAATAGGATAAGATCTCTTATATTGAGCGGTTTTCCAGATAGTTCTTTATAATTTCCAATACTGATTATGCTAAAGATGAAGAACAATAAAATTAGAACTACTTTAAACAAAGCAACAAGGATGATTAAAAAATCATTTGTTCCGTCATAGATCTTGATTATTTCTCCATTAAATATGAATGATAGAGCTAAAAATAAGCCTGCTAATATAACTGATCGTATTACTGTCTTATATGCGAAATCAGTACTATCAGACTTATTTTCAAACCTACTAATTTTTGACATTTTAGCCCCTCAATCTCCTGATTTTGTCCTTTAATTTGAAAATTCGATATATATAAAAACCAAACAAGATCCCAATTGCTCCAAATATAACGATAGTAAGCACGAATAAGATCAAATTCCAATCGATTGATGGGTTTCCAAGTGGAGGGATTTGGATTTCAACCAATTCATAATTAGAAAGAATAATACCTCCCGGATAAGAAGGAGAATCTCCATACACAACCCCAAAGGCACAAGTATATAAATGTCCCAAATATACATCTTGATGACTGGAGTCGAAAACATCTACTGGAAGAGAAAATTCATACACACTTGTATCTCCGCTTAAACCTGCTGCACCAGTACCATTAGCTTTATTATCAATATAATACGCTGAACCGTTTATATAATAATCTTCATAACTGAATTCCCCAGCGCTGATATTAGAGAATTGCAAAATCCTAGCATCCTTGAATTCAGGAGGATCTTCTGGGTCATTATTGGATATTAAAATTCCAACAAACTCATTGTTAAATTCACTTGAGGAATGATCTTCAAATTTAACCTGAACCGCAATATACAAATTATTATCATCTTGCATCAACCAAAAGTCTATTTTTAAACCATTAATTGGATCTGAAAGATTTTGATATAAAGTCATACTTGTCTTTAAAGCATCATCCCATTCATTAGTGTTAGTATCGATCTTCCCATCTATCGTAGGACTTTGACCAAATTTAGGTATTAACGCTACTTTTTCGCCCTTGATTGTAAGAAAGGAATTTAATGAAGCTAAAGAGACTATCAAGATCGAAAGGAATAATATTGTTTTATATGCTGTTCTTTTCACGTCTTTAAAGCAACTTTTCGTTTGTGTGTTGGAATAGAAAATTTAAAAATGATAGATAAAATAAAAAAGAGTCCAATTTTAAATTTTTGAATCCTTCCCAATTCATTCATGATATTATAAATTTAGGATAGAAAATTTGGGAGTATAATTAAGCAATCGAATTTATTGATATAAGAAACTATAAAATTAATTAATCGTTTTAAATCGCGTTTTGAATCGGGTAAATTTTGATTATTAAAATCAGCATATAATTTTGGACCGATAGCGATAAGAGTTCCAGATAAATCTTTTTCTCGTCTTACTAACAACCAAAAAGACATTTTTTTTTCATTTTCTTTAAGTAATAATAATAACCAAGGATTTAAAGTCCAATCTTCATTGTTTGGGCTTGTTACTCTTTCAATACCTCTTTTAGTTATGTATTTTTTTGAAATTTTTATCGCTTTGACTAAGCGATCAAAGTAATTTCTCTTAATTTTTAAGTACCCCTCAAAATATGATTTTACATCCTCTAATTCAAGTTCATCTTGGGGCGATCCCTCAAATTTAAGGAGTACTTTCCACATGGGTATCATCGTTCAAAAAGAGTAGTTATTTCATATAGATTTATCTTATCAAATATACTTTTATTTCTATTTAAATATGTTTTTAAATCTTTATATTTTGAATCTGAGTAACTTAAATTGAAATAGATCTCTCCAACATATTTATCTTCTCTCAGAATCAAACCTGAATTATGAATTATTTGGAAGGTCTCAAATTCAGAAGGCAATTCTCTTACTTTTCTCACCTTATCTTTCTTTATGACAAAAAACACCTTTAAGATTTTCTTTGCGTCAATTGGATATATCATCAATCTGGTAAAATTCGTAGTATCTACCTTAATAACTAAGACATACTTAGATTGTATAAATTTATCGGTATGTGGCAAATCAAAATTCATTATACGTTTATTTTCAAGAATTGATGCATTCGTCAAATTATCTTCATTCATATTTACCAATTTTAAAAGAAGTTTGAAATTTTTTCATACTTTTTATTGTGCCTGATGTTTTTATTGGAGATATTATAGCTTTTCTCCCTGATATTTTTTTAATTAAGGCTAAAGCGGAGATAATCAATTCTTTTGTATAGTGAGAGCATCTAATTAGACCTAAATCATTTTCAGTATCATATTCAATTAGCCAGAGTCCTACTTTATTCGCTTCTTTCATCCCAAAAAATTTCCAAATCGATTTCCACATAGAATTTAGAATGTCTTTAGGGTCAATCCTTAAATCATTTTCTTTAATGATTTGAAATAGAATATAACGATTTCGCTCAGTTTTCACCATTTATTCATCACTTTTCAAGATTTTTATTCCCTCTTCAATATAACTATAATCTCTCCTATTTTTTACTCTCTCAAGAAGTAATTTTACATTATCTTTGAAAGCCTTTTTAGCTTCAGCCAAAGGCATTTCAAATAAGGTGTGACAAATACTCACTAATGATCTAGGATGACGAAATTCAAAAGGATTAGCAAAATTCCCACTGATTATTAGATTGCCTTTTAATGAACGTACCAAATTAATCGTTCTGTATATTTCTCTAAAGTTTTTAGATTGGGAAGGTTTATTTTCTTCCATAATATTAACAAGTGAAAGCTCAATGAATGACCTATTTTGTTTTATTAATGAAATGACGCCGCTTGATAAAGACTTCATCGCTTCAATCCTAGAAAAAGAGAGAACATCTACTCTAGGGTCTTTGGCCGCTTTTATTTGAATCTCCTTTTTATCAGATTCTATAGATACAATATCGAGACTGCTTCCTACTGAATTTAGAGAAATTTGATAATTTCTAAGATTCTTTGGGTTTATATTTATTCGATAATTGAGATTAATCGATGTTATTTCTTTTATCTTGCTTTTCAATCCATCATTTAACTTTAGCACGTTAGCTGGTTCTATAATTAGATTCTTAATGCCCAACCTTTCACATATTCGGAATTTATTTCTGATCTCATTGAAATCCTCGCAATTTAATCTAAGTCTCGATTCATAGTACGCTATGAGCTTTACACCTCTAAATCGACATTAGCCTCTTCAAAATTTTCTATAAGAACTTAAGTATTAATTCAATAAAAAGATTTTATTATATGAAAGTATTTTAGAAGTTATACTTTTACATTCTATAAGTGATTTGAGTGGATAAAAAGAGAGGATTATCAGAGATATATGAGAAAATAGAACAAGGAACAGTTAATATTCTGACAATGCAGGAGTTTATTGATAAGATTGAAGATGGTGAAAAAGTGAGGTTTGAGGATGTAGATGTTGTCACTACTGCAACTAAAGGTCTAATGAGCGGAATAATGGGCATTTTTTCATTCAGATTATCACCCCCAAAAACTTTAAGAAAATTTACTGAAATTACTATTAATGGTATTCACGCTTTTCCGGGGCCATGTCCTAATGAATATCTTGGTATTGCAGATTTAATTATTTATGGGACTGCTCAGAGTAGTACTAAAACAAATTACGGTGGAGGTTCCCTATTTAGAGATTTGGTAGAGGGTAAAACTGTTGAAGTTATAGCAAAAAGTAGTGAAGGAGAAATCGTTGAAAGAAAATTACCTCTTGATGAGATGCAATTTGCTAAATTAATGGGAACAAGACAAGCAATAAAAAATTATAATGCGATGGTAAATTGTGAAAATTATCCAGTTGATACTATCTTTTCTAGCATTCCATTTGAGCCCAATAAGACACAACTTACTTTTTCGGGATGTGGCGCTTTAAATCCCTTTCAAAATGACCCTGAATTCAACGTGTTTGGTGTTGGACTACCATTATTAGTGAATGGAAGTAAAGGATATATGATTGGACCTGGTACTCGAAATTATATCGAAAAACCGAATATGATGACTATTGCCCCGTTTATAGATATGCAACCAGAGTATATGGGCGCATTTAAAACGTCATATGGTTTAGAACCAATAAATTCTATTGCTGTACCTATTCCAGTTTTGAATGAGCGAATTTTCAATAATCTTGTTCGAAGCGATAAAGACGTAAATTTACAAATTTTAAGCTTAGTTGGTCGGGAAAAAATAGGAGAGATTACTTATGGCGATGTTTGGGATAAAAATTTCACAATGAAATTTAATTCTGAAGCGTGTAAAAAATGCGATGAATGTGATGTTATCGATAAATGTCCAACTGATGCTTTCATAATTAAAGGAGATAAAATTTCTGCCATTGATCGATCTCGATGCTTTAACTGTGGTACTTGTGCATGGTTATGTCAAGATGCTTTTGATTTAGCCCTGAAAAAAATTGAAATGGGTGGTAAAACTATTCCTGTGGTTTTAAGACAGTCTGACAGGAATGGTGCTATTAAGTTAGCAAACGAGTTGAAAAGATTAATACTGAAAGGTGAGTTTACCTTGAAAGAACCTACGGGAACCCTTGATTTCGCAGAATATATAAAATAAGTTGATAAATTATGGAAGAGACTCACTCAAAATTACAAAAATTTGATCAAATAGGGATACTAGTAAGAGATATCGAAAAAACTGCAAAATATTTCAAAATTTTCTTACAATTTCAATCAAATATAAATATCATCGAGCAAATGTCAACAGTTTTCTATAAGGGAAAAGAAGTAACATTTAAAATGAAGAAAATAATGCAAAATTTTGGTGGAAAACAGTTTGAAGTAATAGAGGTAGTAGAATCATCCGGAGATCATCTCTATTTAGATTTCATCAAAAACCAAAATGAGGGATTGCATCATTTAGGAATATATACTAAAACTGCTGAAGAACTTATTGATAATTTCAAAAAGAATTATGAACTTGAAGTAATTCAAAGTGGTAAGGCTGGAAAAGTAAAATTTTATTTTTTAGATACAAGGAAATTAATCGGCTTTCACCTCGAACTCATTTCATTCTAAACTTTAATCTTTTCAAGATCCACGCCACTACTTTTTATTTTAAAAAACTTTAATTTCTAATTTTAATAACTTGCACTTATGTCTAAACAAGTATCAAATGGTGGAGATTTACTCGTTAAATGCCTTCTTAATGAAGGAATTACCAAGATGTTTGGAATAATTGGGGGAGAATTAACCCGAATATACGATGCGGTGGAAAGATTTGGACGCGAAGAAGGAATCGATACTGTAATGGTTCGTCATGAACAAGCTGGAGGTCATATGGCAGATGCGTGGGCACGTGCTACTGGGGGGATAGGTGTGTGTTTAGGTACGGCAGGACCAGGGGTGACCCATCTTGTACCTGCTGTAGCGGCAGCAAAAGCAGATTCCATTCCATTACTAGTAATTGGCGCACAGATTGCAAGAATGTTCGATGATACTGGCATTCTACAAGGAGGATTAAATCAAATGGATTTAATGAAACCAATCACGAAATTGGCTATTTCTGTTGAGGAGCCTTATGAAATTCCATTTGCAGTACAGAGAGCAGTTAAAGCGGCTTTATCGGGTAGGAGAGGCCCCGTTTTCCTAGAATTAAGAGAAACTGCCTTAGTTCGAGAGGTAAGTGAAAAAGATTTGAAGAAAATTATCCCTCCTGAAAGATATCGACCTTTATATAGACCAAGTGGAAATCCTGAAGTAATAAAACAAGCCATTAATTTATTAAAAACTGCTGAAAAACCAATTATAATCTCGGGTGGGGGAACAATTGCTTCTGAGGCTTCAGAAGAATTAAAAAAGATATCTAGAACTTATAAAATTCCCGCATTAACTACAATAAATGGACTTGGAGCAATCTCAATTGATGAAGAAACCTATGCTGGTTCTTATCCTTTGTCAAGTACGTTTCGAAGGGCAGCCTCAGAAGCTGACATCGTAATTTCCCTTGGTTGTAAATGGGATTATACTACATTGTATGGGACTGGACCATTGTGGAATCAAGACCAGAAGATAATTCAAGTTGAAATAGACCCCCAAGAAATCGGAAAAAATAGAGAGGCGCAAGTGGCCATAATAGGAGATGTGAAGGCAATAATAGTTCAATTTTTAGAAGAAATGGAAAAAAATTTACCAAAAGAAAAAATTGCAATATGGGCCAGTTGGAATGACTATTTACAAGAAGCTCGTGAAATTGATAAAAATATCATTGATAAAATAAAAATCTCTGATAAATCTCCAATGAAACCTGAGCGTATGGTAATAGAAATAATGGAATTTATGAAAAAAGATACACTATTAGCGGTTGATGGAGGAGATATAGCTATCTTCACATTTGGATTAATTTCAAATTATCATAGAAATCCACGTAGTACGTATTGTTCCATAGGAATGGGTCACCTTGGCGTTGGAACTAGTTTTGCTATTGGTTCAAAATTAGCCAAGAAAGATAAACCCGTAATATGCATTAATGGTGATGGTTCATTTATGTTCAATGTTCAAGAACTTGAAACTGCTGTAAGGTTAAATATACCAATAATTGTGTGCGTTGCGAATAATTGTGCGTGGGGAATGCTTAAGACTTATCAGAAAAATAGCCTGAAACGACGATATTGTGATGTTGATCTACCAGCTATTGATTATTCAAAAATCGCTAAAGGATTTGGATGTTATGGTGAAAAAATAGAGAATCCTGAAGATATTAAGCCAGCTCTTCAACGTGCCATTGATTCTGGAAAACCTAGCGTTCTTGACATTTCAATTAGTTTTGAATCTCCGCCTGCGGGAAAATTTCTTGGAACGTATAAAGCAAGTAAAGGATTATTTGGAGCGGGATATTAATTTGCTTTTTATTAATTGGAAGTGAATGAAAAATTGGCAGACGAAATGTTTTTAAAAGGAAAAGTGGCCCTTATAACGGGAGCTGGAAGCGGTTTTGGTCAGAAAATGGCCATAACTTTTGCTTCTAAAGGAGCTGATTTGGTTTTAAATGATATCAATATGAAAGGTCTTGAAGAAACAAAGAATTTAGTCTCTAAATCTTACAATGTTAAAATGCTGTTAATTAAAGCAGATGTTTCAAATTCGAGTCAAGTCGAAGATATGGCTAAACAAGCTTTTGAAACATTTGATAACGTCTTTTTATTAGTTAATAATGCAGGAATCGATGGAGGATTATATTCTTCATTAAAAGCTAAGGAGGAAGTATACGATCAAGTCTTTGGAGTTAATGTTAAAGGCCCTCTTAATGTCACTCGGGCGTTCTTTAGGCGAATGAAACGACAAAAACAATTTAAGCCGGTTCGTGGAAAAATTATCAACATTGCATCTACTGCTGGTACGTCATCAGGACACAACCCAATGATTGGGATTTATAGTGCTAGCAAAGCTGCACTAATTGCCTTTACACGACTATGGGCTCTGGAGCTTGGTTCAAGTGATATTACAGTAAATTCGATTTCCCCCGGAGTTTTTCTAACACCAATTTATAACAATGATCCGAAATTAATTCGACAATTTCTTGAATCAAGAAGCGTAAAACTACCAATTGATAAAATTGGTAAGGCTCAATGGATTGCTGATCTAGCTTTATTCTTAGCTTCTTCAACAGCAGATTATATTACTGGGCAGAATTTAATCATCGATGGTGGTCTTACACTAAGCGTAAACAAACTTTAATTTTTTATTTTGAAAACAGAAATTATAAAGTATTAAAATATAAGTTAAGAAAAAGCATTAACGCTTATTATTTTCCACGGCCTAGATTGGCACCAATACTGGGACGTGTTTTTTCTGAACCCCATCCTTTTTTTCTAAGTCCACGAGCTCGTTTACCTGCAGATGTTAACCCTCGAGTTACTCTATTATGATGTTGAGGTTCACATATCCAATTTATCTTTGAGTCAGATTTAATAACAGGATGATTAGGATCAACTAAAATTACTTCATAATACCAGCTTCGACCGTCAGAATGGACTTTATAGCTATTTAAAACTTCCATGTTTGGATATTTTCTCTGGACTCGTTCCTCCGCAACCCATTGTAAGTTCTTCCCAGGTGTATAACGAGTAACACCTAAAGCTCTTGGTTTTCTACCCCTTTTTGGACGTAATTTATGCATTCCTCCTTTCCTAATCCTTGCACGTACCACTACACATCCTTGCTTTGCTTGATACCCCAATGAACGTGCACGATGAATTTTCGTAGGTTTTTCAATTCTTTGTATTGATTTTCCTCTCCTATATTCGATTCCTCTTTTCCAATGAATTGTATCATATCCCCTTTCATGCTTTTCAAAAGTATCTTTGACGTAGGCATATCCGCTCTTCATTTGACAATAACATCCTTTTATTAATACAGTAAAAAATTAAATAAAATTAATTAATTTTTTCATTTTGAAACCAAATTACATCTGCTAATCTTATAATTCTCTGAGATTTTATTTATAAATTAATTTAAATTACTATTCGTAAAGATTCTAGCAAGAAATAATATTATTCGGTTTAGCTTGAATGATGAAAAACAACGATTATAAGAAGAAAAAGCATTCTCTCAAACCAGAAATAAAAAGCGATCAAGGTTTAAATCTTTCTTATGATAAAACAGAATTAGAAGAAGCTTTTCCAAATCTAGTTTCAGAAATGGGTCTCAACGAAAATAAAAGAGGAAATGAAGCCCTAAATATGAAAAAGAGAAAGATAAAGTTAACACAAAATGATACCGAAGAATTTTCTTATGAAGAAAGTTTGTCTAATCCAGGAGTCATTGATTTTTTAAGGAGATGTGTGAGCTCAGAAGATGCAATTTCAATTATAGATTACTTGAAGTCCAGAAATGAGCTTTCAAGCAATTTATATGAGAAACTAATGAAGATAGTAAGTCAAGAAGGAGGATTACAAAAACTTATCCAAGATTGTGGTGGAATAAAGAAACCAGGTTATTATGTAGATAATTATTATTACCAAGATTAATTAATGTTAAACCAGTAATATAAACAACTGTTTAGATTGATGATGATCTTATGACAAATAGAGCTATTGCTCGTAGCAGTGATTATGTCGCCCCAATCTGAAATTTAAATATTGTTTACCCTTTTTTTTCTATTTTCTGTTTGAACAATATTCCTTCTTCTGTTAAATCATATCCCTTTGAGGAATTTACGACAAGCTGTAAATCGATCAGTACTGGGATCCTTCCTCTAATGCATTCGATCGGCACTCCAGAGATGATTTCTATGGTCTGAAAGTCGTACGCTCCTTTCCCAATTGCGATTAAAATGTCTATTCCAAGATTACCTAAGAGATATCTTAAATTTTCAAATTTATTATCTGAATTATTCATTTTTCTCAAGTGTTTACTTTATTTATGCTTGGGTTCGTATTTTTTCGCAACGACTGGTTTGCTTTCTTTAGGTAGCAATTTTCGAAGATATTCTGGAAAAGCTGTAGTTATCTGAATATTAGTTTTTAACACGATGTATCTTTCACTATTATATTTTATCTCCTCAATAATATTGTGCTCTTTTAGAAAATCTAAGGATTCATTCAAATGTTTGAGAGTTCTTTTAGAAATCAAATTGGGTAATTTGTCCTTTGGAATTAATCCATTCCTCAATTCGGAAAATACATTATACTTTTTTGAATCAGATACTATTTGAAATAACACATATGAATCTTCTTCTAACTCTTTTTCACTTTTATTTTCATATTCACTAAAATATTCCTGCACTCTTGGTAATAATATATCAATAATGTCACTCTCAACCTCCTCGGGGGCTTCTTCTAAAAATTCAATGACACTATCGGGAGGTATTCTTTCAGCATTGACTTCTTTTAATAAAAGCACGTACTTTTCTACGATTCCGATTTGATTAATAAAGATTAATTGTCTTTCTGCTAAATTATCCAATAATTCTTTGAAACTGAGTTGGGGAAAAAATTCATTAAACCATTCATTCAACTCTTCTAATGATATTGGACCTTTTGACAACTTCCTTAGGGTAAGAAAAACATGACGTTTATTTAATAACGTGGCAATTTTTTCCTCCTCACTTTTTTCTCGAGTTTCTTCAATGGTGGCCCAGTAGAGCTCTTTAACCAATCCTTTTACAACTTCATTATTTTTTATTATAAGACTTTTATCGTCTTCGTCCATGTTGTTTATATCGCTAATATAAAAAGCCGTGTAGATTTCTTCATTTGACTGAAGCTTAGAACAAAATTCTGCACATAAATTCATTAAATTTTGCTCCATCTCTGCGGAGATTTGATGATCAAATATTAATGAGACCATTACCATTTCATTGTTCCCTCTTGCCCAATCAGAATGAATCTCGAAATAAAAATTCATGGATAGCTTGTCCTCAAAAGAAAGAGTGAAAAAACCTTCACTTACGGTCTGATCCATGATGTTAGCAATTCGCGCTGACAATTGGTCATCCAATTCTTGTTTTGGGAAGGCATAGAATACTATCGGTCCAATTTTTCTATGAAAATATGATAATGCCACGATAGTCTTCAATGATCATATCTCCGCTAATTTTTTAAAATTAAGAGTTAGGGTTAAAAATTATATATTGGTAAAGATAAATAAATTTAACTTTAGAAAACTTCTATTTTAACTAAAGGCTTCCGTGATTTATTAGATAATTTTTTGATTCTCTAAGAAAGTTTACAATTATGCCTCCTATAAAATTAGTTGGGTTTGATCTCGACGATTGTTTATTTGATTCGACCGGGTTATCTGAACGTGCGCGAATAAAGGGGATAGAAGCAATGATCGATCTTGGACTCAATATTGAGAGGGAAAAAGCAATCTCGTTGATTCATGAGATAGTTTATGAATATGGCTCTAATTCATCCCAACATTATGACTATTTCATGAGGAGGTTGAATGAATTAAAGATTCTAGAAACTTATAAAAACTTCAATCAGTATAAATATATCGCCGCAGCAGTAATGGCTTATCACAAGGAAAAAATAGAATCAATATCTCTTTATGATGATGTGGAGCCTTGCTTAAATAAATTAAAGAAATATAACATTAAATCTGCTATAATAAGCGATGGGATTCCCATCAAGCAGTATGAAAAAATACTGCGATTAAATATTCATAATTTAATTGATCTGGTTGTAATTTCAGATGAGATTGGAATAAGAAAACCCAATCCTAAATTATTTACCTATTGCTTGGAAAAATTTAAGGTAACCGGACCTGAGACTATTTATGTAGGAGATAATCTTGATAAAGATGTGGTTCCCTCGAACCAAAATGATATTTTTAGTGCTTTAATTCATCGTGGTGGTAAATATGATACATACAAAGCAGGCAATAGCATCCCGGAAAATAAACAACCAGATTTTGAAATATCCAATCTTCTGGAAATTTTTCCAATCATTGATCAGCTAAATAAATAGAGAAGTTATAAGTATGATAAAAGTTGGATGCGTACAACCTGAAATTCATGATACTAAAAGTGAATGTTACGAAGAAATTGAAGTTTTATTTGAATCTTTTATGAGTGAACACGAAAGTTGTGATATTATTTGTTTACCAGAAAGATGGGTTCCTCTGACTGCAGATATAAAAACCGTTATTCAACAAGAACGTGGAGAAGATTATCGATTTATATGCAATTTAGCTAAAAAGCATAATACAAGCATAATTTCAGGGGCAATCTGGGAAAGAAGATCTGATCAAGTGAACCCAAAAATTACTAGTTATTTTATTGGTCATGATGGAAAGGAAATTGGACGACAAGATAAGATACACCTTTATGCTTATGAAAGAGAATACTTCGAACCAGGAAATGAAGTTAAAATCTTTTCACGTGAAACGGTCTCTTTTGCAATTTTAATTTGTTTTGATATGGCATTCTTTGAGACACCTAGAATCGCTGTCGAAAATGGAGCTCAAATTTTATTCTCACCCACTCAAATTCGAGAAGAAGGGATGACTAATTGGGAAATCTATTTAAAGGCTCGTGCTCTTGAAAATCGCGTACCAGTTGTTGGATGTAATACTCTAGGTCACTTTTTTAAAAGAAAGTTCACCGGTAAAAGTAAAATCATCAGCTTTGAAGAAAAACACATTAGTCCATCCAAATTGCATATTATCGAAGCACCTGAAAATTCTAATGGGGGTATCTGCGCTCAAATTGATTTAAATATCTCGGATAAAATCAGAAAACTTCGATTTAATGAGATTATTGAAAAACAGAAGATAACGGTTAGTACTATACCTTTTTAATAAGATTCCTCCGGAAGATTTATCTTGTTATTTTTACTTTTAGTGACCCCTCTCCCCATGGGGGTTTAAATATACAGATCTAAATTTAATATTAAAAAAATAAAATAATATAAAATGATGATACCAAAGGCAAAATATCATGAGCATTATGTAGGACCAAGGGCTATATTTGACCAAGACTTCATACCACCAAGTATTTTACACCGACAAAAAGAAGAAAATGCCTTATTTTCAATGATAAAAGATTCCTTGACGGATAACTTTAGCATTAACATACTTTATCAAGGAATTGAAGGAATCGGGAAAAAAGTAATTATCAATAAAGTAATAAGAGATCTTAACAATTTTCACGATAATGAAGTGAATACGTGGAAGATTAAGGTCAACTGTCAAGAAAAAAATCTTGAAGAGCTCATAATTTCAATTTTAAGCGAAATAGATAAAATTCATGATTTTAAAATTGATTTTCATCAAATATTAAATTGTAATCTTTCAGATTTATGGAAACTTTTTAAACTCGCTTGCCAAAAGATTGAATTTAAACCTATTTTCGTGTTCAATAACGTAGAAAATTTAGATCCCAGAATTTTTAGGAAATTTATTCAATATGGAAAGGAGGCTAAGATAAGCTTAATATCAACCATCAATAAAATTTTAAGGCCTTCTTCCTATGAGTTATACAGTCAATTTGATTTTAAGGTGAATTTAAACTACTTTTCTTATAATCAATTATATGATATCCTCCAGCAACGGTTTTCCTTATCTTTCTTACAAGATATCGATAAAGAATTAATTGAATACATTACGGATTTGATTTTCGAGCATTATGTGCCCGTGCCTGGAAAAGGAGTCGAGATTTTAAAAGAATTATATCCTTTTTTGAAAGAATGCACATCCCAAAATTTTGGACTTTTTGAAATTATTCAGAATCAATTTGACCCCCTTCAGATGTCTGATGAATTTAGCATGCTCTCCTATATATCTGAAGAAGAATTACTAACTCTCATATTTTTAGATAATCTTTCTAACTTTTTTCTAAAAAAGAGAAACTATTATATCAATATGAGTGAGTTGAAAGAATTGTATTTTGTTGCTTGTGAAAACCTTGACTATAAAAAGTCCAACAATGAATTTAATAGTTTAATAAAAACCTATCAAAATATTGGAATCATTAGTAATTCCAGAAATACAATCGAGCGACGATTCTTTATGACAATCGCTCCAAAACAGTTAAAAACAATAATAGATACAGTTTTTACTAAATTCTGATTTTTTTCCATTTTTAATTTTTGAATAAAACTTAATTTATTGGATGCCGTGAATTTATATAGGTAAGAATCACTCATTATTTTTATAATAAACAACAATCAAGGGATAGTTCTTTGACTTATATCAAAAAGGTAAGCATGACGGGCTTTAAGTCGTTTGGGGATAGGACAGTCACCATACGCTTATCATCTGGGTTCACTTGTATAGTAGGGCCTAACGGGGCGGGTAAATCTAATATAATTGATGCATTATGCTTTGCTCTAGGTCGTTTAAGTAAAAAGACAATGAGAGCAAAAAGTTTGGAGGATTTAATTTTTGCTGGTTCAAGAGGTAAGAATCCTTCACAGAGAGCTTCAGTTACTTTATTTTTTGATAATAGCGATAAAGAGTTCCCAGGTGAAGGAGAGGATTTTCAAATAACCCGGGTAGTTAAACGGGGTGGTGGTGGGGGTTACAAGATGAATGGCAAAAAGGTCACCCGTCAGCAGATCCTTAATGCTTTAGCAGCAGCAAATATCGATCCTGATGGAAGCAATCAATTTGTTTTACAGGGAAAAATAGTTGAATTGACACATATGAATCCCGAAGATCGTCGTGTTTTTATTGAGGAACTTATTGGGCTCCAGAAATACGATGAAATGAAAGACGTCACAATGAAAGAATTGGAAAAAGCAGAAAGAGATTTGGGTCAATTTGAAGCCATTTTTAAAGAAGTGTCTTCTCAACTTAAAAAGGTAGAAAAAGAAAAGAATGATGCCCTTGCTTGGAAAGAATTAGATGAAAAAATCAATTTTTATAATTCACAATTAATTGCACTTAAAATTTCCCTATTACGCAAGGAAGAAGCCGATTTAGAAGTTAAGATCGAAAATTCTAATAAAATCATAGAAGAACTCAATGAAAAAGTAACTCGGCAAGAAGAACTTCTGAAACAAGAATCGCTAGTCATGGATAACATTCAAAAAACAATAACAGAAAAAGAAAAAGAACGAGAAACTATAAATGAGAATATAACCCAGTTAAAAACTCAATTATCGTCAAATCAAACCACTCTTAATTTAGCTCAGAAATCCATTGAGAAGTTGCAAAATGAAATAATGGAGTTAGAAAAATTACAAATGGAGTTGGAAGAAGGGCAAACCTATGATTCCTTGATTGAAAATGTCTCAACTGAAATAACTGGAATAGAATACAATATTGAAGAAGCTAAGAAAGAAATTGAATCAAAGCAACAAGTCCAATCAGAATTAGATGCCAAAATCAAGGATAGTGAAGATGAAAAATCATCCTTTAAAGCTGAAATTTCAGGCATAAAACAGACTATTTCCTCGAAAAATGCTCAAATCTCCCTTTTAAAGGAAAACATGAAAAAAAATGAAGAGAAAAAGCAAAAATTAGAAGCAGATCTTCAAAAGCTTAAAGGAGAAGCAGAAAGCATTGATGAGGCGATCAAAGCAACCAAAGAAGAGGAAACAAGTATTAGAACCACCATCGCCGAGCTAAATGCTAACATCTCCGATGAGAACAAAAAACAGCAAGACTTAGAAAATAAAATCGCAGAAACTCGTGGTGAAAAAGCGCAATTGAATGAAAAAATTGGAAATTTCCAATCATCATTATCATCGTTAAATACTGAAATTAAATTAAGCAATGACAGGATTCAAAGTTTAACAGCTCGTAAAACTTCTATCGAAAAGAAGATACAAGATTTGAGTAAGGGAAAAGATTCAGAAGAAGCATTAAAGGAATTATTAAAGGAAAAAGATCAAATTCTCAAGGAGTTGAATGAGTTAAAGGCGAAAGCTAAGCAAGAAGATTCTGCTTTCCGTAAGAACGAGCAAGATCTAGAATTATTATTGATGAAACAAGATTCCATTGAAGCTGAAATTGTTGATAATAAAGCAAAAATCGAAAATTTGAATACTCGCTTAAAATTGAATGAAAAAGAACTTAAGTCACTAGATCGGGATAAAAGAGACCTAGAACTTACGGTTTCTTCCGCATCAAGTAACCTTTCGAAAACTGAAAAGGAACTCGATACATTAAACGCCAAAAAAGAAAACATTACCCGTAGAATTGAAGAACTCAATAAAGAAAAAGATAATCTCCTACAAAAAATCGAAGCTACTGAACAAGAATATGAACGAAATACCGAGGATGTCACGGGAATCCTTCAAATCCTAAACATGCTCACCCAGAATATCAATATATCCGTTGAATCAATCAAGAGTAATATTCAACAATCGAATGCAGAAGCAATCGAAACTTCCGCTGATGATTTTAGGAAGTTCGTGTTGGACATAATCGATATCATGAAAACTGTTGAAGATGTAGAAAAAGAACATGAAGTACAAACAGAACACGAAGAGCAACCAGAACACGGTACTTCATTAAAATCAATCTTACAAACTCTTGCCTTGTTTACAGAAAACGTCGACTCGACGATTGATCAGTTAATTAGTAAGGTAAAAGAATCTGCCGATGTGGAGATCCAAGAATCAACTTCCACTTTTGATACCTTTGTTCAAGATCTCATGGAAATCCTCGAAAACGTGTACCTATCTCTAAGAAAATTGACGATGTCTAAAAGTCAAGAGCTGTATAAACAATTGGAGGAAATTTCAACAACCATTAATTCTCAAGCGGATGATTTAAATGGAGTTGGGATGCACATCAAGGAAATCAACATTCAAAATTCCCACGATTCAGAAACACTCAAGGTTTCGTCTAAAAAATTGGAAGAAATAAAAGGTAGGATTCAAGAATTAGAGACTAATTCTGATGAATACGAGAAAGAAGTCACTACACGGACCGAATCAATAACAAGCAGAAGACTTAACTGAGGAAATAAAGAAATTAAAGGACCTAAAAGAAACTTATTGGGAGAATAATTCGGAGCTGGAAGCAAAAATTGATGCGAAACAAAAAGAATTCGATGTCATCCAAACCAAGCTTCAAGAATTAAGAGGGATAGAGAATCTGGTCGAGAACATGATGGAAATCGACAATAACGTTCAACAACTAAACAAAACAATCGCTGAAAAGAAAGCAGTCATTGTTGATACTGAAGGACAAATCGCGAAGATTAAAGAAGATCAAGACGCATTTGATGCAAAGATCGAAGAATTAAACCAAGAGAAAAACAAGTTCTGGGAAAATACTGAGAAAATTAGAGCACAGATAGATGATGAGACCAAGAAATTAGAAGAAACTATGGATAAATTGCGCTCACTCGAGAACATCATGATGATCATCAGTTCTATAGAAGAATTGACGAAAGAAAATGAGGAAGCAAAAGTAAGTATTGAAAGCAATTCAAAGGAGATTGAGGAAGCAGATCTTAAAGTCTCGGAAATCCAACAAAGCGTGGATAAAGTGCAAGAAGTGATTGATGGCCTTCGAGATGAAAAAGTTAAGGAAGTGGAAGCTCAGAAAAAGGCCCAATCGTCCCTTAACAAGTTGAATAAAGACCTTCAGAAAGTTCAGAAAAAGCTCAACGAACTCAATAAAAACAAGGAACGGGAGCTCAAGATTGTTTCACTCAAAGAGGATATCACTGATACTGAAAAAGAAGTTGAAGGCATTTCAACCCAAATTGAAAGCAATAATAAGGAATTAGAAGCCGAAAACGAGAAAAAGAAGGAAAAACAAGAAGAGATTGATAAATACGTTACGGAAAAAGATGAATCCTGGAAAAAACAAAAGGGATACCAAAAAGCTCTCAATGAATTGAAATCCGATCACTCCATGGAACGCTCAAAGCTTGCTTCATATGAATCTAAAAAGATAATTTGCACCGATCAAATTGAGACGTTATATCAGAGATCCAAGGACTATGGCGCGCTCCCACCCGTCACCGATGAATTATCCGAGGCAGGGTTACAATCCGATATCGCAACTGCTAATAACAAGAAAAAGGCTCTGGAACCCGTTAATCTCAAGGCCATCGAGCAATTCGATATTGTAAAAGAGCGATTTGATGAAATAGACATGCGTAGACAGACAATCCAGCGAGAGAGAAAGTCAATACTCGACGCCATCGAAAAAATTGAGCTGGAAAAGACAAGGACGTTCATGAAAGCTTACCACGAGATAAATAGAGAATTTAGTCGCATATTTCAGAAACTCAGCCCAGGAGGTTCAGCTAAAATGATTCTAGACCGTCCTGACAAACCGTTCGAAGGGGGAGTATCGATCGAAGCCAGACCTCGTGGAAAGAAGATTTCAAGTCTGGAGATCCTAAGTGGTGGAGAAAAAACACTCGTTGCATTATCATTTATATTTGCCGTACAAGAGTTTTACCCCGCTCCATTTTTCGTTCTGGATGAAATCGATGCTGCTCTAGATGGACCTAACGTTCACAGAGTTTCAATGGCGATTAAGGAGTTCTCACAACAGGCTCAATTCATGGTAATCTCTCACCGAGAAGAAAATATCGTAAATTCAGACCGAATTTACGGAGTATCCATGCAACAATCTGGAATCACTGATATTTTTTCAGTAGATCTCGAAGAAGAGGCGAAAAGGATTCTTGAACTTCCAGATGTTGTCGAAACGGACGTCGAATGACGGATCAACCTTATAATTTATCATGTTGGGATCAATTTATTATATTATAAAAAATCAGGTGGTATTATATACTTTTTCGGATCAAAAATCAAGTTCTACATTTCCACCGTTATACAATAGCATAGAATACATTTCCCCTAGGCGAAAATGATTGAAAAATTTGATCGTGAAACTAGTATTCATGTCACTTACTATTGGATATCGCCTTAGTCCTATAAATATCATGAAAAGTCATTATTGAACTCTTATGAATAATCATTCAAGATAAATCTTAAATCAAATTTTTTTGACTTAATCTTGTGGATTCTGAAATATACGACTAAATTCCCTATTTAAAAAAATTTCAGAATGTTAAAAATATCATAAACCAATTAGGGCTTTTCATAAGGAAATAAAAAAAATTAATAAATTAAATATATGGCGCTTTCACTGCAACAGAGTGGAACTTAATGGCTAATTAAAAATCAATATTGTTAATTCAATTTTTCGATGTTATTATTCAATTTTATCGTGTCTTTTGATTCTTTTCGTAATCTTGATGTTTCACTAGATTAAACAAGTTTAAATGTAAAAAACTTAATTTAAAAAAAGAAAAGTACCAAAGGATTTTGAAGTCTGAATCCTATTGAGTACCATCTTATCATTTGTAAATCATGAGCTTTTAAGTAGTTTTTAGATATTATTTCTTCCAATTTTAGTATCTAAATAAAATATCGC
>Ga0315542_1000032_pt1 | contig 60530 bp, 58 predicted proteins | sample SalMarSW160120MG_FD_202541 | JGI IMG/M metagenome (GOLD analysis project Ga0315542, IMG submission 202541) | Salt marsh sediment microbial communities from the Plum Island Ecosystem LTER, Massachusetts, United States - Salt Marsh Sediment SW1601-20 ...
ATTCGTGGTGATGGTGACGGGATGTTCGGACAGGGTGACCTGGACCTCCACTCCTCTCATCGATGCGAGTCTTCCGGAAAGGGTTGCCATAAACGCCAGAATTTCCCCTACGTCCACCGTCTTTTTTGCTTCATCAACGGTGTGCGCAAACGTATTCATATTTCTCACAATCCCGTCCGCCCGCCGGACTTGCTGCTGGATTTTTCCGGCCAGGGCCTTGAGTCTTTCCGGCTCAATGGGCACACCCTTTTCCACCACGGAGGTGAGGTCTTCCAGAAGCCCTGAAATTTCATTGATGATGGCAAGGATATTCTTTACTTCATGGGATATGGAGGCATTCATCTTTCCGAAGAATCTGAAGCCTTCGTTGCCGACTATTTCCCATTGCTTGTTCATTTTCTCGCTCCTCATTTTTCAAGCACTTCCTTCATTTTTGTCATCAGTTCCTCAATATCCACCGGCTTTACGAGGTAATAATCCGCTCCCGCCTCTTCAGAACCCGCTCTAAAGTCTGCTTCCGATCCATGACCCGTCATAAAAATGAACTTCATACCCGGGTTTTTTTCTGCCATCATTCTCTTGAGTTGAATGCCTCCTATCTTCGGCATCTTGATATCCACCACGGCAATATCGTATGAGGCCCCTTCAATTTTCTTGAGAGCGTCTTTTCCGCTGCACACCCAGTCGGCGTCAATCCCTCTGATGGACAGCCTTTCAGCCAGGGTGGAGACCAGTTCTGCTTCATCGTCTATCAGCAGAATTCGCATGGGTCGTTTCCTCCTTTCTCTCCATCTTGACAGGGAGGGTAACGGTGAAGGTGGTTCCCTTGCCCGGTTCGCTTTCAACGCTGATTTTGCCGCCCAATTCCCGTACAAAGTTTGCGGTCAGGGATAATCCGAGTCCTGTCCCTCCCATCTTGGTCCTGGTAGAAAAAAATGGCTCGAATATACGCTCCAGATCTTCTTTGGGAATGCCGCATCCATCGTCGGCGACGGTAACCAGGACGTCATTAACATCTTTCCTCTTTATCCGGATATCTAAATGTCCGCCGTCTTCCATCGCTGAACAGGCGTTGTTGAAGAGATTGAGGAAGATTTCCTGGAGCTTCCCCCGGTCACTTTCGATTGCCGGGATATTTTCCGCGGCCTCGAGGGAGATCGAGATGCTCCTGTATTCAGCCTCCTTTTCAAAAAAGCTCAGCACTTCCTCAATCACCTCTTTCAACGCAATATTCTGAATGCGTATCTCCGAATGCCTTGAAAAACTCAGGAGGCGCTTGGTGATGGTGCTGGCCCTTTTCACGGATGACAGGATTGAGTCAGCGAGGCCGAGGAGTTTCTCATTACCTTTGTATTCTTTCTTGAAAGTGATCAGGTCCTTGAGAAGCCCTGCTTTCTCATTGATAATAGCCAGCGGGTTGTTTATCTCGTGAGCCACTCCCGCGGCCAGGCGGCCTACGGATGCCATTTTGTTGCTGTATTCCACCTGGTGGAGAGTAGCTATGCGGGCCTGATCCGCCCAATAGATCTTGTTGATGAGGTAGGTGGACACACCGATGACCACGCCGACGATGAGGATAATGCTTGCGGTCAGGAACAACAGGAGTTCCATACGGGTCTCGTTCCAGGATCTCATGAGTTCCCGCTTGTGTTTGACCACGACGAGAATAAAGGGCGTTTCGGAGATGTATCGGTAACCAATTATGATCGGAGCGTTATCCAAATTTTTGCCCTCAAACACCCGCGTTTTTGGGGCATATTTCGGGACGGACAGGGATATTTTATCGAGGACCTTGCCATGATAGAGGGAAGGCGTCTGAAGCGTGCCCTCCCGGTTAATCATAAAAATATCACCCTTTCCTGCAAGCTCAAGGCCCGACAAGAGATCATCAAGCATAGCGGTGTCAAGTGTTGTCCTGAGCACATAGAAAAAACCATTCGGCAGGGTGCGCTTGATCGCGATGACTATGTGGGGGAGCTGTCTGAATCCCAGAAAAACATCACTGATATAGACGCCGCGTTTGCATACCTCTTTGAACCAATCCTGTTCGCTGTAATTCTTTCCGAGAAGTTTGTGCGGTCCCACATAGTTCCTCTGATTGCCCATCGGATCAATGAGGCCGATGTCGGTGATCCCGCCAAAACTGATTTTCAGATTCTGCAGTACGTCCTCAAGTGTCCCGGGTTCATTCAGGGTCTTGAACGCATATTCTTTCACGACAAAATCCAGTGCGGCCCTGCGCTGGGTAAAGAAAAAGGATATGCTTCGGCCGATATTGGAAACAAGACGAGCGGTGCGGAGGAGGTTCTCTGATTCTATGGATCGCTGGGTTACCTGGTAGTCGACTATGGCAAGTGAAATGAGCGGGATCAGTGCTACGCCGGCCGTAAGGGAGATTGTCAATTTCCACATCCGGCGAAAGTTGAAGGGGTGTCCGCGGTCGCCCGCCGCCACGTCACGATAATTCCAGAATTTTGGCTTAAGTCTTTTCAAGTCTCTTCTGCCTGATCTTCTCATTCGCCTTTTTCAGGGTATTGCTGAGCACATCAATGTCCACCGGCTTCTGGAGATACGCAAAAGCACCGAGTTCCATGCAAATTTCCCTGTCGGCCTCGGAGCCGTGGCCGGTGAGTATAATGATCTCGATGGCGGGCTTGGACTTCTTGACCCGCCGCAGGACCTCTATGCCGTCGATTCCGGGCATTCGAAGATCAAGGATCATGACTTCCGGCTCATCGCCGTGGACCAGGTCGAGCGCTGACTGGCCGTCATAAGCAACAACAGATCCCATGTCTCGCATAAGCAACCGCTCTGAAAGGGTCTGGACAAATTCTCTCTCGTCGTCCACCAGCAGGACTTTAGAAGGCATTTCGAAATCGTATTTGCGGTAAATATCCGCCTGGTAGAAATCTTTCCCGACCCTGGTATTGACGGATTTTGCGCCCGGGACTTTTTCCGCGATTGATTTCAGCTCCTCTTCGAGTTTTCCTAATGCAAGAACGTGCTCGTTGATAGTTATTTCGACCGACCCGTCTTTGGCCTTCACACCGACATTGTGTCCCTTTTCGGCAAGCGCAACCTCCACATGGGCTGTCAACACAAAGTCCTCCACGGCTCTCCTGGATGCGTCGCTGGATCGGACAATGTCTTTGGCCAGGTTTTCTTCGATGAGGGCCGCCGCTTCCTCTGCGGTCATTTTATCCATTGGAATAACAATATCATAGTGGGAAGGATCCCAGGGATCTTTCGAACCTGTCAGTTTATCCACCCAGGAGGCCCTGTCCTCATCCTGTTTATGAATCAGTTTGGCTGCCTCTTTGGGGGATACAGCCTGCTGTTCCACGGCAAGCGCCGTTCGAAACTTCATTTCGGCAATGAGGCAGGCCCGGAGAACATGATTTATCTCTCTGGGAATGAGGTGGGTCGAAAAACCGGTGATCAGTAAATTGTCCTCCGAGAGGGTTTGAGCCAGCGCAAGTTTCAGGTAGGAGATAGATCTCTCTTTTTCATGGGTGAATCTGTTGAAAACCGATGTCTTTGCTGAAAAGACACGTTCAATTCTGTTCTCGGCCAGGCCGGAGATCTTTGCAGCCTCCGCGACCATATCATCATCGGAAATGGATGTATATTTTGTGCGGGGGAGCAGTTCTCCTATCACCTGCTCGCTTTTGCAAAAGCTGCCGCTGAATAGGGATATGACAGACATTTTCTACCTCCCTGAGCTCTTGTTTCGTGTTGATTGGGGTTTGTTTCACTCCCCTTTCGGGAAGGCAACCAGCAGGGGGCACTTTTCCTCCAGGGCCTCCGCGTGTGTCTTGGTGTAGTTGGTGCTGATAGCACTTTCCATCGTGGAGAACAGATGATCCTCCCCGATTTTTTCGAGAAAATGGGTTCTTTTCAAGACTTTCATGACAGATTCGTTTACCCCGCTCATCGAGATATCGATGCCGGCGCTTCTTGCTCTGTCTACCAAAAGAGAAAGGCCTTCCTCTCCCGAGGAATCCATATCATTGATCCCGTTGGACACGATGACGATATGCTTCAGGTGCGGTTTGGTTCTCATGAGTTCGGTGATGCGGTCTTCCAGATAACTGGCATTGGCGAAAAAGAGCGGGCCGTCAAACCGCACCAGGGCCATGTATTCGCATTCCCTGAGTCCAAAGGTGCCGGCGTCGCGCAAGGCCATGTCTTCTCTCCTGGCGAGCGATGCCACCTTGGGCCGCATGCTCTTGTAAAGAAAAACCAGAAGAGAAAGGATCACACCCACTTCGATGCCCTTTTCCAGGTGAGGTGCAAAGGCGAGGGTCAGAAAAAAGGAGATTATGGCAATCGCCCCGTCATACCACTGGGCCTCCCATGCATGGACAAAACCGGAGACGTTCACCAGCCCGATCACGGCCATCATGATGACCGCTGCCAGGACCGACTGGGGAAGGTGGTACAGGAGCGGCGTGAAAAACATGAGCACAATGACTACCATCAGGCTGGTAAAGACACTGGAGAGACCACTCACGGCCCCTGCCTGGAGGTTGACCGCGGAGCGTGAAAAGGAACCGGAAACCGGGTAGCTTTTCCCAAAGGCTCCGCAGATATTGGCCAACCCCTGGCCGATAAGTTCCTGGTTCGGGTCAAGCCTCTGGCCGGTCTTGGCGGCCATGGCCTTGGCAATGGAGATGGCCTCCATAAACCCCAGGAGCGATATGATTGCGGCGAAAGGAAAAAGGTGCAGCATGATGCCCAAATCCAGACGGGGCACGGAAAGGGCGGGCAGACCTTTCGGAATATCTCCGACCACTGCTCCACCGCCCGTCATGAGGAGGGCATCTGTCGTGAGGGGTCTATTGCCAACCTTGATCCGCCAGGTCCTTCCGTCGTCCCTGGACAGAGCGGGCATATCTTCCGGGAGATAGAATATGAGGGAACCGTCCTCCTGTTTAACGCCCTTGAACAGGAACTCGCTTATTTCTTTTCTGAAAATGTGGGCGTCAAATTTGAGGTTCTCGATCTTCATGCCCGCCATTTCCAGGTTGTGCTTGGCGGTGAGAATGGCCTCCGGGGCGCCCGTTTTTCTTGCCTGTGCCAGCATCTCTCCGGCCCGGGCGCGTTCCTCGGCGAGCAGGGGAAGCGCGGTGACCACCCTGTTGAAATTCGTCACGGCCTCTCTGGCTCTTGGGGAGCGGATGGTCGAGAGATCAACACGGACGTTGTGATCAAATCCGGTTGCCCAGGAAAGAATGGTGGTGACAGCCACCGCCACAAGGACATTGGGAATTTTCGGTGAGATACGCTTGAGGCCGTACATGATGGCAAAGGCGAGAGCGCCCATCAGGAGGGTGGGCCAGTGGGTGTAGTGGAAAGCGGCCTGGATGACCCGCCAGATGGTCTCGTAATGGTGATGGGCATTGTCCACATACACGCCGAACATCTTTGAAAGCTGGGAAGAGGCAATGATAAGAGCGGCGGCGTTGGTAAAACCGTTCACCACCGGATGCGAAAGGAAGTTCACCACGAGACCAAGACGCAGGAGGCCGAGGCCGAGCTGGAAAAATCCCACCATCAGCGCAAGGAGAACGGCGTAAATGATATATCCCTCACTTCCTGCGGTGGCCAGCGGTTCAAGGGAAGCAGCGGTCATGAGAGATACAATCGCCACGGGTCCCGTGGCCAGTTGCCGGCTCGAGCCGAAAAGGGAGGCCATCATGGGGGGGAGAAAAGAGGCATACAGGCCGTAATAGGCCGGCAGCCCTGCAAGCTGGGCATAGGCCATGGACTGGGGAATGAGCACAAGGGCGACCGTGAGCCCCGAGAGGGCATCAACCCGCAGAGCATCAAGAGAGTAATTTTTGAACCAATTGAGAAAGGGAAGAATTTTCGCCAGCATCAGTAGCTCCCATTATACATAGCGTCCGGAATCTTTTCCGATTCAATCGGCCGTCATGATCCACCACGAAGGAGACGAAGGTGCGAGCAGACGTTTGGAGTATGTATTTGATTCTTTATGCGAAGGTGTGGTTTGTATTTTCTCCGCACGAGAGTGTGGTTCCGCGAAGGGCAATCATTCTGCCCTCTTTGATCAGGAAGCAGAGTGCCTTTTTTAATGCACGCGTGTCAAGTAGAAAACGGAATAAAAACAGGAGGCTTGACAGGACTTAGGATTGTCAATTACAAGATACCTATGATGCCGTAAGTCCAAGTGGGGGATTATTTCCTTCGGCTGAAGTCAAAAGGAGACGGATTTGTCCGGGAGAACTGAAGAGTGAGTGGACTTTTTCGAAAAGAGAAAAAGCAGCACCGTTTCCGGTTGAGGAGATGGCTCCTCCGGTCTCCCGCCCGATTTTCCATTCTCGCGTTTGCGGGGCTGATCGGCGCGGGCACCCTGCTGCTGGTTTTGCCTGCCGCCTCCGCCGGGAAGGGCATCGGCCTGATTGATGCCCTGTTCACGGCCACCTCGGCGAGTTGTGTGACCGGTCTCGTGGTGCTGGATACCGGAAGGGATTTCACCGCCTTCGGACAAGGAATCATTCTTTTTCTGATACAGGCAGGGGGATTGGGCATAATGACCCTTTCCACGTTGTTTCTCCTTGTGGCGAGAAGACGCACATCCCTCGTGGGGAGGCTTGTCATCAAGGATGCCCTGACTGATGGGAAGGAGCGGAGTTTGCCTTCTCTCTTGAAAGATGTATTGCTCTTTACCGTGGTGATAGAAGGAATAGGGTCTTTCCTGATATTTATTCGTCTCCTTCCCGGTCGTGGTATCCTGGAGGCCCTGTATCTCGCAGTATTTCACTCCATAAGTGCATTTTGCAACGCCGGCTTTTCCATCTTTTCCGACAGCTTCATGCATTACCGGGACGACTGGATCCTGAACCTCACCCTGTGTTTTCTGATTGTGAGCGGAGGAATCGGTTTTCTGGTATTATCCGAGCTGAAACGCAAGAGGCCGGTGAAACCTCGTGCCTGGGCGCGCTTGACCCTCCATTCCAAAATTGTCCTGTCTACCACGGGTATCCTGCTCCTGGCAGGGACCTTTCTCGTGCTTTTCATGGAATGGGACAATACCCTTCATGGGTTGTCGGTGCCGGGACGGTTTCTGGCGGCGTTTTTCCAGTCCGTCACAGCGAGGACCGCCGGGTTTAATACCCTTCCTATCGGGGCGATGGCAAATGAAACCCTGTTTCTCACGATTTTGCTCATGTTTATCGGCGCCTCTCCCGGGTCCTGCGGCGGAGGAATTAAAACCACCACCTTTGCCAGTCTTGTGGCCCAGGGCATTGCCCGTCTTCGGGGAAAAGAAAGGCCCCACTGGTTCAGGCGCACCATTTCCCAAAGCAGCATCGCGAGGGCGATCAGCATCGTCATGGTCAGCGGGATTGTTGTGATCCTGGCGACCTTTGCGCTTCTTGTGACGGAGTTGCGGGAAATGCCCCACATTGCAAGCAGGGGCAGGTTTCTCGAACTGCTCTTTGAGGTCGTAAGCGCTTTCGGGACCGTGGGACTTTCAACCGGAGTGACCGCGGGTTTGACCCAGGCGGGAAAGGTCATTATTACGCTGGTCATGTTCGTCGGAAGGTTGGGCCCTCTTCTGATTGCGGTGGCGGTGAGCCGGGAGTCGGCTCCCCGGTATCGTTACGCTGAAGAAACCATTATGGTAGGATGAGTTATGAGTTTACAGAACCTGTAATTGGAGTAATGGAGTGAGGAGAGGAAAATGCGGCAATTTGCGGTTATCGGGCTGGGGAATTTCGGGTATTACCTGGCGTCATTTCTCTATGAGAAGGGACATGAGGTACTGGCGATAGACAAGGACCATGAGCGGGTGCAGGAAATTAAGGACCACGTGAGCCAGGCCGTGGTGGCGGATGCCACGGACAGGGCCGCTCTGGAGTCACTCGGTTTGAACCAGATGGATGTGGCCGTGGTTTCCATAGGATCGATCCTGAGCAACTCGATCCTGGCAACGCTCAATCTCAAGGATATGGGGGTGGAACTCGTCTACGCCAAAGCAGTGAGCGAGGCCCATGGCCGTATTCTCTACAAGGTGGGAGCGACCGAAGTGTTCTTCCCTGAAAAGGACCAGGCCATTTCGCTGGCCGAGCGCCTGCATAACCCAAACATGCTGGATTATTTACCATTCCTGGAGGGATACAGCATTATCCAGCTTGCGCCTCCCCGGGAATTTATCGGGAAGCAATTGAAGGACTTGGACTTGATTAACCGGTACGGTATCCAGGTGGTGGGGATCAAGGAAATCATTCCGGACCGGCTGAATCTCATCCCCACGGCCCAGTTTATAATCAAGGACAGTGATACCCTGATCCTGCTCGGACCCAATCAAGCCCTTGACAAATTGAGAGAAAAAGAAAGATAGTTCATGGGTAAGGTGAAGCCGGGGAGCGTGAACAGGAATGATCCGGGGTTAGTATGGAAATAGACATCGACACAGCCGCGAAAATGCTGGCAACTCCTCAGGCCACCTTGCGGCGCTGGGCCCGCCAGGGAAAAATTCCGGCAAGGGAACGCGCCGGGACATACGTCTTTCGAAAAGACGAATTGGTCAAATGGGCCCGCCAGCACAATATCCCCTTGCGGGTTTCTCCCGAGTCCGGAATTCCGGGCCCGGCGCATGTAGAAATCAGCCTCTATGAGTCAATAAAGCGGGGAGGCATCTTTTTTTCCGTACCAGGCGACAATGTACATGAGGTCCTGCAGGCTGCAAGTAATTTGATCATCCTTCCCGAAACAATAGACCGGAAGGCGTTGCTGGATGATCTGCTCGAGAGAGAGGCCCTGGTATCCACCGGAATCGGGAACGGCGTTGCTTTTCCCCATCCCCGATATCCCTTGGAAGATATTCCCGCGGGGGGAGTGATCGCGGCTTGCTTTCTCGAAAAAGAAGTTGATTTCAAGTCCATAGACGGACTGCCGGTGTTCGTCCTTTTCATGCTCCTCAATCCCGATACGGAAACGCATCTGAAGCTCCTTTCCCGGCTCAGCTTCTGCCTCCGCGACAGCACCTGCATCCGGCTCCTCAGGGAATGCGAAAGATCTGAAGATCTCTTACAGAAGGTCCGCGAGATGGAACGGGATATAGCCCGGCATGAAAAGGGAGATGGGGTCTAGGCCTCTCATGGATTTTTCACTCTCACGTCTTGTGCGAAAAATCTTTTTCAGACTCGATGAACGGCTGCAGCTCATCATAGTGGCCGCCCTGGTCGGGCTGGGCGGCGGATATGCCTCGGTCGTGTTAAACTCTGGGCTTGAATCCGGCGGCCACTACCTCAATCCGCTGCGCACTCACTGGTACGCTGTTTTGTTCCCTGCCATAGGGGCCGCGTTATCGGTCATTTTTCTGCGGTATCTTGTGAGAGACATCGGCGTGCATGGCGTCCCGGAGGTAATTTACAGCATCTCCAGGAGAGGCGGGCTCTTACGCTTCCGTTCCAGTTTTTCACAACTTGTTTCCGGCTTTTTGACCATCGTAAGCGGTGGATCTGCCGGTCCCGAGGCGCCGGTGGTCATCAGCGGCGCCAGCATTGGTTCAAACATTGCCAATCTATTTTATCTCAAAGATCGCCAGCGGACGGTCATCGTCGGCTGCGGGGCGGCCGCCGCTATCGCGGCTATCTTCAATGCCCCTGCCACAGGCATTGCCTTCGCCCTGGAAGCGATCCTGGGAGAATGGACGCCCATCAATGTCGTTCCCATTGCCATCGCTTCCGTTGTGGGGACCGAGGTGAGCAGAGCGCTCCAGGGGAACCAGATTCCTTTTCAGCATCATTCTTTTTATATTACAAACGTGGACCTGTTCGCCTGCCTCGGTCTCGCACTGCTGACCGCCGTTTCCTCCGTTCTTTTCATGCGGCTTCTGCGGATAGTATCGTCGAATGCAAACACGTATATTCGGCGAGCCTGGGTGCGGGCCGCAGCGGGAGGAATCCTGGTGGGATGCATAGGTCTTGCCCTGCCGAATGTCCTCGGGGAGGGGTATGAACCCATACGGAGAGTTATTGAAGGGGAATATGCCTCCGGGATCCTGCTCGCAGGGGTATCTGTTCTTGCGAAAATTCTGTCAACATCGTTAACCATCGGCAGTGGAGGATCGGGTGGAGTATTCGCGCCATGCCTGGTGATTGGGAGCTTCACCGGCCTGTTCTTTCAGCGGGGGATGCATTTTGCCTTCCCGCAAGTGACCTGGGCGGGGGAAGGCTATTTCGGGCTTCTGGGAATGGCCGGAGTGACGAGCAGCGTCCTGCAGGCGCCAATGACGGGAATATTCTTGATCATAGAAATAACCGGCGGTTATGATGTCCTGGTTTCGGTGGTTCTCGTTTCGGTCATGTCCGCAACCCTTAGCCATTTTTTTGAGCCCCATTCAATTTATCACGTCACACTTATTGAGCGGGGAGAACTGCTCAGACCCAGGACTGATGCCCGTGTTCTCTCGGAATTGAACGTGATGGAACTTCTGGAAATGGACTGCCAGGTGGTTCACCCTGAAATGACTCTCAGGGATTTCGCGCGCATCGTTGAAACATGCCATCGAGATTATTTTCCAGTGGAGGATTCCCGGGACGGACATTTCGTGGGGATGATCCACCTGGACGATGTCAGACAATATCTCTTCGATCCCGGCCTTTACGACGCCGTTCTGGTGGATGAAATCATGAACCGGAATGTGGTTGCCGTCAGTCCTGAGGACGACCTGCAGGACATATTGCGCAAATTTGACGAGATCCGCTCGTGGAGCCTGCCGGTGATACAGGGAGAAAAGTTCCTGGGACTCATTTCGAAGGCCACCTTATTGGATCATTACCGAAAGGAATTGAAGGCCCAGGAGGCGGAATGAAAGGGAAAAGAGGCATGAAATGAAAAACCAGCTGCTCCATGTATTCCGGAATACTCCTTTCGGGAGGGAAACGTTTTTGCAGTCCCTCTATTTCTGCAAGATGACAGGGCTTCATCTCAAGGTCTTTTTCCCAACCGCCCCGCAATTCCTGATGTATTTTGCCAGAGAGGTAGTCACCGTTGATCTGGACAAATCCTTTCTGCAATCTCCCGAGACAGCCAAAGAACACGCCGAGGAATTGATCCGGGAAGCCGGGGTGGACGCCAGCTTCTTTGAGCCCACACGGCACACTGCCTCCACCCTTCCGGATATTCCGGTCAACTTCGGCTTTATGACTTGTTCGAGGAATATCGGAGATCTTTCATCTAAAGTCGGCTTGGGACATATCGGCCCCAGAGTTCGGACAATTATCAAGAACGCGACATTTCCGATCATTATTCCAACATCCGTCTACAAGGAGTGGAAAGGGATACTCGTTCTTTTCGGCGGCTCAGCAAATGCCCTCAACGCATTCCGATTGGGCGCGAAATTGCAGGCCCTGAGCGGGCTTCCTCTCAAGCTTTTTAGCTATACCGAAAAGAAACCCAAAGCCTACTATAAAAAGATTCTCGAAAAAAGCGGCCTCCTTTCCGGGATCAATTCGGAAGGGATGGAATGGAAATTTATTGAAAAGGGATCGTTCAGCGAAGGACTCTATCATGTCTCCCATGATGCCCTTGTTGTTGCCGGCGCATATGCCCATGGCCTCATAAAGGAATTGCTGATGGGAAACATGATGGAAGATATCCAGACGATCCTTCCCAACAATCTTGTCATTGTCGGGCCACACTACAATGAAGAATGAGAAGGACATGCCATACGGATTCAAACAATTTGCCATGGAAGACAAGGAGGTGTTCAACCGGTATCTGCTCACTGACCCGCCGGAGATCTCCGAGCTGACCTTTACGAATTTATTTATCTGGCGGCAGTGCCATAACCCTGTATGGATGGAATGGGAGGACTGCCTGCTCATCGCGTTAAGAGAGAAGAGCGATCCCCTGTTCGGCCTTCCACCCATAGGCTCGGGCGATAAGGTCCGGGCCCTGGACTTTCTTGCGGAACAGCTCAGGCTCATGGACCCGAACGCGCGCATCTGCCGCGTCCCGGAAATATTTGTCGAGCAGTTCGTTGATAACGGAAAGTACGAGGTCCTGCCGGACAGGAATAACAGTGACTACGTGTATCGCGCCGACGATCTGATCAACCTGCCGGGCAGAAAATATCATAGGAAAAAGAACCACCTGAACAAGTTCCTCAAGAGCTGTACTCACCAGTATCATGCCCTGGATGAGGAGCTTGTGAAATATTTTCTGGATATGCAGGAACAATGGTGCCAGCTGAAGGAATGCAAAGCACATCCCGAACTCCTGGAAGAAGATTACGCCGTCTACCAGGCCCTCACCCATTTCCAGGAGCTGGATTACCAGGGCGGAGCTATCATTATTGACGGGCGGGTGGAGGCATTTGCGCTGGGTGAACCCCTGAACGAGAACACGGCGGTCATCCACATCGAGAAGGCAAACCAGGAGGTTCCCGGGATCTATGCGGCCATAAACCAGCTCTTCTGCCAGCATGCGTGGTCCGGCATGGAATACATAAACAGGGAGCAGGACCTGGGCATAGAAGGACTGAGAAAGGCGAAGGAGTCGTACGTTCCACATCACCTGGTAAATAAGAACATCCTCGTTCCGAAAGGAACCTGATTCACGTCCATGAACATCGTATTCCTCTCCATCGTGATGATTGCCTTCGGCGCTGCTGGATGGCGCCAGCTCCACTGGACGGCGGCCGTCATCGGGGCGGCGTCTCCGATGGCGGCGCTGAGCAAGGCCATGGTGACCGCCGCGGCGAACTCCGTGGAGCTGGCCCTGGGCCTCATCGGCGTCATGGCACTGTTCCTGGGCTTGATGAAGGTGGCCGAGGCAGGGGGACTCCTGCGGATCCTTGCCCGGCTGATCAGGCCTCTCATGGTCCGCCTCTTTCCCGATGTGCCGCCGGACCATCCTGCAATGGGGGCAATGATCCTGAACATGTCCGCTAACGCCATGGGATTGGGAAACGCGGCCACCCCTTTCGGGATACGAGCAATGCAGGAACTGGACACGCTCAACAGCCGTCCGGGCACGGCCACCGATTCCATGGCCCTCTTCCTCGCCATCAATACTTCGAGCGTCACCCTCCTGCCGACCGGGGTGATCGCGCTCCGGGCAGCGGCCGGGTCCAAAGATCCGGCAGGCATCCTCTCGACCACGCTTTTTGCCACGGTCTGTTCCACGCTTGCGGCCATTTGTGCGGCTTTTGCCTATAAACATTTTTTCAAAAAGGATCGGCCCGAAGAAACCCCAGGTGCTCACGCGGCGCGTGCCGCGGAAACAGACGGAATGTCTCTGGATGATGCCGCAGGGGAATATCCGGTCTGGGTCAGCCTTCTAGCGTTCGCTTTCCTGGCGGCCTGTATTCCCCTCGCGGTGCTGTGGGGCACGGCCGTTTCTCCCTGGGTCATCCCCGGGCTCATGGTGGGTTTTCTGGGTTTCGGACTCGCGAGGCGCGTTCGTGTTTACGAGGTCTTCGTGGAGGGGGCAAAAGAGGGCTTCCGGGTAGCGGTCAAGATCATCCCGTACCTGGTCGCCATCCTGGTCGCGGTGGACATGTTTCGCGCCAGCGGCGCCATGGAGGCCATGGTTCACGTCCTGGGACCCTGGACGGCGAAGATCGGACTGCCGCCCGAGGCCCTTCCCATGGCGATCGTGCGGCCGCTTTCCGGGTCGGGCGCTTACGGGGTCCTGGCTTCCCTCATCAACGATCCGGCGATCGGGCCTGACAGCTATGTGGGCTACCTGGTCTCGACCCTGCAGGGTTCGACTGAAACGACCTTTTACGTACTGGCGGTCTACTTCGGCGCCGTCCAGGTCCGGCGCATTCGGCACACCCTCGCCGCTGCCCTCACAGCAGACCTGGTGGGCATCATGGCCGCTGTTGCCATCTGCTCCTATTTGTACGGATAGGTTCTGTCTCTATTGACATGCATACCCTTAATCAGTATACTCGGCATCCTTTACAGAGAAATGTTTGTGATGGAATTCCGCGTCTATCCATTCTAATTCAAGGAGGGAGTACACCATGATTCGCACGATAGCCAAACCAGTCTGTCTTCTCTTGATTCTCTGTTTGCTGTTCACCACGTTTGCCTTCGGCCGGGCGCAGGCAGCCATGGTCGGCACTGAAACGGTGCTCAATGCCGCCATGACTCACCAAACCGACCGTGCCCGCCTCAACGCATTCTTGGGCCGCCCGAGGGTCCGAACAATCCTGGAAGCCCAGGGGATCAGCCCTGAGGAAGCCAGGGCACGCATTGCATGTCTCTCGGATAACGAAGTGCGCCACATGGCAGCCGCACTGGACCGGCTTCCTGCAGGCGGCAGTGCAATCGGCGCATTGATCGGGGCCGGAGTGCTTATCTTCATCGTTCTCCTGATCACGGACATTCTCGGGCTCACGCATGTCTTTCCATTCGTGTACCATCATCACCGCAGGTAATTCCACGGCGACGCACCGGAAAGGTGCGTCGCTCCAGCACAGCTGGCTATTTTTCTTATTTTTGCTGTTTGTTGCCGGGTGCGCCGGACCCCGACTGGCGCAAATTCGGCAGCAGATGATCGGAGTTCCTTCCCGGGTCGCTCTCAGAAATGTTCCTTCGTATGTCCAGAATGCCTATCAATGTGGACCGGCCGCCCTTGCCATGGTCCTCAGTTGGAGCGGATTTCCAGCGACGCCGGGGGACCTGGTCTCCAAAGTGTACAATCCCGCGCGGAAGGGAACCCTTCAGCCGGCCCTCGTGGGAGCAACCCGGCGGTCCGGCCGGATAGCATACCCCCTATCCGGGACCTTGGCCCTGCTCCAGGAGGTGGCGGCGGCGCATCCAGCCATCGTGCTGCTGAACCTTGGGCTCTCGTGGTACCCGAAATGGCATTACGCCGTGGTTACGGGATACGACCTCTCCGATGGCGTTATTGAGCTGCATTCCGGGAAGAAGACCCCTGAGTTTCTTCCCTTTCGGGTCTTTGAGAACACCTGGAGGCGAAGCAAATACTGGGGCCTCCTCGTCCTGCGGCCCTGTGATCTGCCTGCCACCGCTGAGGAGAAACCCTACCTCGAGGCCGTGCTCGGCCTGGAAAAGGCCCGCCAATGGCACGGTGCGGTCGAGGCATACCAGGCTGCGCTGGGGCGCTGGCCCGGGAGCCTGCCTGCCCTCATGGGTCTTGGAAACAGTTACTATGCCCTGGGGGAGCTTTCCGGGGCGGAAAAGGCCTTTCGAACGGCTGCGAGCCTGCATCCGGATTCTGGGGCCGCACTCAACAACCTGGCCCAGGTGCTCTGGGAGCAGGGCCGGCTGAAGGAAGCCCTGGATGCAGCGCGAAAAGCGGTCTCTCTCGGAGGCCCCCTGGCCGAAACCTACCAGAAAACCCTCAACGAAATAGAATCCGGAAACCCCTCTCAATAGCCATCTGCTCTATGGTTCAACCCGGACCTGGAGGTAGAGATCTCCCCGTCGCAGGTCGTCCAGGGGTTTTCCCATTCCCTCCAGTCTGAGGCGCGTCCCGTCACGCACTTCCGGGGGAACGGTGACTGCGAAGATTCTCTTCCTGAATCCCCACGGGATATTGACCAGTTTCCGAGTTCCCGCTTGTGCTTCCATAGGGGTAACAGTCAACGTGCCGTAGAGATTCGGATCGTCCATCGGGGCAGAGGTATGGATGACCTGTAAGCGATGGGTCCTTTTCTTCTCGGTAGTTCGGCGCAGGTTCTCGGTAAGGCCCGTCCAGGGGATCCGGAGAAAAAGCTTCAGGAAGAGCATGCCCGCGAGGAACCCGCCAATGTGTGCCCACCACGCTATCCCGGCCCCGTGGGAAGTGGTTCCGGCTGCGCTGAGCGACTGCAGGAGAAACCAGATTCCCAGGAATATATAGGCCGGGATCTCGAGGAAGAGGGGAAAGAAGAATATGGGGATAAGGGTGAGGATCTTTGCCCTCGGATAAAGGATGAAGTAGGCCCCCATGACCCCGGCTATGGCCCCGCTCGCCCCTATGGTGGGCACCTGGGAATGCCAGTTGAGCGCGAGATGGGACAGCCCTGAAACGAGACCGCAAAGCAGATAAAAGGAGACGTATCGCAGAGGTCCCAGCCGGTCTTCAACATTGTCCCCGAAGATGTAGAGAGACCACATGTTCCCGAGGAGATGCCAGAACCCCCCGTGAATAAACATGAAGGAGAAAAAAGGGAGTACCTGCTGGCCGAGTGAAAAATAGGCACTGATCCTCGGCACGGAATAACGGACGGGAACGAGGCCATAGGTGAGAAAAAACCTCTGTAGATCAGGACCGTGACCAAGCTCGATCAGATAGACGAGTACATTCACGCCTATGATCAGGGTGTTCACGACGGGGTAGTTGCGGGACCGAATAGTATCTCGTATGGGTATCATAGCCTTCCAGAAGCACTTTTTATAACGTAAAGGTTTGTTCTAAGGCAAGTCCGTTTCTGATAGTCAAAAAAATGACAGCACTCCTTTTCTCCAGGTGATTTGCCGTGAGCCGCCGGAAAAGCCATGGAAGCAAAATAATAATTGATAAAACAGTAAGTTAGAGAATGGTGCAAAAGGAAGAAAAGCAGGTTTTGCCTCTGGCATGAGTTGTGCTTAAAGAGATAGAAGGGATTTCCGTGTGGGACGTCTCCTTCAGGATTTGGGGTTCGAGATCGGGTAGTGAACATCCGCCATGATGAACAACCGGAGGATACGATGAAGGCTTGGAGAATGATCCTTCTTATTCAGCTGCTGCAATCCATCCGGGATAAGGAAAAATAACGATCCTCATGCGCATGTCGAAAACCAGATGGTATTTCGTGTACCTGCTTCTGCCGGCACTGCTCGGTCTCCTGTATTGTGCGCAAAGCTCGTATGCGGGGAACCGCGCCCTCGATGTGTGCCTCCAAACGCAGGAAAAGGAACGGACCGTTTTGCTGCGGATGGATCATTTCACTCCCTGCACCATCGAATCCCCTGCGCCCGGAAAAATAGTGCTGGACGTGCGGGAGACCGTCCCCGGGCCCCTATTCAAAGAGCACCTGAAAAGATGGGCAGATTCTCTTGGCCTGGTCCCGGGAAGAGGTCGTAATTTGCTGCTCTTTATGAAATTTCCGAAGCCCGTGAGAGAAGTACGATGCGCGTGGCTTCAGGGACAACAGCTCCTTTTTCTGCGATTTTTCCTGAAGGAGAAAGAGAAGAATCCCTCTCCTTCAGGTGCATGCGTTTTGGGTGACCTGCGGTTCGGAATCAGGAAGAGATTTGTGAGGACCGTCATGGATCTGACCGCCAGACCTCAATGGCGCTTCAGCTTCGGAGGAGCGGACAAGGTCGACATCGCTCTGCCGGACGCGAAAAACAGGATGGTGAAGCTGCACCAAGCTCCCTGGAAGAACATGAAGGGAGTTCATCTGAAGTCACATGCCGGCGAGCTGAGGATCTCGCTGCAATTCGAAACTGCAATGACAGCCTTCAGGCTTTTCTGGCTGGATGTGGGGAGCCGACTAGTTCTGGATTCCTTTCATACGCCGGATGCAGCACTCGTGGAGAACGTAAAACCGCCTTCCTGGTTTGGGAGACCGGAAAAACCGGTGAAGGAGACTGCCGGAACCACCTCCGGGGCCAAAACGCTTGCGGACGAAGCAATTTCCAAGGCATTGCCGGTGACCGCGCCGGGTTCCCTCATCTCCCTTCCGGATTTGATGACCTCGGAAGAAAACAGCAACGCATCCAAGGATGGTCACACAAGTCATGCAGCCGCGACGCAGCCCGTCCATTTGGAAGCAAGCCGAAGATCGCATTTTTCGGACTCCGCCGGGAAAAAGTCCACGGACGGACTTTTTGAGATTCCATCGAAACCGGAGCGACAGGGGCAAGCTGATCAGACCAAAAAAGAGCCGGAGATCGGGCCTGAAGTCGGTGGAGATTTCGGACCAAGGATCACGATCAGCATCCCAAAACAGACTATTTCAGCGCCTCAGAAAAGTGAAAAGAGGAATGCCGTCGTTCTCTCAGGGCCTGCTCGGGTCAAGGAACCGGAAAAGGAAAAGCCCAAATTCGAGCCCAAGGAGGCGGCATTGTACGGAAAAATCCTTCAGGCAAGAGATCTTCACCGTGCGGGCGAGGCGTTGGACCTCATTCATCGCTTCCTTACGAATTATCCGAATTCGGATGTTGCTCAGGAAATATTGTTCATGAAGGCGAATATCCTTTTTTCCCAGGTTCAGGAAGGACAAAAGGGGATGTTGGACAGGCTGGTCGAGGCATATCAGGACGTCATAAACAGGTTTCCTCGTTCCGATCTGGCCCTGGAGTCGTACGTGAAAATGGCCAAGGCGTATGCCATGAAAGGGAATCACTACCTGGGAATAAGCTGCCTTGACCTTGCTATTCGCCGGTATCAAGACAAGACAAACCTGGCGGGCGCCTATCTGGAACGCGGGGAGATCTACCTGGAGAAGAACCTCTCAGAAAAGGCTGTAGAGGATTTCAAGACTGTTCTGACGAGGTATCCCTCATCACGCTGTGTCCCCTTCGCGCTCTTTGGAATCGCAAGATACCTGCAAGCAAGGGGACTGTATGGTGAAGCTCAGGAGAGACTCACCAGAATTCAGAAATTGAGCCCCGATTTCTTTATGGACGAGCCCAATTTCCTCTCCGTACAGGCACAAAATTTCCTGTACCTGAAAGAGTACCCAAAGGCTCGGAGTTTTTTCTATCGCGCCGTTAACCTTTCAAATCAGGCGGAAGGGAATGATCTCCTGTTAGTCCACATTGGGGACACCTACCTCCAGGAGTCACGACGGAAAAAGGCCGAGAGCTTCTATACCCAAGTGAAAAAGAGCTTTCCAGGCTCCGAAGGAGCATCCATCGCCGAGCTTCGTCTGGGAGATCTCCATGGAGATGTGGATAAATTCAAAGAAGTCGAGAAGAAACAACTTAATGCCCCAATTGCCGAAATTGCAACCCTGAAAGTGGCAAACGCCTACTACAAATCCGGACTATACCAGAAGGCCATGGAAGCTCTGAAGGGGCTGACCGAAAAACCTCCGAAAAATTCCATGCTGAATGCGGCAAGGTCCCTTTTTGGCCAGGCAGCGGAAAAGGCCATGGAAGATCTCTTCAAACAGGGGAAATTCTCCGAAGTGATTGCCTTGTTCCGTGCTAACGAGGCCCTTCTCAAGGGAAAGATTCGCCCGGGCAAGCAGATCCTGGTCGCCCAGTCACTCCAGGAGGTGAAAGAGTATTCCGGTGCGATCTCAGCGTACAGGGATCTCGATCCGGCTGATTTGAGCACGGACAAAAAGAAAGCCTATTACCTGGGTCTGGCGGATTGTCTATGGCTTTCCGGGTTGTCGGCGGACAGCATTCGCGTACTGGAAGGAGCGCGCAAGGCCGGCTTATCATCCGAAAGCAGGCTGGCAGTCACGCGCTCCCTGGCCGGCAGATATGCAGAAGAAAAGCGTTTCAACGAAGCCTATCAGCTTTATGCTGCAATGATTCAAGGAAAGAAGAACCTGGATACCAAACAGATGGCTGATTGCTACCTCTCCATGGGAGAAGTGCTGAATGCTCAGGGGAAGTACCCGGAGGCCAGGGCGGTCCTCAATCGTTCGATTGCCCTCTCGGAACGGACAAAAGCGCTGAAGCCGGTGCTTCTTTCATCTCTTGGGAAGTTGGGAGAGAGTTATCTGAAAGAAGGGAGATACCGGGATGCTCTCCAGGCCTACACTCAGGCGCTTGGTGCGGGGTATGAAAAGGACAAGCCGGGTTTTTGGGATGTGAAACTGGGCCAGGCGGAGGCCCTCATGAAAATGGGGGAGCGGACAGCCGCTGAAAATGTGTTGAACGGGGTATATGAGGAGCGAGGCCCCGATACGCGTTACTGGGATTTGAGGTTTCATTTGGCCCAGGAATACGTAAAAGCAGGGAACCTCCAAACAGGAGAGAAGCTCCTGAGAGAAGTCTCGGAAGAAGGGACACCGGCGCTCCAATCGGACGCGCAGATCAAGTTGGGAAGCCTGAGTCTCCGCAGACAACTTGAAAAACTCTCCATCTGGCCACAGTTGGGAGACCAAGAACAGAGACATGCCGGACAATAACGTCTTGTGGACAGCACTAGATGTTCCCGTGCCACAGCGTGTCTGGAACCGTCTGAAAGAACTGGGGTTCCGGGTGATCGTTGAAGATGGGAACGGAAACATCCTGGATCGAATCGGCGCATTGACGCCTCGTCTTTGGGTCGGACTGGTACACGGTGATCCTGCAGGTCATCTTGATACACTCAGGATGATACAGGAGAAGTGTCCCGGATTGTCCATGATCGCGTTGAGCCGCAATCCATCCGTGGAACAGGCTGTCCAGGCAGTCAAATCGGGAGTCTTTGACTACTTGCCGGCGAATGTCCCGGAGGATCGCCTGTGGGCTACAGTGGAGGGTGCTCTGAAATCCCCCGGACCTTCCAGCGGGAGAAATCGACGGGCTCACGAGTTCACTTCCCATGACTTCGAACCTGTTGCGGTGAACCAGGAGATGCTTTCGGTTTTGAAGATGGCCAGAAAAGTAGCGCCGCGCCGGAGTACGATCATTGTAGAGGGAGAAAGCGGGACCGGAAAGGAGGTTCTTGCCCGGTATATCCACCGAAACAGCGATAGGAGCAAGGGGCCGTTTATCGCTGTTAACTGCGCTGCACTCCCGGAAAATCTGCTTGAGAGTGAGCTTTTCGGCCATGAAAAGGGGGCATTCACCGGGGCCATTTCCCGGAAGGCGGGAAAATTTGAACTGGCGGACGGGGGGACCTTGCTCCTTGATGAAATTAGTGAGATCGCTCCTTCTCTCCAGGCCAAACTCCTGCGGGTGCTCCAGGAAGGAGAGATCGACAGGGTCGGGGGAAAGTTCTCGAAACCTGTGGATGTGCGCGTCATCGCCACCACAAACCGGGACCTGGAGGAGGAGATCGAGAAAGGGAATTTTCGACTGGATCTCTATTATCGGCTCAGTGTCGTGCCCCTGAAGATTCCTCCTCTCAGGGATCGCCCGGATGATGTTGGTCCCCTTGCGGGCTTCTTTCTGAAGAAGCACGCGAAACTCAATGGAGAACAACCCAAGACGCTGTCCAAACAAGTCGAAGAGCTGCTGAAACAGCAGAACTGGCCGGGGAATGTCCGGGAACTGGAAAATCTTATGGAACGTGCCACATTACTGTTGGAAAGTGAGGTTGTCGGACCGGCTGATCTGGATCTCATCATTTTTCCATCCAGTCGAAGATCATCACCCAAGATTCTCGAGGTGCAATCCTTGCGGGAAATGGAAAAAAAGATGATTTTTCATGCGCTTGAAGAGAACGAGGGCAACAGGACCCATGCGGCCACAATGCTTGGAATCAGCGTGAGGACCCTGCGAAACAAGTTGAATGAATACAAACAAGAGCGAGAGGATATGTCAAATTCTTGACGGAAAGGGGCGGTACCCCGTCTGGAGAACCCGTCCTGAATCAAGCCGGAGGGGCACCTGATGTCTACTGCTCTGCGGGAGGGGACTCGTTTGCAACTGAGCACTTTTCGCTGACCTTTGGTACCGCTTTTGCAATGAAGCGGTGTACCAGCATGTTACACGGGAGAATGATCATGAGTGAAGAGCTTGGCATGAACAGAAGACTCTTTGATCGGACGGTGGGAATACTAGGCCGGAGCCTGGGGTACCGGGTCAGAAATCAGCGAGTTATTGCCAGCAATCTCGCAAATATAGACACCCCCGGCTTTCGTCCGAAAAAATTGGAATTCGACGAAGAACTTCGCAAGGCCGTGGAAAAGGATCAGGTCCACCTCACGAGGACCGACGGGAAACATCTTCCCGGTTTACAGGAATTGGGCACGGGAGGAGAGCAATCATTCGAGGTGGAAACGGAGCCTGAGTCAGCAGGAGGAGATCATGCGCTGGATATTGATTCCGAGATGGCAAAGATGGCCAAGAACAACCTTCTGTACGAGGCAACGGTCAAGATGCTGTCCAAGAAATTCAGTCTCCTGAGAGAGGCAATCGAAGAACGGAGGTAATCCTCATGGATTTGATGAAAGCGATTGACATCGCCGCAAGTGGGATGACTGCGCAAAGGGCGCGGGTCAATGTAATATCCATGAACCTCGCCAACGCGAATACTACGCATACGGCGAATGGAAAACCGTACCGGAGAAAAACGGTCGTTTTCGAGACGAACAGCGTTCCCCAGTCTTTTGAGGAAGCAATGAAGAGTGCCGAAAACGGACAGGAGGTGTACGGGGTAAGTGTCAAAGGCATTATGCCGGTTTCCGGGGAATTCAAAAAGGTTTTTGATCCCTCTCATCCGGATGCGGACAAGCAGGGGTACGTGTACCTGCCAAACGTGAATCTGGTCCAGGAAATGGTATCATTGTTGAACGCCAATCGCGGCTACGAGGCCAATGCCGCTGCCATCAAAACGGCGAAAGGAATGGCCCTGAAAACACTGGATTTACTGCAGTAGGACACGACCGGGGGTAATCGATGGATGGAATAAGGCAAGTAGGGGGAATACACCCTCTTCCGGACACGCAAAAATCGCAGGCGACCAAAAAGGGTGTCGGTTTCGCGGACACCTTGAAACATTTCGCCGCGGAGGTAAATGATCAGCTCCAGCAGGCAGACGGGCAAATGGAGGAGTTTGCGGTTGGAAAACGGAGCGATCTCCAGGACGTTGTGGTTGCCTCGGAAAAGGCGGATCTTTCTTTCAAGCTCCTGCTCCAGGTAAGGAACAAGCTCCTCGAGGCCTATCAGGAGATCATGAGAATGCAGGTATAGGCTAGAGACCGGAGACTTGAAGCTGCTGAGTAATGGGTCAAACTATTTGGGAATACAGGATGTTTCTATGAGTGCCCGGTCCGGTGTCCGGTATCCGGTATCTGGTTTCTAGTGGAGGGATCATTCAATGGCGGAAAACGACAGAAACGGATTCGGACAGCTCATGCAGGTTTTTCGGAGCCTCCCATTGGCGAGAATGATCACCTTCGCGGTGATTTTGAGCCTGGTGGCGGGTGGGTTCATCGCTCTTGTTATCTGGACGAACAGGCCTGACTACCAGATCCTGTTTTCCAACCTGGATACCAACGATGCGAGCCGCATCGCGGAAAAGCTGAAGTCCAAGAAAGTCCTCTTTCAACTGGAAGACGGCGGGCGCGCCATCATGGTCCCGGAAAACCAGGTCTATCAGCTTCGGCTGGAATTAGCGAGCCAGGGTCTCCCCAAAGGCCGGAATGTGGGTTTCGAGATTTTTGACAAGCTCCCATTCGGCACCACCGAATTCGTGCAGAAGCTTAAGTACCAGGAAGCCCTTCAAGGGGAACTGGCGCGAACAATCATGCAGTTCGATTCCGTGGCCGAAGCCAGGGTCCACATTGTGCCTGCGGGTGATTCGCTTTTTGTGGAGCCCCAAAATAAGGCCACTGCCTCCGTGGTCCTTCGTTTACAGCCTGGGCGCACCCTGGACCGCCGACAATTACAGGGGATCGTCAATCTTGTTGCCTGCGCGGTGGAGGGCCTGAAGCCGGAAAATGTCACCCTGGTCGACATGGACGGAGGACTTCTCTCAGGAGGGAAGGGGGAGGACGATACCGGGGCGGAATTGAGCTCCACGCAGTTTGAATACCGGAGAAGGCTTGAAAAGAGCCTGGAAAACAGGATTCGGACCATGCTTGAGCCCGTGGTGGGAGCCAACAAGGTTGTTGCCAAGGTCTCTGCAGAGGTTGACTTCAAGCAGGTACATATTTCAGAGGAGTCCTATGATCCCGATACCGCCGTGGTCAGGAGTGAACAGCGGCAGAAGGAGGTGGCCAGCGGCAGTGAAGGCAAGCCGTCGGGATCTCCGGACCTGAAGTACGATGTTTACCAGACCGAGGGGAAAACGGGTGACAGCTCGAAAAGATTTGAGAAGGAGAACTCTGTTGTCAACTATGAAATCAGTAAAGTGAACAAACAGGTCATAAGCTCTGTTGGCGACATCAAACGCCTGTCGGCCGCAGTAATTATCGACGGTCCATATGCCAGTGCAAAAGGGCCGAAGGGTGAGGAAATCCAAAAATTCCAGCCCCGCAGCCGAAAGGAAATGAAAGATTTCCAGAATATTGTGGAGAGGGCCATAGGGTTCAGCCAAGACAGGGGTGATCAGGTGAGCGTTTCCAATATCCCGTTTGCCATAGAAAAAATGGCGGTTCCTGCAACCGAAACGAAACCAGGCTGGATGATCTACGCGAAAAAGGGGATGAAACCCTTTTTCAATGTTCTCCTCGTTGTGTTGTTCGTTGTCTTTGCCCTGAAGCCCTTCCGAAATTGGCTGAAACAGACAAAAGAATATCTGGGGCCCCAGGCGCTTCCCGCGGGAAAAGGAGTTCCGGAACTGGGCGCCCCTTCGACAGAACAGGCAGGAACACACATAAAGAAAGAACAAATTCTTGATTTGACCAGGACGGACCCTGAAAAAATCGTATCAGTCATTCGCGGCTGGATTGAGGAAGGAAGATAGCTTGACCGAACGGCAGACATTGAGCGGAGCCGAGAAGGCAGCCCTTTTTCTCATGGTTATGGGAGAAGAATTCACCTCCAGTATCTTCAAACATCTCGATGAAAGAGAAGTTAAGACCATTGGAGAAGAGATGACGCGGATCAAAAGTATTAACCCAAAAGCCATCTCTTCAGTGCTCAACGAATTTCTCGGAGCCATTAAGGGAGACAAGGTCTTTGGAGGGTCCGGAGGGCGGTTTTTTGAGAGGACGGTCTCAAAGGCATTCGCCCCGAACAGGGCCAGCACTCTCCTCAACAAAGTGGCGTCGGAAAACAAGACAGATCTTTTTGAAAAGCTTGATTCTCTGAGCCCGGAGATGCTGGTGAATTTTGTCTCCGGAGAACATCCCCAGACTATCGCGCTCATCCTCTCAAATATCGAAAACGAACTGGCGGCAAAGGTCTTAAAACTGCTCCCGGAAGCTATCCAGAGTGATGTCATAGTCAGAATCGCCAAACTGGATATTGTGCCGAACGACATTATTCTTGAGATACAGAAGATCCTGGCAGAGCAGGTTTCGAGCGTAGGGGAAGGGGCAACAAAGAAGAGCGGTGGACTTGATACTGCTGCGGAGATTTTGAACCAGGTGGACAGAAAGACTGAAAAGGCCATCCTTGAAAAGATCGAGGAGGATGAAGAAGAACTGGCGGAAGAAATACGGCAATCCATGTTTATTTTTGAAGATCTTATCAACCTGGACGATCGTTCTATTCGCGCTTTGCTGAAGGAAATCGGCAATGATGAACTACTGCTGGCACTCAAAACGGCCTCTGAGTCACTGAAGGACCGGATTTTTGGAAATCTCAGCCAGCGGGCAGCCGAGATGCTGAGAGAAGACATGGAAGTTATGGGGCCGGTCAAACTCGTTGAGGTGGAACAGGCACAGCAAATGATCATCAAGACCGCCCGACGGCTTGAAGAAGAAGGGAAGATAGTCATGGGAGGAAAAGGGGGTGACGACGTCATTGTCTAACCTTATCAAGAGAGAAGACGACTTTCGCTTTGACATAGAATCGTTCGAAGAAGAAGACTTTGCGAACGGACTGGACATCTTTTCGGAAGAACATGCAAACGGGGGGCTGGTTTTGCCGTTGGGAGATCAGGCCGGGCACGGCCTGACTTCCTTGCATGGGTATGGCTCCGGACAAAAGATGCCGAGGATTGAAAGGGAGGCGTACGAAAAAGGGTTTGAGCAGGGTCAGAAAGACGGTGTGGCACTCGGAGAGAAAAAGGCACAGGAAACCTGGAAGAAAATGATGGCTCTTTTGGAGGAACTGGAGGATCTGAAAGGCAGAATATTCGAAGAGACGGAAGAGGAAATCATACGGCTGAGCGTGACAATGGCCCGGAAGATTATCAAAAAGGAAGTGGCCATGGATTCCGATACTCTCAGAAGATCCGTTCATCATGCATTGAAATTTCTCAAAGATAAGAGCTTTGTACGCGTTCTGATCAATCCGGACGACATGAAAATACTCGAACCCTATTTACCCGAATTCGCCACAGATAATAAAATAGAAAATTTAGAACTGGCAGAGGATCATTGTGTTGAGCCCGGCGGGTGTATCCTTGAGACGGGTTTCGGGAGGATTAATGCCACTCTGGAAGGCCAACTGGCCGAGCTGGAAATGGAGATGAAAGAAGCCTTCCATACAAGAGAGGGAACAGGGGATGGGGCTCAGCCTTGAGCGGTACATACATTGTGTTGAAGATGCACAGCCTATCCGCCTTGAGGGGCGGGTCTCCAAGGTCGTCGGTACAATTATCGAGGGTACCGGACCTTCCATGCCTGTGGGGGGGGTATGCAAGATCTTTCCCCCGGGGTCTGCAGAGCCTGTGCGCGCAGAGGTGGTAGGTTTCAGAGAGGGTGCCCTGCTTCTCATGCCGCTGGGACGGTCCGACGGTGTGGAGCCGGGGAGTATTATTGTTTCAGATCGATATGGCGCTTCGGTAGAGATCGATTCCCAAGTGCTTGGAAGGGTTCTGGACGGTCTTGGCAACCCCATCGACAATAAAGGACCGCTCAGAAGACGAAACGCGATTTCACTCTATGCTCCCCCGTTGAATCCACTTGAAAGGCCCAGGATCAATGAACCGCTGGATGTCGGGATCAAGGCCATCAACAGTCTCATCACCCTTGGAAAGGGACAGCGGGTAGCCATCATGGCCGGTTCCGGTGTAGGCAAGAGCGTTTTGCTCGGCATGATGGCGAGGTTTACTAAAGCAGATGTGAATGTGATTGCCTTGATAGGAGAGAGAGGGCGCGAGGTAAAGGAATTTATAGAACGCGACTTGGGTGAAGAAGGCCTGAAGCGTTCCGTCGTGGTGGTGGCAACCTCCGACACGTCGCCCCTTATCCGCATCAGGGGAGCCTATCTGGCTACCGCGCTCGCGGAGTTTTTCAGGGAGCAGAAGAAGGATGTCCTGCTGATGATGGATTCAGTGACGCGATTCGCTATGGCAGCGAGAGAGGTGGGCCTCGCCTCAGGTGAGCCGCCCGCGAACAAGGCGTATCCTCCCAGCACATTTGCCCACCTTCCCAGACTGCTGGAAAGGGCGGGAACGAGCCGGGGAATGGGTTCGATTACCGGGATTTACACCGTACTCGTGGAAGGAGACGATATGAATGAACCGATAGCCGACGCAGTAAGGTCCATCGTGGACGGCCATATTGTCCTGGACCGGAAGCTGGCTGCGCGGGGGCACTATCCGGCTATCGACGTCCTGTCCAGTGTCAGCAGACTCATGGGAGAAGTGGTGAACAATGAACATCTGGGCTGGGCGTACCAATTTCGCGGGACCCTGGCTGATTATGCGAAAATCGAAGACCTTGTAAATCTTGGCGCTTATAAGAAAGGACAGAACAAACGTGCCGACTATGCCGTTGAGATGATAGATGAGCTGAACCGGTTCCTGAGACAGAATATCGATATGCAATCACCGATGGAAAAAGGGCTGAAAGAAATGGCCGGTCTTCTTTCCAGGAAGATCCATCCGGAACCATAAAGCGACGATGCAGCGGACAGTCGGGTGCACGGTAGAGGTGAAGGACCATGAGATTCCACTTCAGGTATGAAAGCCTGCTGAATCTCAGGATGCATCACAAAGAGAGGGCGGAGATTGAATATGGGAAAGCGCGAGGAGACTTGCTTCATGCAGAGGAAGTGCTTCAGGCAATGGAAAAGGAATATGGACGTCTCCAAGACGCGTTCTCCGCAGCCATAAGCAGGGCTGCGTCTGCCTCTGAGATCGGAGAATATGCCGATTACCTGAAAGCCCTGAGGGTACGGACCCAGAACCAGGAGAAAGAGGTACAGAAGCTCCAGGTGTTAGCTGAAGAAAAGAGAAGAGAGCTCCTGGAAAAGACAAAAGAATATAAGGTGATCGAAACACTACGGGATAAGGATTTTGAGAAGTGGCAAAAAAAGGAAAACGAGCTGGAGCAGAAACGTATAAACGAACTGGCTGTCCTGCGGCACGGAAAAACGTACGTGTAGGAAAAATCTCTTTACTCACCGCCATGGCCGTCGTGCTTTCGATGCTTCTGGCTGCAAAGATACTGCTGAGCGGATGGTATCTCATGTCGGCATCCCTGAAAATACCTTCAGCGGGCCTGGTCATGGCTCAAGAAGAAAGCGCCCCGGGAAAGGCGGAGATCCCTTTGGACGAAAAGCTTCGCAAAAAAGAGAAGGAACTCCGGGAACGGGAAGATCAAGTGAAAGAGAGGGAGGCGGAACTGCACGCCCTCCAGGACAAAGTGGACACCCGGATGTCCGAACTCAATGATCTCCAGACGAAACTGGTAAATTTCTCAAAGAAACTGGCGGAGCGGGAAAAGGCCTTGAAAGACGACCAAATGAGTCATCTCGTTTCCGTCTACAGTGCCATGGACCCTGCGAAGGCCGCCGCGATCATGGATAAGCTTGACCTCAATACTGTTGTCCGTATTCTCAAATTTATGAAAGGTAAGGATGCGGGCAAGATAATGGCAATGATGCTGCCTGAAAAAGGCGCTACCATCAGCGAGGCGTTGAGTAAGAACCAATAGTTCCCGCTCGAGAACGAGGACTATGTTCGAATAGAATGCTGTTTTCCTAGCAATATGCAACGCACCGAAATCCGAGGATGTTGGAATGAAAATCCGGTTCGAACAGAAACCGGGAGTATAGGGAGCAGGATCGGCGGCTAGATGCCCAACTCCCGCCCTTAGCCACACAGTAGCGAATACCAACCTTTTCGTCAGAATCTGAATGGTTCTGCTCCACAGTCCATTCCAGGACATTTCCCAAGGCATCGGCTATACCCAACTCATTGGCGCGGGAAACAAATCTGTCCACCTGGGTGGTACCCCCCCCCCGTGATTCTTCGATATTACATCGGTCCTCCTTCCATTCATTGCCCCACGGGTAAACGCAGCCTTGCGATGTCCTGCTTGCGGCTTCCCACTCTTCTTCGGACGGAAGGCGTTCCCTGTCCATGCAGCAAAGGCACTCGCGTCCTGAAGGCTTATTTGCACGACGGGGTGGTTGCGTTTGTTGTGCAGGGTACTGCCGGGACCTGAAGGTTGAAACCAGCAAGCGCCTTCCACCTTCTTGACAGTCACCGCCGACTGCCAGCTCAGAGACCTTCTTCCTGTGCCCGGATCACTTACTGCACTGTATCGCCCCTTGTAGACGGTCCCGAATCCTTTCTTTTCGGCCGTCGTTCTATATCCTGTTTTTTCGACGAAGATTTCAAAGAGTGCATTGGTCACCGGGAATCTGCCTATATAGAAGGTATCCAACTCCACTATTTTATCGAGCAGTTCGTCCGCACCGGTGGTCTTTGATCCGAACACGTATCTTCCTGCCGGAATAAGGAGATAGTGATTGAAGAACCTGGCCATGGCGCCAAGGTATCCAGCGAATTTCTCTGCCAGGAGCCTGGCCTTATCGACTTGTCTTTCTGATCCAAATTCTCCTGCCGTCAAGGATTGTCCCAGACTATTGACCGGAAGACCAAGGGTTTCAAATCCCTTGAGACCGCTTTCCACTTCTCCGGCCTTACCCTCGCCTTCCATCTCTTCCTGGAGTTCATCCGACAAGGCATCTTCATCCGATTCTTCTATCTCTTCAATCAACTCTGCGGCGGCCGTTTCCCACAAATCCTCCGGCTCCTCCAGGTCCTCGGGTCCTGTCTCCAGTTCTTCGATTTCTTCGATCTCTTCGTCCAGGCCTCGCGCCTCCTCGGTTTCCTCTGCTTATGCTTCTTCTGCGTTTTCAGGAGGTTCTATCGTTTCCAACAGGGGAGGATATGATGCGCGGGGAACTTGTCCAGGGAGAGCGGAATCATTTTGCTCCCTTGCAGAGGACCCATCCGGAGCTGCGATTCCGACAGTCGAAGATACGGATTTCAGGATGCTTTTTAGCTGATCGAGTTTATCCTGAGTTCCTGTGCCTCGATCATCCGGAAGGACATTTGGATCTGAGAGCAGCTCATTCACTACCTCCAGCACGTTGGTGATCTTGTCCAGGTTTGCTGTTTCAGAACTTTTTATTGTATTCGAAAGATTCTCCAGGATTCGATCTTTCGCCTCGTTGGACAAAGCAAAGATATTGTGAGGACCGAGGGTGATGCCTTCGGGATTTCGGCCATTCTTGTAAAGATCTCTTAAGTCCTTATTTACAGAAGATTTGAGAGAGCTGAAGCTGCGCCTCTTGTTCTTGACGGTCTCGGGATCACTGCCGAGACCCCACAGTGATCTAATGAGGTCATCCCGGTCGATGTCTTCAATCGCTGAGGCGTCAGTGTTATTGTCGTAGGAATTTCTGACCAGAACGAGCAGTCGTGATTTCAATGTGTTTTCGTGCAAATATCCGAGGCTTGACAACACATTGCCTATTCCTTCAATGGTGATCATGGCTGCCATAGGTTTAGCCTTCGTTCTCCTTTTCCTGAAACATCGGCTTTCCAAACTAAAATCATGAGTCAGGGATGGCCAAAAAATGAAGTGTACCGACCCCAATCCTGATGAGCAATATTCCTATGGCCTTACGGTCGATCGGGGAGAAATAGGTGATGAAAGCAAACAGGTTAGCCGATGAATTTCTTTGAGGGTTCTATCACGACCTATGGGGGCAAGGAAGCCCGGTGGTCGAAGTGGAGAGTATGAAACCGGGGACCCTCCCTATTTCATACTTTGAGAGGCATACATGGGACAGAATGAACAGATGGAAAGGACCCGTGAGTTGGAATCCAGATTCAGTGAAACCATGAAGAAGCATCTTGAAAGACTCGCGGGTCCTTCTCTCCCGGCAGCGGATTTTCCGGTCAACGTGACCTCACTGGCGTGCTCCGTGTTACTGGCAGAGCGTGAAAGTGAGTTGAAAAGACATGAATCTGAGCAGCGTTTCACCTGCGACGACGTTTTGCTGGAGATTTCAGAGCTCGGTATACCAGCGAATGGAAATCTTGAAAAAATCGTCAAAGACATGGAAGAAGCCGGATATATCCGGGTGCAGGGAGAGCGCTTTTTGCATGTCCAAATGCCGTTGTTACGGTTCTGCGGCATACTTGATGATATTTTTCCGAGGATGCAGGGAATAAATCTGGTTGCCTATCTGGTTCAGGCAATGGAGGAAGTTCGGTCCGGAAGGAAAGGGCTGGACGAGGCGCAGACGCAACTGGACCAGGTGCTTGAAATACAGGGGGTACCTCTCTTGGAAAGCCGGCTCGCGCATCCTGCAAAAGGAATCTCTGCGCGTTCCATCAAGGGCCGCAGCAAGGATCAAAAGGCCGGTGCCGAAAGGGAGGGAAAGACGGGTAGGGAGAAACAGAGACAGGCGATATTGAAACTCTTCCGGGCGGCCATCAGGGAAGAAAGGCAGAGGGAGCCGGTATTTTCCTCCGGAGTTATTCGCCCCGGGCGCATCATGCGGGAAGACAGCCGCAGGAAGAACGTGGAAAGGCTCGATGAATCTCGTGTTGAGCACGAATCCGGCGCAGGACCACAAATTGACCGGCTGGCTTGTGCCTCTCCTCCAGAAGAAATCAGAGTATACGATGATCTCCGAACAGGGCACGACCGAAGGACTCAGGAAAAAAAAAGGGATAAGAGAAACGCCCATGGTGAACTTCCGACCGTCGGAAAAAGGAAGGGTATTTCGTCCGATGAAGATATAGCAGAACGCATAGCTGCATTCAAAGAAGAACTGGCGATGATCTGTCCTTTGTGCGGCAAGGGAAGGATTGAAATGCGTGAGACTCAAAAAGGCAAACGGTTTTATGTGTGTTCACACGATGCATGCTATTTTGTCAGCTGGGGCAAGCCCTACCACCTGAGCTGTCCCAGGTGTCAAAACAGTTTCCTGATTGAGATGGCTGATGCTGAAGGAGGCCCCTTTTTGAAATGCCCCAGGGCGACGTGCAATTACAAACAGAACCTTCCGGGGGCGGACGGACCCATCCAAGCGGCAGGGGGTGAAGTGAAAAGAGAAAAAAGCACAACCGACGAAACATCGGCTCGAAGGCGGAAGAAGACAGTGGTCAGAAGACGGTTGGTCCGCATAAAAAGATGAGGGGAATTTTTTGCCCTCAAATTGTGACTGGATGGAAAATATTACCTTCCTGCTTTGCTATCCAGGGCCATTCTCGTAGTGCATTATCAACTAATCTATTGAAATAAATAACAAAAAAATCTGATCGTTCTTTGGCACACTCGTTGCTCTTCTTCAGAGTGAACCGCAGAGAAGTCAACGAACGGAGAAGCACATGAATCCAGCCTTAGCCTTGAATCTCTTTTCAGACCCGGGGTGTTCCAATGCGATCCCGGCGACCGGGATGCCGTGTGAGATAGGCGCAAGTCTTTTTAAGAGCCTTCTGGCAAAAGAGAACAGCTCATTGGGGGTGGCGAAAAAAAGTCTGGTGCATCCCGGAACTGCCGGCGAAGGATCGAGCGGCGCAAGTGGCATGAATAGTTCGGCCGGCGGGAAGACAACCAAGTCCGTGACAGATGGTCTTTCCATCCTCGGCCTGCCCGGGCTGCCGATCGGATTCCTGAAATTGGCGCCGGAAAGCGCGTCGAGACTCATCTCTTTTCTTCAGGGACGCGGCTTCAGCAAAGAAAAATCATTGGCGGTGGTAAAATCGGCCACGGATAATGACGGATTCATTCATGTGAGCCGGTTGGCCGCCCAACTGGGGAATCTTGAAAAAACGGCCCAGAATATACAAAAAGGACTGGTGATTTCATCGAGAGATGTTCCAGAATTCCAGAAATTTCTCTTTCAGATAGGGATTGGCGCGGGCGACGTAAAAAAGCTGACAGAACAGAGTGACGATGGAAAAGGCGATATGATGCTTTCAAAACTGCTTCCACAGCTTGCCGATAAATCTCCCGATATGGATACACAGGAAAAACTTGTTTCCCTGCTTGCCCTGAACGGTATCCAGTGCGTGTCGGATGATGTGCCGAACAGGATAGGCAGCTCGGATCTGAAGGAATTCCTGCAGGAGTATGCCGGAACATCTTCCGAGGATGTGCAAAAACACATCAAGGCAACCCTTGCGGATCTCCTGAGGGAAAAGGGTGTGCCGCCTGGGAAAGTGAAGTCATTTCTGGAGAGCATGAATGTTGAGTATTCGAAAACCCTGTCGCAGACCGGGGCGGGAAAAGCCGGAAAGGGGGCAACAGCGGCACAAATCGGCCTGTGGAACGGCATCGTCATCGAGCCGAAGAATAAGATGGGTAATGACTCTTGGACCGAGAAGATCCTGGCGATCCTGAAGGATGTGCGCACCGGTGACCGGAAAGGGGAAGGGACAGCACAGGGAAAGCCGCTTTCCGATATTCATGCCGGGTCTGCAAAGGTCGGTTCCCTCTTGAATGCTGCAAAGGCGGTCCCTTTATCCAAACGCCACGGGAAACTCCCAGGAGACGTAATGGACTCCAAAATCACCTTCGGACCCGGAAATACCGGCGCCCATACAGCTGATCCCCATGCGGGAGCCCAAAACATGTTACGCGCGGCACCGCAGGACGGGACGCCCGGGCGTGCCTTCCAGTATCCTCAATCTGCCTCCCCCGTCCCAGCCATCCTGGACAAGATGGAATGGATGGCGGAAGCAGGGGAACAGAAAGCCAGGATTCAGTTGTCGCCTCCTGAACTGGGCCATATAGACCTTCAGCTGGTGATCGACCATGGACATATACGGGTGCAGCTCGGGGCGGAGAATCCCCTGGTGAAGGGAATGATCGAGTCAAATTTAGGACAGCTCAAAGAGCAACTTGCCGGGTTGGGCTTTGTGGTGGAGGAATTCAGTCTCCATACGGGCACGGATAACCGGAAGTCAAACGGCGGTCATGATCTGTGGGAACAAAATACAAGAGTCGGCCGGGTAAGCGGGAAGAGAGTTGCCGGCTCCGAAGGCCTCGCACATGAAACGACGCCTACACAGCCAAAGGTGGATGATCGTTATCAGATTAATGTCCAGGTGTAATTTTCAACGGTCAGAGGCCCAGGAAGTAATGCAAGCAACCGTGAACATAACAAACTGAGTAGTTTTAAGGAGGAGTTCTCTCATGGTATCTCCTATTAATGCCATTCAAACGACATCTACGCAAGGAACCAACAGCAATACTTCGACGGCTGCCGATAAGCTTGGAAAGGATGATTTTCTAAAGATTTTTCTCGCACAGATCCAATACCAGGATCCTCTGAATCCCATGGAAGGGACCGAATTCACCGCACAGCTTGCCCAGTTCAGCAGCCTGCAACAACTCTTCAACGTGAATGACAACCTGGAATCCATCAAAGACGTCGGCAGTGACCAGGCCCGATATGATGCGCTGAATTTTATGGGTAAGGATATTGTGGCCAAAGGTGACCAGCTCTCCCTGGGTGACGCCGGAACAGCGAATGGAGCGTTTCAGATTCAACAGAGCGCTGAATGCTCTGTCAGCGTCATAGACGGCACGGGGAACCTTGTCCGTTCCATATCCCTGGGCCCGCTCGATGCCGGGCAGCACTCTTTTGAATGGGACGGCATGAATAATTCGGGCCTCCGGTCGTCGCCGGGCGTCTATACCTTCAAGGTCAATGCAGTGGATGAAACAGGGACTTCCGTCCTTGCCGACACCATGACCAGCGGCAAGGTAACGCGGGTGAACCTGGAGGGAGATACGCCGATTCTCTATGTGGGGGATATTCCGGTAAACTATGACCAGGTTCTGGATATCAGCATGCCGGAAGTGAGTCAGGAATCATGACTCTCGAGCCGTGAGGTGCAAGTCAAAGGGACGGAGAAGGGAAATCGATCGAGGATTTGATCAGTTGACAATTTAACTATTTGAAGAAACAACGAATCATCAAGGATGGAGGAGAAGAAAAATGGCACTTTCAAGCGCATTGTTTTCAGGGATCAGCGGGCTGAGTTCTCTCGGCAACGCCATGCAGATCATCGGTGACAACATCGCAAACGTCAATACGGTCGGGTTCAAGGGAAGCAGCTTCACCTTTCAGGATCTTTTGAGCCAGTCCATTTCCACCCAGTCCGGTACTTCACAGGTGGGCCGCGGTACCGCAATTGGAGATGTTGCGGCCTCATTTGAACAGGGCTCATTTGAATCCACCGGCAGTACCACGGACCTGGCTATAGGCGGCGACGGTTTTTTCGCACTTCGTGAAGCCGGAAGTGATAACCTTTTCTACTCCCGGGCCGGGAACTTCCAATTCAACAATGACGGGTATCTCACCAATCCGGAAGGATATGTGGTCCAGGGATGGAAACTGGATGAGAATGGACAGGACAGCGGGTCGGTAACCGATATTCTCCTAGATTCATTCACGTCGCCGCCGGAGCAGAGTTCAAAGGTGAATATCGTATCAAACCTTAACACCGATGCACAAGGGAATGATTACAGCACTAATGACATAGCCACACATTGGGACGGAACGACAGGTGGAATGGACGACAATTATTACTCTTACCAGAGTACGGTGAAGGTATTTGATTCGCTTGGAAGTACACATGACATAACCATCTACTTCGACAGAGACAATTCCCAGCAATCAACATGGCAATATGTTGTTGCATGCAACCCGGAGGAGGACATGCGTACCGGCGCTTCAGGGACAGCAGGCGCCGGTCTGCTCGCAAAGGGAACCATCAGCTTCAGTGACAGCTCCGGGACAATCGATCCAAGTGCTGCCAGTTTTACCATGCAGACATCTGACGGAGCCGGCGCGTGGACGGACTTGAGCGGCTCGCCGCCGACAGTGGATAGTGCCGGTTTGTATGAATTTCACCCCGATTTTCTGGGTGGTACGGGCACTCAAATGGATATAGCCTTGGATCTGGGCACTCATTACAATTCGGGAGCATGGACCAATAACGCCTTGACCACGACCCAATACGCACGGTCTTCGACCACTGTCTTCCAGTCGGCAGACGGGTACGGTGCGGGTGACCTGCAGTCGGTGGATGTGGACGTGGACGGGACCATGACCGGCGTCTATTCCAATGGGCAGCTGCTCCCCCTCTATCGGGTGGCATTGGCAAAATTTCAGAATATTCAGGGCCTTCACAAGGAGGGAAACAGTCTCTACAGGGAAACCAGGGAAAGTGGAGACGCTATAACCAATCATCCGGGGACGAATGGGTTGGGCAGCATTTCCCCCAACTCCCTGGAACAATCCAATGTGGATATTGCAAACGAGTTTGTCAAGATGATCACCACCCAGCGGGGATTTCAGGCCAACTCGAAGATCATCACGGTGACCGACCAGATGCTTGCCGATCTGATCAACCTGAAGCGATAAACACGGGCCTCGAATCCGGAGTCTGGAGTCATGAGTCACGAGTCTCGACTTTTGACTCCAGATTCATCAGGTCACGTCAATAAATTGACAATTCCCTCCGGTTCGGGCCTATGGGCACATCGCTCTCCTTTCTTGGTATATCTTATTATCCTGTTGAAATAAGAATACAAAAGCTCAAAACAAACCCGGCACCCTGTAAAATCGGTTCTGGCACGGTGGTTGCTTAGTAGTACTGCGACCTACTAATTTCTTCCGGAGAAATGAGTCGCATGGATATTGCAACCCTCGTTGGTATTATTACCGCCTTTGCCCTGGTTCTTTCCGCCATTCTCATGGGGGGAAGTCTGGGGCTGTTCGTCAATCTTCCTTCGGTCCTGATCGTGATTGGGGGATCACTGGGCGCCACGATGATTAACTACCCCCTTCCGGACATGCTGAAGGTTGTCAATGTGGTAAAGAATGCCTTCTTCCACAAGCAGGTGACGGCCAGCCAGGTCATTGCCAACTTTGTGAAGCTCGCCGGCATTGCGCGCCGTGAAGGGATTCTTGCGCTTGAATCCAATGCCAACGAGACGAACGACGAGTTCATGAAAAAGGGACTGGAGCTTGCCGTGGACGGGCTCGAACCCGGCTCTATCCGGGACATCCTGGAAACAGAGGTGGTTGCAATCCAGGATCGGCACAAATTGGGCGCTGAAATTTTTACCACCCTGGGCACCTTTGCGCCTGCCATGGGGATGATCGGGACCCTTATAGGGCTTGTGCAGATGCTCCAGACCATGGACGATCCCAGTACCATCGGTCCGTCAATGGCAGTCGCTCTCCTTACCACGTTTTACGGCGCCATCCTGGCGAATCTTATGTGTCTTCCCATTGCAGGAAAACTGAAAAACAGGAGTGGTGCGGAAGTCCTGGTGAAGGATTTGATGACAGAAGGGGTTATTTCCATAGCCAAAGGAGAAAATCCAAGGGTGATTGAACAGAAACTGAATGCGTACCTGCCGCCTCAGATGCGGGAGAGCTCATTCAAGTAGCCCCAGTCTGTTCCATGGCGCAAGGATGAGGGAGACAGGAGAAAGAGGAGATGGCTGAAGGAGAAAGAAAAGAGGGTACGGAACAGCAGGGGGAACCTAAGGGAAAGAAATCTCCCATGAAGCTCATTGTCGTCGCACTCGTGATCGTTCTCCTGATGGGAGGAGGGGCCTTTGCGTGGAAGAGCGGCATGTTGAGCAGCGTTCTTGGCGGAAAGAATGAGAAGAAAGCCGCCGGAGAGGTCAAAGAGGACTCAACCCAGGAAATCGGTCCGATCTATCCGATGGAGCCATTCATTGTGAATCTGAATGAACCATTGGGGAAACGGTATTTGAAGGTGAAGGTTGAGTTGGAAATGGACAAGGAGGATCTGAGACCTGAAATGGACAAGCGGTTGCCGCAGTTCCGGGACGGCATCCTCACCCTTTTGAGCAGCAAAAGTTACAATGACATCAGCGATCTCTCCGGAAAATATCAATTGCGGGCAGAGATCCTGGGAATGGTGAACGGATACCTGAAAACGGGTAAGGTGAGGAATGTCTACTTCACGGAGTTTATTGTCCAGTGAATTGAATCATACGGCGAACACAAACGGGTCAACGGGTAAACCGGCGAACGGACAAATGGAAAGAAGGAAAACGTGAACCAGATACTCTCTCAAGATGAAGTTGATGCCCTGCTGAAGGGGATGGATACTGGTGAAGTGGAGACCGAAAGTGACGGCCTCGAGGCAGAGGGAGAGTATGAATCTTATGACTGGAGCAGCCAGGGCAGAAAACTGAAAGGGAACATGCCGCTCTTCGGGCTCGCGAATCAGCGATATGCCCACAGGCTGAAAAACTCCCTCTCCAACGCCCTGGGGAAGATGGTCGATATAGATTCCGGCCCGCTGGAAATGATCAAGTTTGAAGAATTCCAGCGATCTTTACCCCTTCCCACCAGCCTTCACCTGTTCAAAATCGAACCCCTGCGCGGTCTTGGAATGCTTGTTATAGAAACCCGTCTGGTATTCAGCCTGATCGAAGCCTTTTTCGGGGGAAACGGGGCCGGGTCCGCCAAAGTGGAAGGACGTGATTTCACCCCCATCGAGCGAAGAATTATTGAGAAGGTGGTCAACATTGCCTTGACGGACATGGAGAAGGCATGGAAAGACGTTTACCCCATAAAAACGGTCTTTAAACGGTCGGAAACTAATCCCCAGGGAGTAAACGTCATGCCTGCTAATGAATTTCTCATCTCTGTAAAATTCGAGGTGGAGCTAAAGAAAGCGGCGGGCAGTATCACCTTGTGCATCCCGTATGCCAGCATCCAGCCGATCCGTGAGAAACTCTCCGGCGGCTACCAGAAAGATGAGAGCGAGCAGGACAGGATGTGGCTTTCTCTCCTCCGTCAGAGAATCTATGAGTCTAAGGTGGAATTCAGCGTAGATCTGGGAAAAAGCAGCCTCCCGGTCAAGGACTTCTTGAAGATGAAGGAGGGGGATATCCTGGTGCTCGATAACAGTTTTCAGAAGAAGCTGTTGGCCCGCGTTCAAGGGATCCCGAAATTCCAGGGCTATGCCGGGCGTTACGGAAGGAAAAAGGTGTTCCGGGTGGCTAATACCCTGAATGATCAATCCGAATAGACATGGCGCCGCCATGCCGCAGCAGATGGTTGCTGATGGAAATTTTTCACTATGAGGTGGATAGATGAACGATCAGAATGAACAGACGACCGGAAACACTGCCCCTGAGAAGAGCCCGCCCCCGGAGAATGTGGAATTTGCCGAGGCTGAGCCCGGTCTTGAAGGTGCCGACAGCCCGCAGAGCATCGATTTCCTTCTCGATATACCGCTGGAAATCACGGTGGAACTCGGCAGAACACGTATTCAAATTGGAGATCTGCTGAAGCTTGGGCAGGGATCGGTGGTTGAGTTGGAGAAATTAACCAATGAACCCGTTGATATCTTCATCAACCAGAAACTCATGGGCCATGGCGAAGTCGTGGTGGTGAATGAAAAGTTTGCAATCAGGCTTACCAATATCATCAGTCCGGGAGAAAGGGTAAAGGAATTGGTGTAATGCACAGGAAGGATGGAAAGGACCCGACGGAAAATCTCCGGGCCTGGTTGAAAAGGACCCGTTTGTGGACGGGTTTTCTCACCTTCGCGCTTTTCTTTTTCACAATATTACCCATCTGTGCAGCCGGCGCAGCAGGCGATGGGCCGCCCACCATTCCCGATGGGAACATGGGCATGGCAAGTCTCAAAATGGGGGCGGCCCTCCTCCTCGTCATCGCCATGATCTTCGCCCTTTATTACTTGTCAAGGAAAATAAAGGACGGCCGGTTCTCTCTGAACAGATATCCTGCCATGCGGATAATCGGGTCACTGAGCCTGGCACCGAAGCGCTCGATTGCTCTGGTGGAAGTGTGCGGTGAATGGCTGGTGCTGGGAGTAGGAACCGAAACCATCACGCTCCTCAGAAGATTTGAAGATCCCCCCACAACGAACAACGAGGCCGTTTCATCAGGCTCCGGGACCGGTGGCGGCTTTCAATCTCTCCTTCGCAAAAAGATAAAACGGTCTTCGTCAGTAAACGGAAGCATAAGAGAAAAAAATGGCACACCCGGCTAATCGTACAGGGCGGCATGACGGACCAATCGTCAGAAAGACCAGTTCCTCAAGTTGTCCTATGTTCACCTTTTCAGGACGGAAGGGCAGGGGATGGTCTACTCGGACTCTTTTGGTCCTGCTGCCGGTGTTGGCGGTCGTTATCCTCGCCTGGTGTTCCTCTGTCCATGCTCAGCAGATCCCGCTTCTCCCCAGCGTGACGATTGGAGTCGGGCAGGCTGACAAGCCCCAGCAGGTGAGCGTTCTCCTGCAGATTCTGCTCCTCCTGACCGTCTTGTCTCTTGCGCCTGCCATTGTGATCATGATGACCTCGTTTACGCGGCTTGTAGTGGTCTTTTCCCTGTTGAGACAGGCGCTGGGAACCCAGCAGATGCCCCCCAGCCAGATTCTGATCGGTCTCGCCCTTCTTCTCACCTTCTTCCTCATGTCGCCTGTATATCAAAAGATCAACAAGGACGCACTGGAGCCGTATCTGGCGGAGGAGATAAGTCAGACCCAGGCAATCGACAGGGCGCTGGTTCCTATCCGACAATTCATGTTTAAACAGACACGGAAGAAGGACATAGCCCTCTTTCTGAAAGTTTCAAAAACCGAGGAGCCAAAAGATATTGATGAGATACCTACCATGGTCCTGATCCCCTCATTCGTCATCAGCGAGCTCAAGACGGCATTTCAAATAGGGTTCCTCATCTATATTCCCTTTCTGATCATCGACATGGTGGTTGCCAGTGTCCTCCTTTCCATGGGAATGATGATGCTGCCGCCCTTCATGATTTCGATGCCTTTTAAACTGATGTTGTTCGTCCTGGTGGACGGCTGGAATCTGCTCGTGGGGTCTATGATACGGAGTTTTGGATGAGAGGTGACGTATGACACCGGAATTTGTGGTCAGCATAGCGAGTGAAGCCATAAAACTTACACTTCTGCTGTCGGCTCCATTGCTTGGGGTCGGCCTCCTGGTGGGACTGGTGGTCGCCATATTGCAGGCAACTACTCAGGTGCAGGAAATGACGCTTACCTTTGTTCCCAAAATCGTTGCCGTCCTTCTTGCACTCCTTGCAGCGGCCCCCTGGATGCTGGCCAAAATGACCTCCTACACCAGCCAGATCATATCCACTATTCCGCATATCATTCGATAGCGGTGAGTCGAGAGTTGGGACTGTGACTTATGGCTTTTCCCCTGGAAAGCATTGAGCAGGTGCAGGGTTTCTTCTGGATTTTTGTCCGGATCGCGACCTTGTTTTTCCTCCTGCCTTTTTTCGGAGCGAAGAATATCCCAACCATGTGGAAGGCGGGAATTTCCCTGCTCATGGCCTTGATCCTGTTCCCGGTCGTACCGCCGCCGCCTGCCTTTCCCCGGACGATTCCGGAGGTAGCCATGGGAGTCGCTTCGGAGGTCCTCCTCGGCTTTGTCCTGGCAATCGGGGTGAAAATGCTCTTTGCCGCGGTTGAACTGGCCGGTCAATTCATGGGGTTCCAAATGGGTTTCAACATGGCCAGTGCCATGGATCCGGAAACGGGAGGACAAAGTACCGTCATGTCCCGGTTTCTCTATCTTTTTACAGTCCTTATCTTTTTTTCCGTCAATGGACACCATATGTTCATCCGAGCCCTTGCAGCATCGTTCTACAAGGTACCGCCGGACAGTTTTCACCTCACTACGCCGGCTGTCGGCGCACTGGTGAAGGTGAGTGGTGACATGTTTCTTATCGCCCTCAAGATGGCCGCCCCTATCTTGATTGCCCTTTTCCTCTCCCATCTGTGCTTGGGGATTGTGGCGAGGACAGTTCCCCAGGTGAATGTGCTCATGGTAGGTTTTCCACTCAATATATTCTTGGGAATGATTCTGTTCTCCCTGCTCCTGTTGAATCTATCGCCGTTGCTCGTGGACCTGTTCAGGGAAATGGGGCAACTGCTCATGGGGATAATTGGAACCACGTAATGAGAAGAGAGCGCGAAACGCAGAGGAAGATCGCGCAGCCGGTGCCCATCCGAAAATCGGTTTTGGACACGAGCTGATTTGCAGTTTTGCATTTCCAGGTTCGAGTATCGAATAAATGCCTGAGAAACCTTTTCAAGATAAGACTGAGCCGGCAACCCCGAAGAAGCGGGAAGAAGCCCGGAAAAAAGGCCAGGTTGGGAAGAGCAAGGAGATACCCTCGGTGGCCGTGCTGGGAGCGGGTGTTGTTTTCCTCTATTTTGGAGCGCAGCATCTTGCTCTTTCCATGGGTAATCTGATCCACAGGACCTTCCTTTCTGTCCCATACATGAAGGACAGCGACTTTACCGTTTCGTATTTTTCTCACCACTATCTTGGGACCTTTATCTCCACGATACTACCCCTGCTTGCGGTCCTGTCCGTCGTGGCCATTGTCGCCAACTTCGCCCAGACAGGGTTCATCTGGAGTGTCGAGCCATTGGCGCCAAAAGCGTCAAAAATCAGTCCAATTGAAGGCGCCAAGAGAATGTTTTCCAAGCAGTCCCTGGTAGAACTGGCAAAATCCCTCGGAAAAATCGTGGTGGTTGGTTGGGCTGCATTCTCTACTCTCCAGTCCAATAAGGACCACCTCATGGCACTGGTGTACCAGGGGAAGGCCGAGATCATGCGATTCACGGGAGAGACCGCTCTCGATGCGGTTACCAGGAGCTGCTATGTTATCGCGATTCTGGCCATTCTGGATTTTCTTTACCAAAGATGGGATTTTGAACAGAACCTTAGGATGACAAAGCAGGAGGTGAAGGAGGAGTTCAAGCAAACAGAGGGAGATCCTCTTGTCAAGAGTCGTATCAGGTCCATTCAGAGAGAAATGGCCAGGCGACGCATGATGGAGGAGGTGAAGAAGGCGGATGTGGTTATCACCAACCCTGAGCACTTGTCGGTCGCATTGATCTACGATGCAGTGACCATGGAAGCGCCTACCGTCGTGGCCAAGGGAGCAAACGAAATAGCCTTTAAAATCCGTGAGATAGCAAAGGACAACAGGATCCCGCTGGTGGAGAATAAACCCCTGGCACAGAATTTGTATAAATTCGTGGATATCGGGCAGCAAATCCCGCCCGATTTTTATCAGGCCGCTGCAGAGATACTTGCTTATGTCTATGGTCTGAAGAATAGGGAACTCTAACCCGGTTGAGCCTTTCTGCGATGGAGCTGTCGGAATGCCGAAGGATAAAGCTCAGCCGTTATTTGGGAAATACATATTCAATTTGCGCATGAATCAGTTCAGGTGATTTAGAATTAGAGGACACATGTGGAGCAGATGAGACTCCCGGCAGACGGATTTTCCCTGAAAAACAACGGCGATGTATTCATCGCAGCGGGTGTGGTGGGCATCCTGCTCGTTATGCTGGTCCCTCTGCCGACGGGAATGCTCGACATCATGCTGGCCCTCAACATCACCATGAGTATCCTGATCCTTATGCTCACCATCTATGTCATGCGCCCGCTTGATTTCTCCGTGTTTCCTTCCCTGCTGCTTATCACCACCCTTTTTCGTCTTTCACTGAATATTGCCAGTACCAGGCTCATTCTCCTGAACGGGCACACCGGCCCCCTTGCTGCCGGACGGATCATCAAGGGTTTCGGGTCGTTTGTGGTAGGCGGAAATACTACCGTCGGGCTCGTGGTATTCATGATCCTGGTGGTTATCAATTTTGTCGTTATCACCAAGGGAGCCGGGCGCATTGCAGAGGTGGCCGCGCGCTTCACCCTGGACGCCATGCCCGGGAAACAAATGAGCATTGATGCCGATCTCAATGCCGGGCTCATTAATGAATCGGAAGCCAGGGCAAGACGGGCGGAAATAGCCAGGGAAGCAGAATTCTACGGGGCCATGGATGGGGCAAGCAAATTCGTCAGGGGAGACGCCATAGCCGGCATCATCATCACGCTGATCAATATCCTCGGCGGGCTGGTAATCGGGGTGCTGGAGATGAACCTCGATCTCTCCACGGCAGTGCAGAATTATACGCTCTTGACCATCGGAGACGGGCTGGTCTCCCAGATCCCCGCGGTCATCATTTCCACGGGCGCGGGTATCTTGGTGAGCCGCGCGGCGGCCGAAGGAGGGCTCGGATTTGAGGTGATTAAGCAGTTCGGATTCCAGCCCAAGGCATTGTTCATAGCATCGGCAATTATCTTCCTGTTCGCACTCGCTCCCGGCATGCCGTTCCTGCCGTTTGCCATACTGGCCGTGAGCGTTTTCTTCCTGGCCAGGACAGTGGTTGTGATGAAGGGGAAGAGGGCCATGGAAGCGGAATTGGGACAGACTGAGGAATCCGAGCAGGGAACCCCGGAGCAGGTGGAAGACCTGCTTCCGCTGGATAACCTGGAACTGGAAATCGGGTATGGCCTCATCCCATTGGTAGACAATGAGAAATCAGGCGGTCTGCTGGACCGTATTCGCTCCCTTCGGAAACAATTTGCCCTTGAGATGGGCCTCATTATTCCCGCGATCCATATCCGGGACAACCTGGAACTGAAACCGAACGAGTACGCCGTTTGTATCAAAGGCAACAGCGTCGCTCGCGGAGAGCTAATGATGGATCACTATCTGGCCATTGACCCCGGGGACATAAAAACCAGAGTGGAAGGCGTGGCAACGGTAGAACCTGCCTTCGGCCTCCCCGCCCTGTGGGTCACCTCCGAGAAGAAAGGTGATGCACAGCTTTGCGGGTATACCGTAGTGGACCTGCCGAGTGTGGTAACCACTCATCTCTCAGAGGTGGTTCGTGAACACGGGTACGAGCTCGTCGGAAGGCAGGAGGTTCAGCGGCTCCTGGATAACCTGAGTAAATCCAGCCCGAAACCCATTGAGGAACTGATCCCCAACCTTCTGAGCGTGGGCGGGGTGCAGAAGGTGTTGCAGAATCTGCTGCGGGAGCAGGTATCCGTCAGGGATCTGCTCACCGTTGTCGAAACCCTTGCTGATTATGCTCCGGTCACAAAGGATCCTGAACTCCTGACCGAATATGTGCGCCAGCGGCTGGCCAGATCTCTGACAAAACCCTATGTCGAGAAAGATCGGACCATGAAGGTGCTCTCCGTGAGCCCCGCCTTAGAAGAGACCATCGCAGAGGGGATCAACCAAACGGAATACGGGGCGTATCTGGCGCTCGAACCCGATCAGGCGAAGCGGATTATCAGCAATATCAAGAGCACTCTCGAAAAAAGCGCGGCCAGGATCGAACAACCGGTACTCCTCTGTTCCTCGGCTATAAGGCGCCATTTGCGGAAACTCTGTGAAAGATACCAGATGCACGTGGCAGTAATTTCCCATAACGAGATACCGAGCGGCCTTCGGGTACAGGCCGTCGGAGAGATAGGACTTCCCTGATGAATATCAAACGATTTATTGCCAGAAATACCCAGGAGGCCCTCCGCATGGTGAAGGAGGAAATGGGAACCGAGGCGGTAATCCTGCGCACGCGAACCATTCACCAGGAGGGACATAGGTCAGGGGATACCCGGGAGAGCATCGAAGTCACCGCGGCGGTCGACTATGATCCCTCGTCCCAATTTCAGCAGAAAAAAAGAGATACGGGAGCTCGTGCCTTAATAGAGCGATATGATAGCCTTGAGGCCCAAATCAAGGAGATCCGGGACCTGCTCTGGAGCATAGAGGCGGGCGCGGTCCTGCAACCCGATACGATCTTTCATCCCGCACTCAGGGGAGACTATGCGGGTTTCAAAAATTTCGGCATAAAAGGTGAGATCATCCGCTCTCTCTTGAGGAAAATGACGCCCGTAGAGCCGGAGAAAACTGAAAAAGAGAACCAGGACGGCTTGAAACAGAGTCTCGTGAATATATTGAAGAATATTCACACGGGAGGAGAACTTGCCGGGGGAACTGAGCAGTCGATTCATGCCTTTATCGGCCCAACCGGTGTGGGCAAGACCACCACACTGGCGAAATTGGCAGCCAGAACGGCCGTTGAGCAGGGGAAAAGAGTGGCTCTCATCACGGTAGATACATTTCGGATAGCGGCTGTGAGCCAGCTGGAGACCTACGCCCGGATCATGGGTGTACCGATGGAGGTGGCTTCCACCAGAAGAGAGTTTCGCCAGGCTGTTGCGCGGCATGGGAACTGTGATCACCTGTTTGTGGATACGGTGGGGAGGAGTCCCAGAGACACCAGAGAGATAGACGAACTGCTGGATACGTTGAGTATTTCGAAGAAGATCCGCGGCTATCTGGTATTGAGCGCTACGACGGATCTGCATCAACTCCTGCTCGCTGAGACAAAATTCAAGGTGCTGCCTTATGAGAGCTATATCTTTACGAAACTGGATGAAGTGGAAGATGCCTCTCCTATGGTGAATTTTCTGTTATGTCAATCGAGGCCTGTATCCTATTTTACGACGGGGCAGCAGGTCCCCGAAGATATGGAACCGGCCTCCAAGAGGAGACTGGCAAAAATAATTCTGAGCGGAAGAGTCGGAACGATGGGCAGCATAGGCTATGAGGTGCACTAGAATGGATCAGGCGAGCCGCTTGCGGGACATGATCGAAAATGGAAAGGGTGGCAAAGAAAAGCTTATGGCGGCAAATGCAACTATGAATGCACACCAGGATGAATCCGGCATTCGGGTCATCTCTGTTACCAGCGGAAAAGGCGGTGTCGGGAAGACCAATGTGGTAGCTAATCTGGCGCTGGCTTTGACCCGATCCGGGAGAAGAGTCCTTATCCTGGACGCTGATCTCGGTCTGGGAAACATGGATGTGCTTCTCGGGTTAAACCACCACTACAGTATCCAGCACGTGTTGAACGGGGAGAAACGTCTCGAAGAAATTATTATCGAGGCGCCGGGCGGCTTTCAGCTCCTTCCCGCCGCTTCGGGCATCCAGGAACTGACGGAACTTGATCAGTCTCAGAGATTATTTCTGCTGGATGAACTGGACATGCTGCAGGACAGGTTCGATGTGTTGTTCATCGATACCGGGGCAGGCATCTCTGCCAATGTCATGTACTTCAATTTCGCGGCCATGGAGAAGGTTGTTGTCGTTACCAATGAGCCGGCTTCTCTCACCGATGCATATGCCCTGATAAAAGTTCTCACCAAGAAGTACCAGCAGAAGACGTTCAAGATCCTTATCAATCAAGCGAGAAACGCGCGGGAAGCCGAGCGGATATTCCGGCAGTTGAGCCAGGTAGTGGACAAGTTCCTTGGTGCGCCTTCCATAGACTACCTTGGTTGGATTCCCTACGACGAACACATTCCGAAGGCCGTCAGGCAACAGGAGGCGGTCCTGGCGGCCTATCCGGACGCGGCTGCCAGCAAGAGTTTTGTGCGGGTCGCCGAAAGCCTGATCGACAGTGTAGATCATCTGGATTTTGAAGGAGATATCAAGTTTTTCTGGAAAAAACTGGTAGACTCGTGGCGGACCAATTATGGCAACTAGCGCAGCGAAGAAAATCAGGCAGTACGGTCAAAATGGTCTTTCCGACTCACGGATAGCGGAGAGCGAAAAAGAACGATATGTAACTGAGTACGCGCCGTTGATCAAGACGGTTGCCGGGAGGCTGGCCATGAGATTGCCGACCCACGTTGATCAGAATGACCTCCTGAGCGCGGGTATTATGGGCCTGCTGGATGCCATAGAAAAGTTCGATCCGGAAAAGGGGGTAGCCTTTAAGTCGTATGCTGAATTTCGCATCAGGGGGGCCATGCTCGATGAATTACGCGCCATGGATTGGGTCCCCCGTTCAGTACGCAAGAATTCGAAGAGACTGGAAAAGGCATATGGCGCCGTAGAAATGCGAACAATGCAGCCCGCGAGCGATGAGGAGGTAGCGCAAGAGCTTGGCGTTGATCTGGATTCATTTTACCGCCTGCTCGAAGAAACCAGGGGTGTTTCCGTTTTCAATGAGGAGGATTTGGGAGAGCTGATATCCCATAAAAAGGTGGACAGCCTCTGGCATGCCTATCAGGGGTCCATGATGCCCGATCCTGTTCATTCTCTTGATTTTGCAGAAATGAAAGAGATACTGGCAGAGGCCATAGACGCCCTTCCAAAGAATGAGCGGATTGTTGTAACGCTTTATTACTACGAAGAACTCACCATGAAGGAAATAGGCGATGTCATCGGCTACACGGAGTCAAGGATCTCACAGCTGCATACCAAAGCGGTAATCAGGCTTCGCCATAAGATAAGACGGTATTTTGAAAACTGATTAGTATCCAAAATCCATTCGCAGAAGGATGCAATCCGGCACCGAGAGAGATAGACAACAGGATATGCCCGCCGAAGAAGAAAAAGAAGAATTACTGGAAGGAGCCGCGCCTCTCCCGAACCGGGATGACTCGCCTGAAGAGGTTAATCACCCTGAGGAGAAATCAAAAGATCTAGCCGACGAGGAGCAGATTGAGGAAGAAATAGTTCTCGACGAGGTCCTTGCGGAGGAAGACGAGGCTCCTGAACCGGACAGCCAAACAGATCTTAAAGACGAAGTACCTGAGGAAATAAAAACTTCAGGGAAAGAAGCCGGCGGTCCGGATGCATCGCCTCGACAAGGAGCCGACAGGAAGGGGACGTTTGTTTTCCTTCGGAAAAAATGGGTATTCACCCTGGGTGCAGGGCTCCTCATGGTATTGGGTCTCGGTTTCAGTTATGGATTCTTGAACGGGAAGCAGGGGAAACTCTCGGAATTGAATGGGCTCGCGGAAGGGCAGGCTAAGGAGGAGCGCGCGCTTGTGGAAACCGTGTTGAAACCCTTTTTTGTTCCCCAGCCTGAAGATTCCGAAAACAACGCGGTCAAACTGGTCATCTCGGTGCAGTGGAGCCGTGGCACACTCATCGCGTATAGAAAAAATGCGATCCGGGTCAGAGAAGAGGTGTATCAATACCTGCTGCAGGCAGCCGGATCAGGGGAAAATTTTGCGGAGAAAAAATCAGGACTTGCGTCTGAACTTGACCGGGTCTTACAGCACGCGCTTGCCATAAAAAACATTAGGGTTCGGGTTAATGAGATAGCGCCCATATAAGCGGGGCTTCAGGTTCGATTCGGAGATTCCCGATTCTTCGGGCGGGGAGGAATAGCATGGATGAATACACATCGCTCGCAGGTGCCTCCATCATAACACCACCCCATGGGAGAGTGTCCGGACTCACCGCGAAGAGAGGAATCGGCGAAAGGAAAAAGCAAAAGAGAAACGGCAAGGAAAAGCGCGAAAAGGAGGAAGATGTCGTGATCGTCCACAAACGGCTCCAGGCACTACCTGAAAGAGAAGGTGCCGCAGCGCGTCCAGTGGTGAAAGAGCGAGAGCAGGATGAGGAAGATATGGTGATACAGTATGGGAAGCGGCCCCCCGAAAAGAAACGGAAAAACAAGATTGATCTCATGATCTGATTGCGCGGGTGTCTATGCAAGAACAATATTGGGTAATTGCGCAACTGGCCATTGACATTTTCATGCTGGCCCTTCTGGTGGTCCTCTTGAAGATCATGAGTCGCAAAAGGGGAACTGCAGCGACTCCCGATTCGGTCTATTTGCAACCCGAGAACCTCTTGAAAGAAATGAAGCAGATCAGCGAGACCCTGGAAAAGAATCTGGAAGAAAAAAGAACCCTGACCCGAAATATCATCACAGAACTGGAGGCACTCCTTTCCGATGCCGAAGGAGCATCGCTCCGGCTCGAAGGTCTCATGGATACGTGGAAAAGGAGCAGCCTGTCCGACAAGAACCGGATTTCCGACACGGAACGTCTGAAGAAATCTGCGAGGGCCCTTTTGGAAAAGGGATTGGCCAAGAAGGAAATAGCCAGGCGCCTCGATGTTCCACTGGGGGAGCTTGAACTTATGCTGAAACTGCAGGGTCCGGCTCCAAGGAACGAAAAATGAAGAGCGTTTCCCTGAACGGGCCCCGGGAAGGTCAATCCCTCCAGAACAGCATACGAATTCAAGCCTCGCCCAAAGAGATCCATTTCAGAGCAGGCCAGGTTTTCCAAGGAAAAGTTGTGAATGCCAAGCCCCATGGTTTTATTCAGGTGACCACGGGAGGAACAACCTTCAAAGCGCGCACAGCGATCCCGTTGAGAGAAGGGAAATCATATTCCTTCCAGGTCAAGACAGCAGCGCCCCGGATTGAGCTCAAGGTCGTGAGAGAGGACGATCCCACCCCGATCTCAGCCGGCAAGTTGTGGGTATCGGCACAAAAAGAGAGGCTTCAGTTCGTGCCTCTCCTGCGCGATCTGGCCTCGTCACCTTCTCTAAAAGATCTTGGAAAATTTATCCCCCTTCTCCTTTACAACGGGCCGGCACAGGAAGACCCTTCCTGGTTTTCCCAGAGTCTTCTCAGCAGCGGGATGTTTTGGGAAAACAAGGTGTTTCGATGCCTTCTCCTCGATCAACCCCATGAACTCACTGCAACACTCATCGAAAATGATTTGAAAGGAACCTTGCTTTTCCTGAAGAAGAAAATGGAAAATTTCTCCTCCCCGACCCAGGATACGCAGACGGCGATGGAGCATATTGATCGGCTGCTTTCCTTTCTGGACGACAATCAGACCCTGAATATCAATATACTCAGGGAAGGCTGGGGCTGGTACTGGTTTATCCCGGGAGCAGGCCGGAGGGAATTTCTGCATGGAGAATTATTTGGAAGAAGGGAAGAGAGTGGTGACCTTCATCATCTGCACATGAATCTGTCTTTCAGCCGTCTGGGGGAGATTCATGTGGATTGTGTTCTGCGCGAGAGGGGTATCTCGCTCTCCATACAGGTGACCAACGAACGTATCGGGCGCTTCCTCGAGGGAAACATTGGCCTGCTGGAAAAGGGGATAGAAAAACAGGGTCTGGCGGTAAAGAGACTCGCTTGTGAGGTGGTTCCGGATGGAAGCCCGTTCAATCTCTTTTCCCAAGAAATGACTTCCAGTACGGTAATGGACATGGTGATTTGAATGGGAAGAGAAGAAATGATGAAACGGGGAGATGAAAAAGAGAGAAAGAAGGCGGTGGCACTGAAATATGACGCCGAGAAAGATAGTGCCCCGAGGATTTCCGCAAAAGGGAGCGGCGCGGTTGCGGAAAAGATTGTCGAACTTGCGAGACAAAGGGGAATTCCTCTGAAAGAGGACCCGGACCTGGTCTCATCCCTCATGCACCTGGACTACCATGAAGAGATACCCCCCGCATTGTACCAGGTGGTCGCAGAGATACTTGCCTTTACCTACCGCATGAACAGGAAGTATGGGGGAGGATCATGAATTGTTCTCGGTTTTTGCCGGTAAATTTTTCCCTGATGCAGGAAACAAGTGCATCGTTGGTCCGGGCCTCTATCGAGAAGCATGCGGCATGCACAATTCCATTAGATGAAAAATATGCAATACCAAATACTTAAGTTATTTTCCTACAGGTTCGATTTCTTTTTTCTCCGTGGTACGCTTATTGCTACTACAGGAAATAGCATCAGACAGTTTGAAAAACTCAACCACTTGACTTTTCGAAAATTACCAGAGTCGTGGTCTGAAAAGGGAGAATGCACATTATGATCGGTATGCTGGAAGCGGTGCGAGGCTGCGTGAAAGAAGAAGTGAGGGCGGACGTGATCGCGAACAACCTGGCAAATGCCTCGGTCATCGGGTTCAAGAGAGACAGGATTTCTTTCAAAAACATGCTGATGGGAACCGATCAAGGGAGCACCGATTCCACTTCCGGTACCACCGATACGAGTGGAACCCAGACGGATCTGAGCCTTGTGCATATTCAGACGGATTTCAGCGGCGGTCCGCTCCGGCATACCGGAAATTCTCTGGATGTGGCCCTAAACGGGAGGGGGTTTTTCAAGATCCAGACCCCGGACGGAGTCCGGTATACTCGCAAGGGTAATTTTTCCTGCGATGGGCAGGGGGTGTTGATGACCCAGGATGGGAATCCGGTCCTCGGGAAGGGCGGCCCCATTACCATTTCGGGGAAGGATGTGGTCATAGACAAATCGGGAAGGGTCCTGGTGGACGGATCGGAAGTGGGGCAGCTTGACCTCACGGATGTTGCGCAGCCTGAACTCCTGGAAAAGGTCGGCGGAACATTTTTCAGCGCAGCAGAGGGGACCGAGGAACTCCCCCTCCCGGAGGAAACCTCTGTCAAGCAGGAGTATGTGGAAGACTCAAATGTGAATATCCCTGAAGAAATGGTGACCATGATCCATTCCCTCAGGGCTTACGAAAGTTACCAGAAAGCCATACAGGTGCTGGATGGACTCAATAACAAGGCGATCAACGACGTGAGCACTTTGAAATAGACCCGGGCGGGCATTCCGAAATTGAGTAATTAGTTTATCTTGCATTTAACATTGATCCGGCATCGGGATTCTTGAATTTGGCGTGAATTTTAGTTTTTGGAAGACATCCGTGTATTTTTAGGAAGAATTATACTGGTATTCGGCATTTGGAAATCAAGGTAATAGGGAGGGACTCATCATGATCAGGAGTTTGTGGACCGCTGCTTCAGGCATGGCAGCTCAAAAGCTCAATATGGACGTGATCGCGAACAACCTGGCCAATGTAAACACCAGCGGCTTCAAGAAGAGCAGGGCGGATTTCGAGGACCTGCTCTACCAGAATCTCCGCGCCCCGGGCGCCACGACAGCATCAGGCGGTCAGATACCAACGGGAATCCAGGTGGGCATGGGCACCAAGCCCACGTCCGTGCAAAAGATCTTCTCCCAGGGTGACTATGTGCAGACCAAGAACAATTTGGACCTGGCTATTGAAGGCAAGGGTTTTTTCAAGGTCTTGAGCAACGGTGAAGAGGTCTATGTGCGTTCGGGGAGCTTCAAGGTGGATAGCGAAGGATACATCTGCACGCCTGACGGGGACCGTTTGCAGCCCGAGTTCGCAATCCCTTCTGATACGGTCAATTTCACCATAGACTCCGGGGGCAACATGGTCGCCATGGACGCAGGGGGGAATGAGATCGCAAGCGCACAATTGACCCTTTTCAGCTTCTCCAATCCTGCCGGGCTCCTGAGCATGGGAGGGAATCGCTTTCAGCCCAGCCTGTCATCAGGTGACCCTGTGGAGGGAAATCCGGGAGTCGACGGCATGGGTACTGTATCACAGGGATATCTTGAGATGTCGAACGTGGACGTGGTGGAAGAAATGGTGAATATGATCACCAGCCAGCGGGCGTATGAAGTCAGTTCCAAGGCCATCAAGGCCGCTGACGAGATGCTGCAAATGACTGATAACATCATCAGATAGTGCCCATCCACAAATGGATTTTGAGGGAGCCATCCTAAGGAGCAAAAGACATGTCCGGTAGAGCAACAAGATTCCTTTCCTTTTCCTTGATCGCGGCAATGGCGCTCCTGACCCTTGGGCAGGCGGCAGGGGCAGTGGAATTGCACATCTGGATCAAAGAAAAGGTCAAGGTCACTGGTGACGCAGTCACCCTCGGGGACATCGCCACATTCACCCCGGAGAGGGACGAGCGCATTCCTGCACTGCGAGACAAAAAAATAGCAGCCGCTCCTGCTCCCGGAAGAGATCTGACCCTGAACAGCCGGTTTTTGATCTACCGGCTGTCGTCCCTCATGGGTGATGATCCGCAGGTACGAGTGAAGGTGCCTGAAAATCTCGTGGTGCACAGAGCTGGACAGGTCATCAGCACGAAAAAAATGACGGATATTTTGAGACACTATATTTTCAGTCACTCTCCATGGGACAGGGAAGAAATGGAACTCGAAAGGATGCATGTTCCCGGACCCCTGACCCTTCCGTGCGGGCGCCTGTCATGGGAGATTCAAGACAGGGGAGAGGAAGATTTCGTGGGTGATATCTCTCTGGTGATTTCTTTTTCCGTGGACGGCAGACTGTTCAAGGTGGTTCCCGTCAGCGGCCGGATCCTTGTCAACCGGAAGCTGATCAAGACCGTGAGAAAAATCGCCAGGGGAGAGGTCATTGGTGCGCAAGACCTCGTAGAAATGACTGAAAAATCGATGCGTTCCGACAAGAACAACATGACTCACCTGAATCGGATTGTCGGGAAGCGGGCGGCCAGGACCCTTCAAATGGGCCAGGTGATCACAAGGGGAATGGTGGAGATCCCGCCGGCGGTCAGAAAAGGTGACCGGGTTATCATAAAGGCGGAGAGCGGCACTGTAGCCGTGAGCGCACTCGGAAAGGTCATGGAGGACGGCCGCTCCGGCGATCAGATCATGGTTATCAATGTCAATAGTGGAAAGCAGATTTTTGCCACGGTGATAGGCCCGGGGCAGGTAAGAGTCAAGTTTTAGAATGGCGGGGAGATAGTACAATGGGAAAAAGACTGGTGACAGGTATGATGCTGATCGGACTGATGTTCTTCTCGGCCTGTGGGGGCGGAAAAGCGGTGAAGCAGAGCGCGAATATCCGACCGGGAGCACCTGCGGCAACGGCGGGACCCGCAACGACACATCGGGGAAATGAATACCAGAGCGCATCCGAGGCAAGCCTCTTTCAGGAAAGCACCTACTACGGATTTTTTCAAGACCTCCGTGCCCATAAAGTGGGAGACCTGGTGACTATCAATATCGTGGAGACATCGAAGGCCTCTAAGAAAGCGGATACAAACACGGCCCGGACCTCCTCAATTGACGCCGGCATCAATAACCTCTTGGGATATGAAGCCAAGATGGGATCGTGGGGTGTGCCTCACGCTTTTGATAATAACGCCATGGTCAAGGCCTCCATGGCGAACAAATTCGACGGCTCCGGCTCAACGAGCCGCGATGAAAGCATGACGGCATCCATCACGGCCAGGGTGGTGAGAGTCCTCCCCAACGGGAACCTTTTCATTGAGGGCACCCGCAAGATACGGGTGAACAACGAGACCCAGAACATCACCCTTTCGGGGATTATCCGGCCCAGCGACATTTCGCCTGACAATACAGTCCTTTCCAGCTATATCGCCAACGCAAAGATCGACTATACGGGGAAAGGCCCGGTGAGTGACAAACAGCGTCCCGGATGGCTGGCAAGAGTCCTGGACGTGGTCTGGCCTTTCTAGGAGGAGAACAATGGGAAAGCTACGCCGGCCATTGATGGTCCTGAGCATTTATCTCATCTTTCTTGCGCTGTTCTGTGCCGATCCTGTGTGGTCCGCAAGAATCAAGGATATCGCCTCCCTGAAAGGTGTTCGCAGCAATCAGTTGATCGGTTACGGCCTCGTGGTGGGACTCAACGGATCAGGGGATGGTGCGGGTACGAAATTCACCGTCCAGTCCCTGGTCAACATGATGGAACATCTGGGGATCCACGCGCTTCCCGACCAGGTGAAGGTCAGCAATGTGGCGGCGGTAATGGTGACTGCAGATTTGCCCCCTTTCGGGAGAGAGGGAAGCAAGCTCGACGTCCTCGTCTCATCGATAGGCGACGCAAAGAGCCTGCAGGGCGGCACCCTGCTCCTGACTCCTCTCCGGGGAGTCGACAACAGAATCTATTCGCTGGCCCAGGGCCCCCTGATCGTCGGAGGATTTGCGAGTTCAGGGGCCGCAGGCGGGGGAGTCCAGAAAAACCATCCCACAGTGGGCCGCATCCCGGGAGGCGGGACCATAGAAAGGGAGATTCCCTTTGATTTTGCGAAAATGCAGGACCTGGTCATCTCCCTGCACGAACCCGATTTCACAACGGCCGTGCGGGTCACGGATGCCATCAACAAGACCTTCGGCCAGAAAGTGGCCTTTCCCTCGGACGCGGGCACGATCAGGGTACGGGTCCCGGGCGATCAAAGAAAGAGCATGGTAGGAATGATGGCCTCCCTGGAACAGATCAATATCGAACCGGATTCAAAGGCCAGGATCATCCTCGATGAACGAACCGGGACGGTTGTGATGGGCCAGGATGTGCGCATCTCCTCCGTGGCAATAGCCCATGGAAACCTGAGTGTGACTATCAAGGAAAAGAGCCAGGTGAGCCAGCCCGCACCATTGAGCCAGGGACGGACGGTGGTTACTCCCGAAAGTAAGGTAGATGTCACCGAGGAACAGAAACGATTGATCGTGATGCCGGGGGGAACGAGCCTGGGTGAAGTGGTCAAGGCCCTCAATGCCATCGGAGTATCTCCCAGGGACCTGATTGCCGTATTCCAGGCCATCAAGGCTGCCGGCGCGCTGCAAGCTGATCTGGAAATCATTTAGGAGTCGAGAGGGTAGGGTCAGACGGATGGAAGGGATATGCAGGATACAACCATAAACACGAAGAATTATCTTCCTGACCAGGGAGAGCCGGCTCTGCGGGACCGGAAACTCAAAAAGGCCTGTAAAGACTTCGAATCCCTGCTCGCGTATCAACTCCTGAGAAGCATGCGCAAGACCATCGACAAGTGCGACCTCTTCCACGGAGGTCAGGGTGAAGAGGTCTATCAATCTCTTTTCGATATGGAAATATCGAAAAACATGAGTGACTTTGGTCCCAACAGCCTTGCCAGACTTCTCTATGAACAGCTGAAGGGAAAGGACGGCATCAGCGCTGATCTTCCCGGAGAACCTTCGGCTTGGCCGGTGAATGGGACGGTGTCATCCGGGTTTGGGTGGCGAAATGATCCTATCACGGGAGAGAGACGTTTCCACGATGGTGCCGATATCGCTGTGCCGGTCGGCACCTCGGTCAGGGCTGTCCTGCCCGGCAAGGTGACTTTCAGCGGGACCAAGAAGGGGTATGGGAATGTGATTATCCTGGACCATGGCAGGGGCCTGAGCACCCTGTATGCCCATAACAGCCGGAATCTCGCTCCACGCGGCGCTGTGGTTGAAGCGGGAACAGTCATCGCTGAGACAGGTTCTACCGGCAGGAGCACGGGGCCACATCTCCATTTTGAGGTGAGAAGAGACGGAAAGGCCCTGAATCCCATGGCTTTCCTGCCGGCGCCCTCAGGAACCATCAAGGTGGCCGTGAAAGGACGTTGAAGTGCTTCAGGATAGGTCCATTTTTGCCGATTACTACTAGTGGTGACCTGAGGTTTGTAGGAGCAGGCTCTGCCTGCGAGATCGCGAGTAGAGCCCGCTCCTGCGATCGAATGACGGCTCACCACTCATTTTGGAGGGACGGAAGATGAATTCCCTGGAAACGCAAGTAGAAGGCAGCTACGAAAGACAGGCTGCCATGCTGGAACAGCTTAAAGACTGCCTGGAACTGGAGCGGGAGAGCCTCATTCAGGTGGATGTGGATCAGCTCTGGGAGCTGATGGAGAAGAAAAACGCACTGATGCTGGATATTGAAAAGGCTGGGAACGCGATCAAGTGTCTCATGGAGCAGTGTTTTCCAGGATCCCCGGAAAGTCCCCGGGCCAACGCCTTGAAGTACTGGCCCTGGTTCAGGGATCTCAGGAAGCAGACAGATCTTCTGAAGGAAGATATCCGGGCCCGCTTGAAGGAAAACATGTCGTTTATCCAGGATACACTCGGGTTTTTTGATGAGTTGATAGGCACGATTCTGAAGGGCGGGACTGAAAGACTAGGATATGAGCACCTGAAAAAGGCCCAGGAACCCATGGGACCGAAAATTTATTATCGAGAGGCATGAGAAGCCGGTTCAAGGTTCACGGCTTCAATGATTCAAAGCTATATGAGACGTAAACTATCGCAGAGAGGTCCATTATGAGTGGTATCAGCCTGTTACTCAGTACCGCAAAGGACGCCCTCCTTGCACAGCAAATGGCTCTGGATGTGGTGAGTCACAACGTGGCAAATGTCAACACGCCCGATTATTCGAGACAGACTCCAATCCTGCAGGCCAGACCGCCGGTGCCTTACACAGGTCTCATCCTCGGAGGAGGAGTGGATATAACCAGCATACAGCGGAATGCGGATGCGTTCATCGAAAACAATCTCCAGCAAAATCAGTCGGATTTGAGCGCCACCTCTGAGATGGAGAATTATATGGGCGTTCTGGAGAACCTGTTCAATGAAAGTTCGGAGAACGGTCTGAGCAGCCAGATGGCCGATTTCTGGAACGCGTGGAATGATCTTGCGAATAATCCTTCAGGGGACGCTGAAAGAAATGCCCTTTACGAGCGGGGTGCCCTTCTATCTCAAGGCTTTTCCGAACTCAGCGGAAATATCGATCAATTGAACAAGCAATTGAACCTCTCTCTTGATTCCAGCGTCGGCCAGGTAAACGAGATGACGGCAAGAATCGCAGACCTCAACCAGCAAATCGCAACCATGAGCGCTATAGGCGACCCCAATGACCTCCTGGACCAGAGACAACACTTGATCAACCAGCTCTCCGAATATCTTGATATTTCCTACTATGTGAATTCCGACAACACCATGACGGTCACGACCGGGAAGGGATATGTGCTGGTGAGCCGGGCGGACAGCTATTCTCTGAGTTTTGACGGAAACCACGTCAGGTGGGAAAGTTCCGGGAGCAGCACGACTGATATTACGGATAGCATCACGGGAGGAAAGATGGGAGGCTGGCTGGAGATGCGAGACAGCATCATCCCGGAATACAACGATAAATTGAACCAGCTTTCCAATTCCTTCATATGGGAGGTGAACAACATCCACGCCCAGGGAGTGGGGCTGGAAACAATGACGGATGTGACAGGCACGTATGGAGCAAGCGACGCAACGCAGAACCTCTGGGATCAGAATTCAGGACTGGATTTCTGGAATTCGATTGACAGTACCGGGACGTTTAATATCTGGGTTTACGATTCCAGCGGGAATGTGGCAGGAGGCGGACCGAATACGATAGATGTCGACGGCGCAGGAGGAAATACGCTCAGTGGAATTGCTTCTGCCATTGATGGCATAGCAGGTATCCACGCTGAGGTCACAACCGACGGCAAACTCAGGGTATATTCCGATTCAGACCACTCCTTCGCCTTCTCGGGCGACACCAGTGGTGTCCTGGCAGAACTCGGTCTCAATACCTTCTTCACCGGCAGCGATGCTTCCGACATGGCCATGAATGCAAACCTGGATGCGAACAGGAATCTTATCGCCGCTGCAAAAGTGGATGCCACCGGTGAAATCGCCTCGGGCGATAATACGAACGCCGTTGATATGGCAGGCCTGCAGTACCGGGATGCCCCTGCGCTAGGGGATACCCTGGACAACTACCTGGCAAGCCTCGAGGGTTCTATTGGGATCAAGAGCCAGAGCATCACCCGGACGCGGGAGTACACTGAGACAATCGTGAACAAGCTCAAAGAAACAAAGAACAACATTTCTGCGGTCTCCATTGATGAGGAGATGACGGACTTGATTAAATACCAGCATGCCTATGCTGCGGCTGCTAAGCTTATCAGCGCCGCCGATGAAATGTATCAGACGATCCTGGACAGCAAGTAGATACGGTTCTGATTTTGGAGTCGTGACTCCGAACGTATGACTCGCGATTCCGAACTCCAGGCTCATGAATGGGCACTCAATTTTGGAGGATTTTTCCATGCGCATATCCAACCAGAGCACCTACGATGTCGTCAAATACCAACTGGCAAATACAGCGACGGATCTGATCAAGGCAAACGAGGTCGTCACCAGCGGCAAGCGGATCAACAAGCTGTCGGATGACCCCATCGGGTTGGTGCAGGTACTGAGCCTGCGGGAATCTCTGTCATCCATGAACCAACTGGGGCGAAATGTCTCCACGGCAAGGACCTGGCTCGATGGAGGGGAAACCGCGCTCAGCAGCGTGAAGGACCTGATTACCGACATGAAGACGCTTGCCGTCCAGATGGCCAACGGGACGGAGGGGGCAAACGAGCGGGCGGCGGCAGCAGATCAGGTCGAAGGGACCCTTGAGCAGATCGTATCCCTGGCAAACACCCAGGTCAACGGCCAGTATATCTTTGCCGGAACAAAGACCGACACCGAACCGTTTTCCATCGATAGTGATGCGAGCGGGAATCCCACCGGAGTTACTTACTCCGGAAATGACACACCGTTCAGCATCAAGATCGGGAAGACCGCCACCCTTGAAGTCGGACATGATGGAGAGGCCGTGTTCGGAGATGGAAGCACATCGGGTATTTTCAAGAGCCTGATCGATTTCAAAACCGCTCTTGAAACGAATGATGACGCAGGCATCCAGCAGGCTATGGACGATCTGGATACCGACTTGAATCAAATGATAAGCGCAACCTCCGATATAGGGACAAAAGGGGTGGGACTGGATGTTAAAGAGAAGATCCTTCAAGACCTGAACCTGAGTTACACGGAAAGGAAGTCCAACCTCGAGGATGCGGATATCCTGGCGGCCATATCCGATGTCAATTCAAAGGAAACAGCATACCAGGCGGCCCTTGCTTCTTCCGCCAAAGTGATGCAGGTCAGCCTGCTTGACTACTTATAGAAGTGAGTGCCCCGCAGGAGCGAGTTCTGCTCACGACATTGCAGGCAGAGTGGTCGCAGGCAGAGCCTGCTCCTACATGAGTCAACTTGCCACGGAGGGCAACTATGCTTGTTCTGACCAGGAAGGTCGATGAATGTATCAATATCGGAGATGATGTCGTCATAAAGGTCATTGGCATAGACGGCATGCAGGTAAAGCTGGGAATCGATGCGCCCGGAAACGTCCGTGTTCTTCGCCGGGAAGTATACGAAAAGATCAGAGACGA